>Ga0207678_10002411_pt1 | contig 16990 bp, 12 predicted proteins | sample KBSC63metaG_FD_184319 | JGI IMG/M metagenome (GOLD analysis project Ga0207678, IMG submission 184319) | Corn rhizosphere microbial communities from Kellogg Biological Station, Michigan, USA - KBS C6-3 metaG (SPAdes) (version 2) | ecosystem: Host-associated > Plants > Roots > Rhizosphere > Soil ...
ATGTTATGGGAACATCCCGAATGTCTCTACCGTATTCCCCGATCTTGGATCCGGAGACACGCATTACCGAAAGTTGATTCCTCACGATGGCTCGTGTGTGGCATGTCATGCAAAGCCCACTGGACGAAGGTTGTCGTTACGGGAGCGCCCAAGATTACGACCGACATACATCGATTTCAATTAGCCGAGGCTGTGGCTGATATTTAAAGCGGCTACAGGTCAGAAGTCAGCTTTTTAGGACTATCAGCTGGCAAAGAGGAATCCCCAGGGAACACAAGGGAAAATGTGGCTCCTCGATGCTCTCCATTTGTTCTCGAGCGAACCCTGAGAGTAACGCCGTTTTTATCAGTGAGCTGTTTACAAACCCAAAGCCCAAGCCCCGTACCGAATTTTTCCTTGGTGGTAAAAAAAGGTTCGAAGATCTGTGTCATCGTAGTCGGCTCGATGCCGTGTCCAGAGTCCGCGACTGTGATACGGACGCGCCGGCTCCCACCATTCGGATTGAAACAAGCAGACGCGCGAATAACAATTTTGCTGTCGACTCCAGCGGCATGCAGGCTGTTGAGGAGCAGGTTTGCCAGGACCTGCCGCAACTCCCCGAAAACTCCAATCACCTCCAGCCGCTCATCGCATCGACATTCAACGGCCGCGCCGCTGGATTTGATCTTTGCCTGCAGCAACTGGACGAGCGACGTGAGTAAATCCGAGACAGAAAACTTTGTAGCCGCCGCAGCCTCTTGATAAAAGCCGAGGCTCTGTCGAGTGATGTGGGCGATGCGCATGAGTTCTTCGTCTGCGGTTTCCAAAAAGCTTCGCGCAGAATTAGGGAGGCCGTCGGTGCTCCTGGCGAGATACAGAATGTTCATCACAGCGTCGAGGGGATTGTTGATTTCATGCGCGATGCTTGCTGCCAATCGTCCGGCGCTCGCGAGCATTTCACTACGCAACAGCGCGTTCTGAGCGTTTTTCCGCTCCCTCATCTCAATCTGCAGGGTCGCATTGAGGGTCTCTGCTGCCTCTGTAAGTTCATGCTGGCGCACGGTGGCACGCAACAACTCCTCGTTCATGGCCGTCACACGGCGATGAAAAGGGGCCGTCTCTGTTATCTGGATAATCACGCCGGCTCGGCGGTCATCTCCAGCCAGGTCAGCGAGCACAGGCCAGATCTCGTAAGACCAGTAGAGAGGATGGGGTTCGGCGTCTTTCGGCTGCGTGTGGGACTCGGTATTTCCGGTACGGTAAACGCGGTCCAGAGAGACGAGACATTTGTCTCCTTCGGGCAGGATCTCAGAAAAAGGTTTGCCGACCACTTCTTCGCTCTTTTTCCCAGCCAAATCGCAAAACGCAGGGTTCACATAGCAGACGATTTGCTCGGCACCCTCCAGAATACCCATAGGCAGGCGCGCAAAATCGAGAAGATCGTATACGCAGGGGTGAGCTCCTCCCAATTCTCGAAATGCATCTATAGAACCTTCGACAGAGCGTGGTCTAAGCCTTATCCCCATGGATCATTTCTACTCTCTCGCCTTTGGCTTCCGTAAAGGTCTTTTGTTTGATCCTGACGACGCTATCTGTGTCGGGATACCCGTAATTAGTCCTTGATACCCGCGGACACGCGGGCCAATCAGGACGATACCCTCAGCTGTGATCTCATATTCCCGGATATCCTTACTGTGATTTCCCCCCCGCATCTTGATAACTACCATCACCTTCCTCAGCTGGCCGTCGATCTCAACATACCGGAACCGGATGATATCGTCAGTGAGAAATGAAATGGAATATGTGCTAAAGGGGAGTTCAGTGAAGGCTTCTTCTAATTCCACCGTGCTCAGAATGGTCACACCGATTCCTGTCAACGCGCCGATCATCCGATAGAGGGATTCGCGAAAATCTGTCCGGAAGCCTGGCGCCAACGCCATTTCGAAGCCTGCGAGGGAATCGATCACAAGGCGCTTGGCACCGATCTTTTGCACTGCATCGAGTATCTCCTGCATAGTCTCGTCGACTGAGAGGTCCAGGGGACGCAGGTAGAGAATGTTGAGTTTTTCGTGGGTTTGGGGCGTCACAAGATCAAGACCAAAGCTGCCAGCCCGAGCCGCATATTCTTTAGGGCGTTCTTCAAAGACCGCCGCAATTCCAGCTTCTCCCTGGCGTATGCCCTCGGCTAAAAACTGGGTGGCCAAAACGGACTTTCCGGTCCCTGACGCGCCCGCCACTAAAACACTGTCACCCTCAGGAATGCCCCCGCCAAGCATTTTGTCCAACTCGGGAATGCCGATAGAGAGCCGCCGCGAGCTCACTTCTGTATTTCTTCGTCTGGTTAATCCAAGAGTCCGCGAAAAGGCCTGGAGCCCGGCATCGGTAATGCGGAAGGTATGGAGCCCAGGAACCGACGCCTGGCCCCGGAGCTTCATGATCTGGAATTTCCGAACAATCGAATTACGTTCCGCAGTCTGATAAAGCCAGAAGAGGCCGTCCGCAACCGTGAACACCGGATTGTCGCGCATCTCCGCCTCGGCATATTCTCCGATCAAAAATGTTGTCGCCTGCCAACTCGTCAGATGCAGTGCGAGTCGTTGCACGAACCCTTGCAATTCCATTTCAGAGGCTGCGCCCGCAGCCTTACGTACAACCGTGCGAAAGGAGTCCACTACTACGACTCCTGGATCGACTTCTTCCACTTGCCTGATAATTTCCTTCAAGACTGCGTCAAGGTCCTGCTCCAAAATCACTTCACTTAAATTCACAAATCGAATGGAGCCGGGCAGTTTGCCCTCATCGAAGAATGTGTACTGCTGCTGATATCGCAACATCTTCAGAGCAGGTTCGCCGAGGACCGTGAAATAGAGAGCAGGTTTCTCAGGGGTTGCATTCGCGAATATAAACTGGTGCGCCAGAGTTGTCTTTCCGCATCCGGGTGAGCCTGCAATTATGTTGAATGAGTACTCGGGCAGACCGCCTCCCATGATTTCGTCCAGGCCAGGGACACCGGTCGGGAGTTTATTGATCTTTACCTTATCCTCGCGATTCATGATTTCCTGTCCCTTCGGCAGTCGACGTACTGAATGATGTGTCCGGCCAGACATCGTGTATCAAACGCAAAGTGAGAGTCTCCCCGATAAACGTAAAAAGCAGCCCTATTATATGTGCGAGAAGAAGCGCTCCACGGTCAACATCGTAATGATTCTGGCCCGGCCCGGCACTCTCTAATGAGCCATCCGAAGTCACTTTCCATGCGTCGAGACTGGGTTCATCCCGCTTCGCCAGCGTCAAGGCGCGCAGAAGCAATGAACGGAAGCCGGCAGCTCCGGCGAGGGTGGTGAGAGGGCGACGCAGGTCCTCGAACACGCGAAATGCCAAGGGAACATTTGCTTCGGATGCGGTGAGGGCAAGTGCTTCATCCGCAAAGAGCCGTTCAGCAAAATCTCGTAATTCGGGGTCGAGCAGATATGGCATTCGCGTCCAAGCTCTAAATAGCTGTCTTTCAGTTATAGTCTTAAAATTCGCCCGGTGTCGCTCCCGTTTTGGAACCAAATTCAAACGAAGCATCAGATTCTGTATGCGCACTACTGTAAAGAGGGTTGCGGTGAGGCACAAGTTCGGAAAAGCCGTCTTTGCTAGGGTCCATCTCCGTAATTACCCGAAGCTGCTCTATGGGAACTGGGCGGCCAAAAAGAAAGCCCTGGAATCCGCGACATCCATGATCGGAAAGGAAATGCCTCTCTTCCTCCGTTTCTACCCCTTCGGCAATAACGGTCATGCCCAGGCTTTGCCCCAAAGCAATGATCGCAGCGGTAATGATTGCATCGTGGGGATTGCTCTGGACATCGCGGACGAACGAACTCTCAATCTTCAACTGATCCAAGGGTAGTCTTCTCAGACAGGAGAGAGACGAAAAGCCGACGCCGAAGTCGTCCAATGCAAAACAGATTCCAAGAGCTTTCAAATTGGACATTCTTGCGAGCGTCTCCTCTCCGGAGTCGAACATCACTCTTTCTGTGAACTCAAGTATCAGTTTTTTTGGATCGGCACCGGTTTCATTAAGGATGGCAAGAACGCGCTGAACAAAATCTGGATGGCCAAACTCGCAGGCGCTGATGTTCATAGCGAGGGTAAGGTGCGCCGTCTCTGGCCACACACTCCAAGCCGCTAATTGCTTGCAAGAGGCTTTTACAACCCACAGCCCAATTGACCGAATTAGTCCATTTCCCTCTGCGAATTCGATAAACTCCGCAGGTAATAACAATCCGCGACTTGGATGTTGCCACCGTAACAATGCTTCAGCACCTGTCACATGTCCTTGAGTGTCAACCTGAGGCTGGTAGTGAAGCACAAATTGCTCCTCACGCAGCCCACGTCTCAGGTCCGCGTCTAACAATGTTCGCGCCGTCACCGAGGCCTGCATCTCGGGATCGAAAAATCGTATAGTACTGCCACCCATTACTTTCGCACGATATTGAGCGAGATCCGCACGTTTGAGTAGATCCTCGACAGACTCACGGATCTCCCCAAACATGGTGATTCCGATGCTTCCCGTACTTTGGTGTTCCTGCCCCTCCAGCAGATAAGGTTTATTCAGGGCTCCAAGCAACTTTGTGCCAATCTTCTTGGCCTGGGCATATGCCTCAGTTGAATCCTCACTTAGTTCCTGAATCATCAGAACGAACTCGTCGCCCCCAAACCGCGCGACGGTGTCGCACTCTCGCACACAGGAAACAAGTCTGCCCGCAACCTGCTGTAGCAGTAGATCACCGTGGTGATGACCATGAGTGTCATTCAGTGTTTTGAATTGATCGAGGTCAATGAATAAGACAGCTCCATGATGTAGTGTGCGGCAGGAAGCTAATAACGCATGTTGCAATCGGTCCATCAGCAACCGGCGGTTCGGCAAGTCGGTCAGGGGATCATAAAACGCCATCCGCTCGATCGCAGCCTCTGCCCTTTGGCGCTCTTCGATCTCAGCCTGAAGCTTTATATTCAGTGTCTCCGCTTTCTCCGTAAGCTCGTGCTGCCGTACTGCCGAGACCAGTAAAGCCTCGTTCATCACGACGGCCCCGCGATGGAAGGACGCGGTTTCCGTTACCAAAAGCATCACGCCGCTCGGACGGCCACCGCGTGATTCTTCCTTGATCGGCCAGATTTCGTAAGACCAGTAGAGGGAGTGAGATTTTGAGTGCTCATCCTGAGTATGAGAGTCGGCGTTTCCGGTGCGGTAAAGCCTATCCAGCTTTAGAAGACACCTGCCTTCTTGCGGAAGAAAGATAGCGAACGGCTTGCCAATTATCTCCTCTTTACTTCTGCCGGATAGATGGCAGAAAGCGGGGTTGACATAGCAAACGACGTGCTCCGCTCCCTCCATTCTGACCATGGGGAGGAGGGCGAAATCCAAAGCGGAACAGGATCCCTGTGGTGTGCGAGGATCGCTCACTTCGTGCCTCGCGGATATGATCTGAACGAGCTTAGAGCACATGCCACGGCAAATTTCGACAATCGTTGACACACGGTTATGACACCAAATTGCCACAAGCTGATTATTTCGGCACCTACTCTTGCCAACTCTATTTAGAAGATCTTTCGCGGATTTAGGCATCTGGCCTCGGTACTATTTCCATTCGGGGGCGAAGGGGGTTGAGTCGTTAGATGCGATTTTCCGATCAGGTGCGAGTCTCATTGCTAATTCGTCTGAATCCTACAGCTACGGATCTTGCGGCCCATCATCGCCCCTATATCTGATGGTAGAGGTCAACGAATCCAGTATTGCCAGCTGGAATGGCCTTCTCGTGTGAAGCAGCGACGCATCTCTGCTCAAATGCGCGGATGGACTTAGCCGGAATAGCCCATGAGCAGGCGTCGCGGCTCGAAGCGGTTCAGAGCACTGGTTTGAGCGATGAAGGCGGTCGCGGGAACGCAGTCTCCCGGGCTACAAACAAAGCCACTAACGAGCAGAGAGCAGCATAAATCTTATCCTGGCGGCCTAGTTCATCAAGAAGTTGCTGACCCGCCGTGAGGATTTGATCGCAAGAGTTTTGTTGAAGCCTTTGAGGTTACATCAGCGTTTGAGCTCCACAGAAGTCCATCGTTCTCTGGGTGTGGGTAACAATGGCAACTGTTAATGCCACAAGTGCAAGCGCCAACGTACGCATGACGTAAAACAGTTCTTTCTTAGATCCAGATTGTCTCTTATATTTGCGAGGCGAGGAATTGAGCTGGCTTGTTTAATCTTTGTCTCCAATGAATCTCGAGTGGGTGTATCATCAGCTAGTAGTAGGATTCGCTTCCTCGCCTCCGGCACGCTACGCATTGCTTCAGACGAGCGTCCTCCAAAGTACACAACCGAAATGATCGGGCTGCACTGAGTCTCCAATCAGGAGACCAGATGCCGGACACGTGTGCCATTCCGCGCATCCGAATGATGGCTAGGATCAACGCGCTATCGGTGAGCCTGTCGTATGAAGGAGAGTACCTTGTCTTCGCCAACACGCATCGCATTTGTCGGGAATTATCTACCTAGAGAGTGCGGCATCGCCACATTCACAACAGATCTTTGCAGCGCTTTCGCGCTTGAATATGGCTCAGCGCGGCTGTTCGCGATTCCGGTCAATGATCCCGATACGAGCTATGAATACCCAGATCAGGTCCGACTTGAAATAGCGCAGGATGATCTGGCGTCCTACGAGCGCGCTGCTGATTTTCTAAACTTCAATGGGAATGACCTCGTGTGTTTGCAACATGAGTACGGCATTTATGGAGGGATCGCAGGCCGTCATATTCTGACGATGCTGCGCAAGTTGAAGATGCCGATTGTCACGACCTTGCATACCGTCTTGCGCGATCCAGATGCCAATCAACGCGCCGTCCTCGAAGAAGTCGCACAACTTTCGGATCGCTTGGTTGTGATGAGTGAGCTAGCGGACCAAATGCTTCGGGAAGTGTATGCAATTCCTACTAGTAAGATCGACATCATTCCACATGGCGTGCCCGATTTGCCCTTCATGGACCCGAACTACTTTAAAGACAAGTTTGGCACCGAAGGCAAGTCGGTCCTTCTGACCTTTGGCTTGTTGTCTCCGAATAAAGGCATAGAGAACGTGATCCGCGCTTTGCCCGCAGTGCTGGCTAAACATCCAGATGTTGTGTACCTCGTCTCGGGTGTAACGCACCCTCATATCCGGAAGAGGGACGGTGAACGCTATCGCGAAGAATTGCAGTCCTTAGCTGCTCTCCTTGGAGTTTCCGATCACCTTATCTTCAACAACCGTTTCATCAGCAACGAGGAACTTGTGGAGCATGTGGGCGCGGCAGACATATACATTACGCCTTACCAGCAGGAGGCGCAGGTAGTTTCCGGAACGCTAGCGATTGCCTTTGGCGCCGGAAAGGCAATCATCTCGACGCCGTATTGGCATGCCAAGGAGCTGCTCGCGGAGAAACGCGGAGTCATTGTTCCTTTTGAGCGCTCGGACGCCATGGCCGAAGCAATTCTCACGCTGCTTGAGAATGATGCAGAACGTCATGCCATGCGCAAACGGGCCTACCTGCATTCTCGCGGAACGACCTGGCCGAAAACGGCGCATGCCTACATGCAGAGCTTTCAACGCGCTCGTTTTGAGCGCTCTGTGCGGCCCCGGCCGGCGCAATGGCTCGAGGCTGGTATAGGCCCGCTGAATAGACCAGATTGTCTACCTATTCTGAATCCCAGCCACCTACTGGCCCTTACGGACGACACGGGCATCCTGCAGCATGCGACCTTCTCGGTGCCGAATACACGCGAGGGATACACCACCGATGACAACGCGCGCGCTCTGATCGTATCCACTCAGCTTGATGAAAAATTGACGTATGGCAGCATTATGGAGCGTCAGAACCTTTCCCGCCGCTATCTGTCCTTCCTCTGGCTGGCATTTGACAACGAGAGCGGACGGTTTCGCAACTTTCTAGGCTATGACCGCCATTGGCTGGAGAATGTTGGTTCGGAGGATAGCCATGGACGCGCGCTGTGGGCTTTAGGGTCAGTGCTAGGCCGTTCGCAGGACGCAGGGTTGCGCGGAGCAGCGGGCAGACTGTTTGAAGCTGCTGTCCCTACGGTTCTTAGGTTTAGCAGCCCACGTGCGTGGGCCTTCAGCGTTCTCGGCCTGCAGGCGTACCTTGACTGGTTTCCAGGCGACCGCGCGATGCAAGGAATTCGCAACGCGCTTGCCAATCGACTGCTGGACATATACGACCGTTCCCGATCCGATCAATGGCATTGGTTTGAAGAAAGCCTGTCTTATTCGAACGCGAGACTGCCCCAGGCGCTTATCTTGAGTGGATCGCGGAGCAATAACAAGCGAATGGTCCAGGCAGGCATTGAGGCGCTGGAATGGCTAGTGATCGCACAGCGTCGAGGAGACGGTGAAAGTTTCGTTCCCATCGGTTCCAACGGATTCTTTGCGCAAGGAAATGAAATAGCTCGTTTCGATCAACAGCCCGTGGAAGCTTGCGCCATGGTCTCCACTTGTCAAGAGGTCTACCGGCTCACCAACGACGCCCGCTGGCAAACGGAGGCACAACGGGCGTTCCGTTGGTTCCTCGGCAAGAATGATCTGCTTGCATCGCTTTACGATCCGATTACAGGTGGGTGCCGTGATGGCCTTCATCCAGACCGGGTGAATGAAAACCAAGGCGCGGAATCCACTATTTCGTTTCTGCTGGCTCTACTCGATATGCAAGCTACAGAAATTGCGAACCTAAACCAACTTCACCAGGAAAATGAGCTGCACCAGGAAATGAGTGTGTCTTCTTGAACAGAGATTCTTCAGCAATACTATCCCCCGACTCATCCGTTTCCCACCAGTTGATACCGACAGCTTCAGTCGAGGCTCCACTTTTTGAACGGCACTCTGGAAATCCTATCCTCAGCCGCAACGACTGGCCTTATCAGATCAACAGCGTGTTCAATGCCGCGGCCGTTCGCTTAACAGGCGGAGACACTCTGCTTCTGTGCCGCGTGGAAGATCGGCGTGGACTATCACATCTCTGCGCTGCCCGGTCCAGCAATGGAATAGATCGGTGGCGAATCGATCCTGAGCCGACCCTTCCTGCAAATCCTCAGGAGTATCCGGAAGAGCTGTGGGGCATTGAAGATCCCCGTGTTACATTTGTTCCCGAGTTGGATCAATATGCGGTGGCGTACACGTCATTCGCGCGTGGCGGACCCGGGGTGTCTCTGGCACTGACAAAAGATTTCAAGACATTTGACCGGTATGGCGTGATCATGCCCCCGGAGGATAAGGACGCAGCGCTTTTACCGCGAAGAATCAACGGTGACTGGGCGCTCATTCACCGGCCGGTGACGACACTGGGCGCCCATATGTGGATCTCCTATTCGCAAGATTTGAAGCATTGGGGGAGTCACAAGATCATGCTCGAAGCGCGGCGAGGCGGATGGTGGGATGCGAACAAAATTGGACTGTGCTCTCCACCCATCGAAACATCCAAGGGATGGCTCACCATCTATCACGGCGTGCGGCAAACGGCATCTGGAAGTATCTATCGGCTTGGGCTGGCGCTCTTTGATCTCGAGCGCCCCGACGTCTGCTTGCAACGAGGAGATTCTTGGATATTTGGACCCGAAGCGCCATATGAGCGCGGGGGGGACGTGAGTGACGTCGTTTTTCCTTGCGGACAAACCATCGGGCTAGATGGAGACACGATCTACCTGTACTACGGAGCGGCCGACTCTTCCATTGCCCTAGCCACTGGCAGCATCCGTCGCTTGCTTGCGTGGTTGGATTCGAATGCAGGCTCTGACTCCTCAATAGCCGGTCACCTACCGGATCAACATGACACTTGATGTGAATGAGAATCGGATCAAGGTATGTCTTGTCGACAGAGAAGTCCGTACCTTACACGCGTCAGACGGCACAATATGGCCGTAGGGCCGCAAAGAATCGTGGAGTTCATCGTGCGCTCAGAATTAATTTTTCGTGCTCGTGAAAAGGTCGATAACAAATATCAACTGTGTCAGACGACTGCAAAGTCGACCCGTCTATTACACGTCCCTACCACCAGCACCACTGTTACCATTAATGACGCGCTGACTCGATTAGCCGGAGATCTGTGTTGCCTGCGCCCGCAAGTCTGCCTCTTGTCAGAGCACATTGATAAGCACCGCGTGGAGGATTAAGAAGCAAATCAAATCGCTTTCAATGGCCGACCGAACTTCCAAGAGTACTTTTGTCTCCCGAAAGATGCCCGCTTTGCACGTCGGTCGAATTTCAGATTGCCGAGGAGTATCTTCTAGATCGTCCCTTGTCGTGGATTGTTCTCCATCCTCTTCGTTGCGTAAATCGCGGAGCGGGCGGGGAAGCCTTTTCATGTTCATTTGCGATGCTTTACGTATCGCCGCATGACGCCTCATAGAGGCCCTGGGAGATTTTCGTGGGCGATAGGCGTGGTCCAAACCCTCCTTGATGGCTTTGAACATCTCTTCCTGATCGTGTTTTACACCCTTCAAATAGCTAACATCGGCGGGGAACGCCTCGGTTGCATGGCCTGTGTTGTTGAAAACCCTAAATGCACTCTTTGAGTTCTCCGCAAAGGTCCTTTGTACCCGGAGGAAGGTTTTCTGAGAATCCCGGTGCATCCGCAGATGCGCAGCGATGGATAGCGTTCGACCCTCTTCCAGAGTCCTCGGCAAAACACCTTGCAGATAGGACTCGACGGGATGACGATGAACGAAGATGACTACAACTGTTGATCCCGATGCGATTGCAAGTTCCACCTTCGCCTTGGCGGTTCCCTAGCTATTGAAATTGCTGTCATAGATGACTCGGGCACTGGTGAGCAGACCTGCCGTTTGCCCTGTCGAATGGATCGAGGTCGTTTTGTCTGCGCCTGTCCCGCTGGCCGTGAAGAGTGCCATACCCATTTCACGCTCAGAAAGAATCCGGGCAAAAGCCCTGTCCGCAATTCTGGCGGCCGACCTCTGGACGGCGGATGCAGAGCGCAATCTGGTCTCGACGGAAGCGCGATTCCTCAAAAAGTTCCCGCGCCAAATCCGTACTGACCAATACTCCAAATCGCTTTCTGTACACTCGGACAAGAGCATCTAGTTCTTCCCTTACCCTCAGAATCGCACGCTCCTCCACTTGCTGCGCTTCCGGCGAGAGCTTGGATGCGAGCAATACTACTCATGAAGAAAGCATACGAGATTGGGGCGACTACACTGTTGGAACCATGGCCGCCAAAGGAAACGGACACCTGATTGCGAAAGGCGGTGGGTCGCCGGCGTAGCTCTGTGTACGATACGCGTACGATTGCTCCGGCATTCTCGACCTTTGAGCACCTTCTTCCCATCATGGAATCTGCAAGTTACAGAAAGTAAGGAATGTGGAAAAGTTCGACTCCCGCCGCCTCCACCATTACTAACTAGCCTACTGCCAAATAGGTTAGATAATCGGACGAAAGAATTATGGGGTGACTGTACAGTCGCCCCTTTTGATTTGCCCGAATTCAGCGATCGAAGCAGAATCTCGCCGGGGTCGGGATCAAGATGCTTTCCGTCTATACCCACCAATTTCTCGGTCGGAATTACGGTGACACTGCGAGTTCATAGGCTTCTCGCATATAAGAACTCAAGCCTGGTACGCACCTTCATGAAATGAAAGATAGATCCTCACGGACGAACGCGGATGATCGTCTTTCCTTTGATCCGCTCGGTCGGATTGAAGGCAGCGACGGCATCGTCGAGGGTAGCCACGTTGCCTATATTTGTCCGCAGCCGACCATTCCGGGCCCGCCGAACGACATCAGTCAATTGGGCGTGATCGGGTATGACGACGAAGTCGATAGTCAGGCCGCCGGAGGGCCGCACCTCGGTCGGGCCAGTGACGGTCACCAGCGTTCCTCCCGTGCGAATCAGGCCCGCAGACCGCTTCGCAATGTCGCCGCCGATAACATCGAAAACCAGATCGACTTCGCCGACATCTTCTAGCGCGTCGTTATCGAGATCAACGAACTCCTGTGCGCCGAAGTCGAGCGCCGTCTGACGGCCGCCGGCGCGCCCGGTGCCGATGACATACGCGCCGGCTTCACGTGCGAGCTGGCTCGCCATCGAACCAACTACGCCGGCCGCACCATGCACGAGAACGCTCTGCCCCGCCTGAAGCCGGCCGTGCTCGAACAATCCCTGCCATGCGGTCAGCCCCGGCATCACGAGGGCCGCCCCTACCGTGAAGTCAACGTCGCCCGGCAGCGGCGCGAGATTGCGTGCTTCGACGGCCACATACTCCGCCAGCGTGCCGTCGCGATACCAGTCCGTGAGGCCGAAAACCCGCTGTCCAATCGACAGCCCCGTCGTGCCATAGCCGAGAGCAGTGACCACTCCGGCGAGTTCGTGTCCGGGGATCGAGGGTGTCCGGTCACGGCCAGCGCGATCGGTCCAGGTCGAGGGCCACGTCAGCTCATCTCCGGTGAACCCCGACGCATGAATCTGAACAACGACGTCGTTTATCGCCGCCTGCGGCTCGGGCCGCTCCACCAGCTTCACCCCGGCCCTTCCCGCAGCCTGATCCGTCACCACAAGCGCCTTCATCGGTCACCTCCCAGTATCGGGTCCTTGTCTGTAAATTCCATTGCTTTCATCTCTGACATTGCTCTACTCCTCGAATTCGCTGTGTCCATTATGTTCATTTTTATTAAAGGTAGTGTTCGTAATCGGATCTCCCGCTCAGTTTCGTGATCGATTCAGAAGCTTGTCCAGCGTAAATCTATCAGGCTCCCGGAACGCCAGTAAGAATGCTGCTGCGGCCGCCGAGAAGACCGAATAGTCGAATGGCGTCTTGATGCCAAGACCTGTGACCATACCTATAGCAAATGACAAAAGGAGAAGACCGGAGAGGACAGAGATTATTCGTATTTTAAAGCCTGCGATCAGTAATATCCCAAAGAGTGTCTCCGCGACGGTAGCTGCCCATGCAAACGAAACCGTCAATGAACTGGGGAAGAGGGACGTCACCGCGCCCGTGTATTCCACGAAATGAGCGAAATCTCCCCAGGACACGTTCCTTGCTCCATATGGCCCCCACAGCCAAAACGATCAGCCGCGGCGGATAGAAAGGAGGCTCCCAGCGCAAACCGTGCGAACAGACAAACAATCTCTGCCCCATTCTCGGTGAATTGCGCAGCTTTTGAATTCACACGTGCCTCCACATAAGGAAGATTGCTTTTTAGGCGAAAAGGTTTTCACCGGGGAAATACATTGCTCACGTCCGAAGCTGGTGAACGGGAGTCAGAATCGGCGTTCCCTTCATCTTTGATGAAAATAGGACGAATTTCGCTGCTTTCGTCTTACTTGCGCTACGGCTTACGATATGAACATCTTCAGGTGTTGCTTCCAGGACAATGCACTTATTGAGGACTGCAGATTCACAATTATGACATCTGGTGAATCTCAGCCGTGCGGTTCTCAACGCAAGTTTTGGCCACCTTAATTAAGTCAAGATGGGATTCCGGACAGACGCCGTTGGGCCAGCGTTCGGTCAGCGAACCATCGTAGCCATAGAAGTAATCGGCAAGCGGTGAATCAGGCTTTTCTATGCCGACACTAAGCGCATGCGTGGGACGGCCGGGCTGAGCCGGTGTGACGACTCCAATGATGTTCATGATGCTACCGAGCCGAAGCTTAACTCTCCCTGAAAGGTGGCGTTGACGGTGACCTGCACCGTCAACGCGCCTTCTGGAAAGAGCAGGGCTTCCAACTTGGCCGGGTTGTCGCCGACCGGAGCGGAGTTATCGAGAAAGCTGCGAACGGTTATTTGGAACTGTTGCCCATGTGATCCATATGCATGACGTGCTTCATACCGGGCATACCGATGCCATCGCCCGGGGCGCCGAGGTCGGGGACGATCTCGACGTTGGTCATCATGCCGCCATCCTCGTGGTCGAGAATATGGCAGTGAATGACGAACTCGCCGATGTAGCGGACGTAGGTGGTGCGGATCTTGACCAAGTAGTCGTTCTGGACGAAAACGGTGTCTTTGAAGGTGTGCCACATTCCGCAATACTGGTTTTGCAGTCCGAGTTTGTCCGGCTGAGCCAGGCATCTGCCGTAGTTGTCGAAGATGCTCTTGCCCTTGTAGGTGACGTCCATGACCTCAAACGGATTGACGTGAATGTGAAAGATATGCGGCTCCCCGTAGGAGGTGAGCTGCCAGTCCTGAGTATCGCCCACCTGAAATTTGAAGTCGATGCGGTTGGGGTCGTACTCCTTGGAGTTGATCCAGAAGCCGAAGGGTCCCTTGGGGTTGGTTTGTTTCGTGGGCGGTTCGGGAAGATTGCCGATGTAGAAGGCGACCTTGTTGGGATTGGCTGAGTTGGAGGCGGGGCCCTCCTCGGGCATGCCGCGCCATGGGGTGAGATCGCCCTGGGCGAGTCCATTGCGGGCGTTTTGCGGCAGGTTTGGATTGTTTTTGACGAGCGTGGAGTTGACGTACCGTCCAAGAGCGCCCAGGGGAATGGAGGAGCCGCCTTTGACGATGACGGTCGCCAGCAGTTGTGTCTCGTTGGGACCCTGGCCGCCACCGTTGGGATTGATGGTGGGACGCTCCGCAGGCGTGGCTGCCTGGTTGAGAACACAGTAAGTTCCGGGATGCGGGAAGACGACCAGGACATCGCTGCGATAGCCGGGTTGCAGAAAATTTGTTCCCATGCCGCCGCTGACGCTCTGGAGATTGACGCCGATGGGGCGAATCGCTGTACGCGTTAGACCGTCGGCGGCAATCTCAAATTGCGGAACGAGATTGACGGGACGGGTTGAATTGGGTTGGGTGACGGGGCAGATCTGGGCGACGATTTTGGCCTGCTGCGTCGGGGTTCCGGAGAGAATTCCGGCCAGCTCTTTTTCTGCATTGGGACCGCTGGCAACCATGGGCACGATCTGCACGTTCACGGTGTCATGGATGCCGGCGTGGACCATACGCCAACGCTGAATTTCGCCCGCTGCGACGTTGGTGATGGCCGGTTGTACCACGCCGTTGATGCTGGTGAAACGGCCGTTGAAGTCCCACACCGTGGCGGAGGAGAGCTGCTGATCGAAGTTTTCAACGACGCCGGTCTTTCCCGGGGGGCACACCCAGGTCTTGCCATCGGGTGCGGTGATGATGTGCTGGAAGGTACCGGGATCGCTGAAGCAGGCGTAGGGAATCTGCTGGAAAAGGAGTATCTGCTCAGTGAAGGGCTTGCCGGAGGCGTCGTGCAGGATAGTGTCGATGTCGCCGGGGCCATAGCCGGTGTAGGGACGATCGCCGCGCACGATCAGGATGCCGGACGCACCACTGGCCACCTGTAACGCCGTCGATCCGTGGCGGTGCGCGTGATACCAGAAGGTTCCGGATGGATGATCTACCGGGATGTTGACCTCGTACTCAAACTTGGTTTTGGGAGCGATGTTCAACAAGACGTTGTCGCTGTTGCCGGCAGGCGAGACATGCAGGCCATGGAAGTGAAGATTGATGATGTTGAAGCAGGACGGCCCGCCATCTGGACACTTGGGCGCGTTGGGCGGCGGGTTATCCAGATCGTTGTTGAGATGGACACGGAGCGTGTTACCCGGCTTAACCTCGATGAGTGGACCGGTCAGGCAACCGCCGTAGGAGCGAAGAAGTACATCGTCCATGATGCCGGTGCCGGGATTGTAGATCTTGTTGTGACGTTTGATGACGTTGAGATCGAGCGTGACCAGATTTCCTTCATGGCTGATGTCTCCAGACGGGTTGCATCCCTGCCTGGGCACGGCAAAGAGCATGGGCTTCGCACCTGCCGGAGATTTCTCCTGCAATGTTGGCGGAGCGACGAAGGTCTGCGGCGCCATTTGGGCGAAGACAGGTTGACACGACAATGCAGAAAGAAGCGCCAAAAGTTTAATGCCATTTTTGTTCATGGAATTGCTCTCCTATGGACCATGAGGGTTGAGTTGTACGAAGGAATTGCTGGTTTTATCCTTGTGTTCCTCGCAGTATATGAAGCCGAGTTTCTCCGAGCATCGCTTCGAAGCCGGGAATTGAAATGCCGCTGTCTATCCCAGACGGTCAAAAGCAATGACGTGAGCGGGAAGTTGGTGTCGGTCGTAGACTGCGTCGATGGGCTATGCCATCGTGGGACACCTGTGTAGCCACGATCTCTGCGGGACCTGAGATCTGATGACGCGGCGTCGGGGTTGCCATTGTCAGGATGTATTGCGATCGAGATAGACTCAGCGCTGTGACGCGCAGCACGACGTAGATATCTCGGGGTCTCACCTTCATAAAAGCTCCTCGCCAATCGAAGATCTGTAACGGTTGAAAATCTCAGGTGTGTTCAAACGTGAAGCAGTTTCGTGGGTCAAGGATGCTGCAACATGCCAACTGTGTATCGACCAAACTTCGAGCAGTTAGCGTAAGCAAGCTCAGAGCTTTTTCTGGATGAGCCGAAGTATACATGCCGCAAAATGTTTGTTGAAATTTTAGCGGGCATGGTAAGCCGTGCGTCGATCCTGTTCCATGCCGCAATGATGAAATCCTAATCCCGATCGTTCCTGTTGACTTTGCCTCGGGGGTCTCCCATAATTAGCTCGACCTTTCACCGGGCATACGTATCCGGGGATTTAGTCGTCTATAGTCCACCTGCTTCCTCCGCTGAGTTGTACCGAGCTATGGTCTCTGGCAACCAATAATCCTCGTGCCTTCCTTGCTGGGAAGCCCACGGCAACGTTCCCTATTTACAACACGAACGGACCGCACCAGAGCTGCTTTCTGCGGAGTTTCATCTCTTTGCACGGCTCGGCTGCTCGCCCGTTACAGGTGAAAGAATAATGAGCAAGCCCTTTGGAAGTACTCGTCGCCACTTTTTGAAGACCTCCCTTGCAACTGCCGGGGCTGCTGCCCTGCCGGGGGGCCTTGCCTTGGCCCAGTCACCGGCGAAGTACCGCCGCTATAACGTCACCAGCCCCAATGGACAGAAGGCGCTGGCCAGC
>Ga0207678_10002412_pt1 | contig 16986 bp, 7 predicted proteins | sample KBSC63metaG_FD_184319 | JGI IMG/M metagenome (GOLD analysis project Ga0207678, IMG submission 184319) | Corn rhizosphere microbial communities from Kellogg Biological Station, Michigan, USA - KBS C6-3 metaG (SPAdes) (version 2) | ecosystem: Host-associated > Plants > Roots > Rhizosphere > Soil ...
TTCAGTGCCCTTTGGTTGACACCTCTTCCGCCAAATTCGCCCGCTAATGATCTGATATTATTCATGATTTTGTGCGGAAGGGCGAGCACGTATCGACGATACGGATTGGCCCGGGCAATGTGCTGATTGCGCGCCGATTTAATCCTCGCCTCGAAAGTGGCCCTAAACGGCCGACGGATTACCACTTTTGCCCGTGCCCAATACTCCCCTGTCCTGCCTTTCCATTGGGGGAGCGCCATGGAGTTGTTTCGCGCCGAGAAGATTGCGACCGTCGTGGACCAGGCCAGCAAGACCTGTCGCTTCTGCAATGAAAAACTCCGGCATGTCAGGGCGGTGGTGATTTCCGACACGGGGGCGGTCATCCACATGTTCGAATGCCGATGCGGCGAGCGCACTTGGACCGACTAGGCCGGATGGCCACCATTGCGCAGAGTGACGCGCTCGACGCGAGGCGGCTTGTCTGGCCTGCAGCAAAAAACCCGCTTCTGGAGCTTGCTGCTCGTTGAACCTTTTCTGCGATGGGTCAGACACAGATCCGAGGTCCCCCAAGCCTCGCAAGCCCACATTGAAAGCCCCGCTTCCCCCAAGGCGGGGCTTTCGCTTTTGTCGGGTCATCGAGTGAGTTGCGCCGACAGGCGGGCCACTAGCGACCTTCCAATTTTTGTGCCGAGAGTTCTTCTGGCGGGCGCATTGTCGCGTAGTGCCGGTTCCAGAATTAACCTCCACGGCGGACATCAAGCTTAATATGCGACTTTCGTTGCGGACGGCCCAAACAAGCCTAGCGTGACTGCAGTCGCGCAGATTGGCCGCCCCCCAGTATGGCCTGCGTACTGCGCGATCAGGGGTCGCTTCGTGCCCTCGAGGCGGCCCCGCCCTCCACAAGACAAAGGCCACGCGGGCGTTACGCCGCATGGCCTGATGCCGGGACTGTCCCGCTCCTCGCAAGATTCCGTCGCCGCGAAATCAACTGCGAGACAGTCAAAACGTTCCCATAACCAAAGAAGCCCGCCGGGTTGAGTCGACGGGCTTCCTACGCGGTTACTGAATCCCGCGGGCCTTGGGAGCGATCCGCGATTGCCGAGAAGATACAGAGCAGCGGTTAAGAAAGTACGGAGCCGCTCGTGTGCAAGGCTTCAAACTTCAGTCGTTCTCGATGACGCTCTGAAAAAATTCAAAACGGGTAACATCAAGCCTTGGCGCTGGTTCCGAACCGGTTACGGCGCCGTCGAATAACGGGTCAGGCGGATGGTCGCGTTGCGCACGCATTTGATGAGCCGCCAGTCGCAGCGCAAACATTTGCTCTGATGGCCTCCCCAGTCGCCTGCCCCACCCGCCCTGTCGAGGCACCTGCCAAGGCAATTCGCCGCCTGGTCTTCACAGCGCCATTGCTGTGCTTCTCCCGGCGTGTTCAGAAGCAACCCGCTGCCTAAGAGGGTCAGCGCGAAAACAAGTTGTCGTGTCATGGTCGAACCTCCTGGAAAAGGCACGCCCCGCGATAAATCCTAATCTCTCGACGGGGCCAAATCCAGCAACGCCGATTACACTCGCAGGGGCGGCACGACACTGGCCGCCATTGCGTCGATGCCGGAGATCATCGACCGCCGACCTCAGTTGCGATCGCACGATGCGCGATACGCTGAGCGCCCGCATGCGAGCTATTTCAGTCAGAGACATCCCTGGCTCATCGGTCAGCGATGCCGAGACGACAACCCGCAAGTTGGCGTGTCATTTCGAATATATCGAAAGGTGCGTCCTATCGGCGTCTTAACTACCGGTTGTTCGCCCGCAGGCCCGCGCGACGGTTTTTCTGTTCGCTCCGCCGAGCTTAGTTCCGCGTTAAGGCACATGCTGCAATCTGGCTCTTGGCCGGATCATGATACTCCTGAAAATAAAGGCGGATCAGTGACTTGGGGGCATCGAACAGTGTCTAATAATGGTATTATAATACTTATACCCAGGCAGAATTACGGTCTTTTTGCCGTAAAACCCGCGAACTGCGTTGGCGATCTGTCAAAGGTTGGGCGAATGTGTGACTGAAATGTCATAGGGGAATTAGGTTCCATTTGTTAGCCTGCATGCTCAATTGATCCAGTTGAGCGATCCAGTCGGATTTGACCGCGGTTTCTTTGAAGAGTTTTACGGGGCGGGGCCAGGATGAAATCGGCATATTTTGCGTTCGCCAGCATCATTTTGGCTACGACTGCGCCTGTTTCCGCCGAGCCTTTTTCCATCAACGATGCGTTGAGGCAGGCCGCCCTGACCAATCCGGGTGTAGGCGAAGCTTCCGCGAATCGACGCGCCACGGAATCGGAGTTGCGCCAGACCCAAAGCACGCTGCTGCCGCAGGTTCGGCTGGAGGCGCGGTACGGTCCGGAAAAATTCGACCAGAGCGCCGCGGTGGTGAGTTCGTCGGCCACGCCAATACCGGCGCCGGGAGCCGGCAACTGGCGCAACGGATCTCAAAGTTCAGTCGTCGTCCGGCAGGTGCTGTTTGACGGGTTCGCATCGATCAATGACATCTGGCGCCAATCGGCCAGGGTCAACGCCGCGGCCTTCCGGGTTCGTGAACGAACCGAACTCATCGCGCTGGATGCAGCGGAAGCTTACGTCGACGTGGTCCGCTATTTGCGGCTCGTCGAACTCGGACTGCAGAACGTTGCCATCCACGAGAAGATCTTTTCGAACGTCAACTCGCGCTTCTCAGGTGGGCGAGCCGGCGAAGGCGATCTGGAAACGGCGCGGGAGCGGGTCGAAAACGCGCGCGCGACGCTGGCGGAATTTCGCAGAAGCCTCGACGACGGTCGGGCCAAATACCGCAGGGTCGTCGGACTGGAGCCGCACAATCTCCGCTTCCCGGCCCCGCTGTCTGGATTGCCGGCAACCAGGGATGAGGCGCTTGCCGTAGCCATCCGCTTCAATCCGACGATCAGGGCGGCACAGGCCGACGTTGACGCGGCCAAGTACGCCTTCAAGGTCACCGACGGCGCGTTCGTCCCCAACCTGTCGCTTGAGGGCCGCGCTACCCATTCCGACAACACCTACCCCTATCTGGGTGTCACCCACGACGACTATAGCGGCAAGGTCGTCATGTCCTGGGATATCTTCCGGGGCGGCCAGGATGCCTGGCGCCGCAACGAGATGGCCGAGCGTCACACCGAGGCGACCATGCGCCATGCGCGGTTGCAGCGGGACGCACTTGAATCCATCGACAAGGCCTGGGCCGGACGCACGGTCACTGCGACGCGTGTCGCAGCCCTGACCCGTCAGTTGCAGGCGGACCGCAAGGCCATTGCGGCCTACGAAAAGGAATACGAACTCGGCCAGCGCTCGTTGATCGATCTGCTGAATGCGCAGAACCAGTATTTCAACGCCGCCGTCTCGCTGACGTCCTCTCGCGGCGTCATCGTGTTCGCCGACTATCAGATGCTGGCGGCGATGGGGACGCTGCTTGAGTACCTCAAGGCGCCTCCTCCGGTTGACGCGGCGCCGATCGACCTGATGCCGATCGGTCTGCCCGCTTACACCCTTCCTACGCCCCGTCTGACGCTGCCTCAGACCGGCTCTGAGCCGCTGCGTGTCTCGACTGCTGCCGTCGCGCCCTCCGCGGCTCCCCTCGCCTATGCCGCTGTCAGCGAGCCGCGCGAAGCCTTTACCGACCGCTGGCCGCGCGGTTCAGCCGCGGCCAGAATGCTCGGCGCTCCGGAGTGGTTCGCCCAGAAGAACGGCCTTAGTCCAAACCTGGTAACCACCCACGTCGATCCGACGGTGCAGCCGTCGATGTCGTATGCGTCGGCGAACGACGGCAAGCCGCATTGGCTGCTGTCGGCGTTTCCTTCCGACAGGAAGTAGGCGTTAGGGTTATTTCGGTGAGTGAGGAGAATCCGGCGCGCCGATCGCGCCGGTTCTTCTGTTAACTGTCTGACAGGAAAGCTGAATCCAGCGTGTGTTCCGCAAAGGGGACTACTATATTCTGACGGTTGTTAGCCGCGGTTCGGCGGACTTATTCATGATCAGAGGCATTTGCTTTGTTCTCGCGAACCCCCAAGCTGGCTGACGCCCGGCCAATCGAAGACGAGCCGGACGGGATCAACGGTCCTGCCGATCTCAACACGCCACGGTCCGACCCCCTCGCCGCTTCCCTGACCTACCTGGCTGCCCATCACGGCCGCGCAGTGAGCCGCGAGGCTCTGCTCGGCGGCCTTCCGATCCTCGATGGACGGCTCTCGGTGGCCCTGTACGACCGGGCCGCCAGGCGGGCCGGACTGGAGACAGAGGCGATCAAGCGGGATATTGCCGACATCCCGGCGATCGTTCTTCCTGCCGTCCTGATCATGCGGACCGGCACGGCGCTGATCCTGCTCGGGATCGATACGGTCAATCAGAGCGTCAAGGTTCTGGACCCGACAATCCAGAATGATGCGCCGCAGGTCCTGAGCATCAAGGTCCTCAGCGCTGACTATACAGGCTACACCTTCCTGGTGAGGGCTGCGGCCGAAGCCAACGCACGCGCCGTTGCCGCGGGAGACCTGCCTCGCAACCATTGGTTCTGGTCGGTGGTCAAGGTCCACTGGCGCAGTTACGGGCACATCGCGCTGGCGGCGCTCCTGATCAACATGCTTGCGCTGGCGATGCCCCTGTTCACCATGAGCGTGTACGACCGGGTCATTCCCAACGGCGCCATTCCATCGCTTGTCGCGTTGTCCGTCGGCATGGGCATCGCCGTCGTGTTCGACTTCGTGCTGCGAACCGTGCGGAGCCGCATGATCGATGTCACCGGCAAGACCATGGACGTCGTGCTGGCGGCGAATATTTTCGAGCACGTCATGGCGGTCAAGATGGCGCAGCGGCCGGTCTCGGTCGGCATCCTCGCCAATCAGCTGCGCGACTTCGACTCGGTGCGCGAATTCTTCACCTCCGGCAGCATCGTCTCGGCAACCGATCTTCTGTTCGCGATGCTGTTCCTGGCCGTGCTGTTCACGATCGCAGGGCCGCTGGCGTGGATACCATTGGTCATGCTGCCTGTCATGATCGCGGTCGGCTTCATCATGCAGCGTCCGCTCGATCGGGCGATGAAACGCCTGCAGGCGGAATCCGCCGCGCGTCACGGCGTGTTGGTCGAATCCCTCTCCGGTCTGGAGACCGTCCGCGCCACCGGCTCGGAGGCCCGCATGCAGACCGCCTGGGAGCGCTCCGTCGCGGCGACGGCGCGATCGGGCGAGGACGTGCACTTCTGGTCGTCGCTGACATTGACCAGCGCCAGCTCGGCTCAACAGATAACGAGCCTGTTGATGGTCATCATCGGCGTGTTTCTCATTCTCGACGGCAAGCTCTCGGTCGGCGCCCTTGTCGCCGCCAACATGCTGGCGGGCCGCGTTCTGGGGCCGATCGCCGGCATTGCCTCGATCATCACGCGCGGAACCCAGACGCTGGCTTCGCTCAAGTCGATCAACCGCATCATGACGCTGGAGCGCGAGCGCTCACCCGAGCGCGCCTACGTCACCCGCAAGATCAATGAAGGGCGTATCAGCTTCGAGAACGTCAGCTTCAGCTATCCCAATGCGCCCGGCAAGGCGCTGGACAAGGTCACGTTCAAGATCGAGGCTGGCGAAAAGATCGGCATCATCGGCCGCGTCGGCTCGGGCAAAACCACGGTGGGCCGCCTGCTGCTGGGATTCTATGAAGCCCAGGAAGGCCGCATTCTCGTCGATGGCGTCGACTCCCGCCAGTATGATCCGTCCGACCTGCGCACGGGAATTGGATTTGCGTTGCAGGATACCGACCTGTTCTTCGGAAAGCTGCGCGACAACATCGCGCTCGGAAAGCCGCACGCGACCGACGAGGAAGTGCTCGAGGCTGCGCGGCTTGCCGGCGTGGAGAGCTTCATCGCCGGCCATCCGATGGGTTACGACATGCCAATCTCCGAGGGAGGCCGCAGCCTCTCCGGCGGCCAGAAGCAGGCGATCGGACTGGCCCGCGTCCTGATCAGGAAGCCGCGGGTGCTGTTCCTGGACGAGCCGACCGCGCATTTCGACGTCCGCAGCGAAACCGAATTTCTCGAACGGCTGAAAGCGCTGCGCGACGAGCGGATGACGATCATCATCTCGACGCATCGTCTCTCGCTGCTGGGCATGGTCGATCGCCTGCTGCTGTTTGACAACGGCCGTCTGGTCGCTGACGGGCCGCGCGACAAGGTCATGGCGATCCTTCAGGGCAAACCTGCCCCGGCTCCGGCCGAGAGCTTTGCCGGCGTTGCAACCCGGGTGCAGAAGCCAAATGCCGCCAACTGATTTCGCGTTTGCCAACGACATCCGCGCGGCTGCTGCGCTACGCACGCCGCGTACCTCGCGCATGCTGTTGATGACGTTCCTCGCCATGCTCGTGGTGTTCCTGACGTGGGCGCATTTTGCCGTGCTGGATGAAGTCAAGCGCGGCAATGGACGCGTCGTGCCGTCGAGACAGACCCAGGTGGTGCAGTCGCTCGAAGGCGGCATCGTCGGGGAAATCCTCATCCAGGAGGGTGCGATCGTCCAGCAGGGTCAGTCGTTGATGCGCATCGACGACACCAAATTCGCTTCGGAATTCGGCGAAATACGGGAGCGGCGCGCAGCGATGGCTGCCCGTGTCGCAAGGCTCGAGGCGGAGGCGCAAGGGCGAAGCGAGGTAACCTTCCCCGACCAGCTCGACACGGTGGTGCCGGCGTCGGTCGCCACCGAAACCAGCGTGTTCAAGCTGCGCGCGCAGAAGGTGGCGCAGGATGTCGACGTGCTGAACCAGCAGGTCACGAGGCTCAGCGGTACCCTCAAATTGCTCGAGCGCGAGCTCACCCTCACCCGGCGGCTGTTCGAGCAGAAGGTGGTACCGGAAATCGAGATGTTGCGGCTTGACCGTCAGGCGACGGAAATGCGCGGGCAGCTCGCCGAGGCTCAATCGAAAATTGCGAACACGCTCGCCTCCTTTCAATCGCAGGCCAACGAGGATCTCGCCAAGTCGAAGTCCGACCTCGCCGTGCTGGACGAGAACATCAAGTCCGCGCAGGACCGCGTGCGCCGAACCGACCTGAGAGCGCCCGTGCACGGCATCGTCAACAAGCTGAACGTCACGACCATCGGCGCGGTGGTGCAGCCCGGCGCCAACCTGATGGACATCATCCCCCTCGACGACTCGCTGCTGGTGGAGGGCAGGATCCGCCCCCAGGACATCGCCTTCATCCGCCCCAACCAGGACGCGGTGGTCAAGCTTTCTGCCTATGACTCTTCGGTCTATGGCTCGCTGAAGGGCAAGGTCGAACGCATCAGCGCCGATACCATCGTCGACGACAAGGCGGACAAGGCCGAACGCCAGGAGACCTTCTACCGCGTGATGGTCCGGACCGATAAGAACCATCTGGGAACCGCCAAGAACTCGCTGCCGATCATTCCGGGCATGGTGGCCACGGTCGAAATCCTCACTGGTGAGAAAACCGTGCTGGATTACCTGCTTAAGCCCGCGCGCAGCCTGCGTGATGAAGCCCTGCGCGAGCGCTGAGGCGCTCTGCATTACTTAACAAATCGTCAATTTCGGCCGCCCCATTTGGGGCGATTTCGAGCAATCCAGCCAACCTGTAGTTGACTGCCTTTTCTCTATTCCTTTGATTATCAAGCCGATTTAACCCGGTCTAAGCCGCGGTGCCGTTAGCTGCGTCCCGATAACAGTTGTGGGAACGCGGATCGACGCTCAGACGTTGACTGACGCTCCCTGAAATGGGGACGTCGCGATGACACCGCGTCAGAGATTGCGGAAGCTCGGCTTGTCCGGGCTTGCCGCGCTGGTTTGCGCTTTCAGCGTCAGCGCAGGTTCATCCGGCGTCATGGCTGCGGATGAGCCCAGCCAGGATCTTGCGCTGGAGTCGACGCCCGATCGGGACCGCGAACCTGCACGGCCTCCTGCGACATTCTTCAGCATCAATGCCGTTCTGGCAAAAGTGGACCGTCAGCGCAGCCGCGGCTCCGACGCGGTCCGCCTTGCCTCGCGGACATCAGCAAATGTCGCAACGGATGCGCCGCCTGCGCTGAGCGAGGCGAAGCCGGTCGGCAAGGAGCCGTTCGGCCTTTTCACCTTTCGCGCACCGGAAGGAATGCTGTGGCGCAAATGGCGGAACATCGAAGCCGACATGGCCCGCGACCAGCTTACGCTGAACCGGTGCCGAAGCGATGCGGAAGCCTGCCCGCCTCACGCGGCCCAGTTCCTGCGCCTGATCGGTGCAGTCAACGCGAAGTCCGGGCGTGCCAGGCTCGAAGAGGCCAATCGCGCCGTCAACATGGCGATCCGCTACGTCAGCGACTACAGCCAGCACGGCGAAGCCGATCGATGGAGCGCGCCGCTTGCGAGCTTCGCCACCGCGAAGGGCGACTGCGAAGACTACGCCATCGCCAAATATGTGGCCTTGCGGGAGGCCGGCGTCGCGCGCGAGAATCTTCAGCTGGTGCTGGTGCGCGACCGCGCGGTCCGGCAGGATCACGCGGTACTGGCGGCCCGCCTCGACGATCGCTGGCTGATCCTGGACAACCGGCAATCGCCACTGATCGAAGATTCGAACGCCTCGTACTTCACGCCGTTGTTCGCCATCAACCACGACGGGGTACACCTGTTCGCAGCGCCCTATGCCAGGCGTGCGCTGCCCGATGGTCAACGTGCGGCGGCACCCGCTGCCGCCAGCGTGCAGGCATCGCTCGAATGGACCGGTTCGGAGCCGGTCGCGGAAGGCGCCTCGACGCTCGGTAGCTTGCCGTTGCTGATGTAGGCGATCGCTCGCAAGGGCCTCCGTGTGGTTTCCGCACGTGCGGCAATCGAGACCATGCTGGCGAAGATGCCGGCGCTCAGCGATCCCGCGGCGAAGGCCAACTCTCCCCTCGCCGCCAGCCTCGATCGGCTGATCCGCGCTTTCGAGCCGTTGCGGGTCAACGATGCGCTGCTGTCGGAGGACTTTTCGTTCTGTCACCGCTGGAATGCGTGCGGCGGCGAGGTTTGGGCCAATACCGCCCACGAGATCGAACATATCGGCCTGCACAGATTCAAGGGCCGCTACTCCGATGTCGGACCGCAGCCCTCGTTGGGAAACCCTCAGCAGGTCAAAATTCCAGAGCGCGCAAGCAATCCAAAGCCGCGCGTCAGCCAGCGCGTCAGGGTCATGGCCGATCCGACCCGCAAATAGACGGTCACGCCCCGGGACCTATCGGCTCCAGGACCGCCGAACAGCCATAGCGAACGAGGCCCAGGGTTCCTGTCTCGCTTCAAAAGAAATCCGCCGGCCACAGCCCGGCGGATCTCTCACTTGAGGATCAGGCGGCTAGGACGCCGCCAATTGCATCGCAAGCGCGGCCTGCTCATGCATGATCGCGATCGCAGCGGGCGTCGTCGCGCCTGCATCCGCTGCCAGGTGCGGCGCTTCTGCGCCCTGACCCTGCGGAGCCGGGGCGTGGCCTGTGCCAGGCTGCTGCAGCGCGCTGAGGTCGATATCGCCACCGCCGTGATCGATCTCCGCCGCCACCGCTGCGAATGCAGACAGATCGTGCGCATCTGCGGGATGGCTGTCAGGCTGAGCCGGCGTGGTGCCAAGCGAGGCATCCAGATCGACTTCGACGAAGGTACCTGTGGAGCCGTCAGCGTAGGTGAAGCTGCCGGTTCCCGCGATATGCTGTCCGTCGATCGGCGCACCGCCCGGCGTCGTGTTCAAGCTGATGCTCGTGATGCCGAGATCGGCGAGCTTCGCCAGTTCGCCCGTCTCGCTGACGCCATTGTGGTTCACATCCCGCCAGACCACGAGGTCACCGAACGCCTGATCCTGGCTGTCGATCACGCCGTCATGATTGCCATCGAGACTCGCAAGCGCGGCAATGCCGTCGGCAAAGTGCCCGCCGTTGAAATTCGGCGTGAACAGCTCCTTCCCGCCTTCGATCTTGCCGGAGCCGTCCAGGTCCATCGCTAGGATGCCGTCCTGACCGTTTGCGGTCCAGGCGACCTGGTCGTGTGCGCCGTCGGCGTTGATGTCGAACTGGACACCGTCACCGATGGAGCTGAACGAAATGCCCTGAGCTCCCAGATCGAGAACGATGGGATCGACATGCCCGTTCCCGATCAGCGTCGCGAGGCTGGTCCCGCCGCTGGTCAGCGTGACATTTTCGAGGTCGACAAGGATGTCGTTGGTGTCGTTCTGGTTGTTGCCCACCTGCTGGTAAATGTAGGTGTGGTTGACGCCTCCGATCGTGGCCGTGAAAGCTACCGTTGCGCCGGCATTCCCCAGATCGTTGTGACGCAGATAGTCGACGACGGCAGCAACGTCCTGAGTAGAGTCCAGCGTCAGCGCGCTGCTGAAGGTGCTGCTGTCGTCAAATCTGATGATACCGTTCGTGATGTCATGCGAACTTACCTCGTTTCCGCCGATCGTCAGGCTCGAGTTGGTTCCGTTGGTGCCGGACGTATTGGACGCCGCAAACGGGGTACCGTTGAGCGACAGCTTGTCGACCGCCAGGCTGAAATCGGTGATCGTGTCGTAACCGGAGATGGTGCCGTTATTTCCACTTCCGCCGATTGAAAGCGTGGTGTGACCGCTTCCAATCACGAAGGTATCGACAACGCCGGCCCCGGAACCACCGGTCATTCTGTCGCCACCCGCGCCGCCGGTGATGGTGTCCGCTCCCGCGCCGCCGGTGATGGTGTCCGCTCCCGCGCCGCCGGTGATGGTGTCCGCTCCGCTGGAGCCGGTGATGGTGAAGCCCTCGGTCTGGTTCGCCAGATTGACCGAAGTCGCCGTTGTCAGCAGGACGTTCTCGATGTTGACGACCTGCGCGTCGCTCGTGCTGGTGAAGCTGGTGCTGACACGCAAGGTGTCATTGCCGCCGCCACCATTCAGAAGATAGTCGTTCTGATCCGCAACCAGCGTGTCGGCGCCGCTGCCGCCGGTGACGAAGTCGCTGCCCGCCCCGCCGTCCAACGTCGCCGCCGTGCTGCCGGCGCCAATCAGAATGTCGTTGCCGCTGCTGCCCGTGATCGTGGAGTCGGAATTGCCACGGTGCACGGTAACCGTCGTGCTGCCCGACTCTGAGGTTCCGTCGGTTGCGGTGTAAGTGAAATTACCCGTGTCGCCCCGAGCGACGTCGACCCGGATGGACGTGGTGCTCGCGCCTGCGTTCACCTGGTCAACGTCGTTTCCGTTTGAGGCGGTCGCGACGTTGAGCGGGTTGCCCTCCATATCCGTATCGTTCTTCACCAGCCACGAGTTCTGCAGCGCAATCGTGGTGCCGTTGCCGCTGCTGGAAGCGTTGGTATAGACGTGGTCGGCAACGCCCACCGGAGGATCGTTCGCATCGGTGACCGTGACGGAAATCGATTGCGTATCTGTCAGGGATCCATCGGAAACCCGCACGATCACGTCGTAAACGTTGTTTCCGCCGCTATCCGTCGGCGCTTCGAAGTTCGGCGCCGAGAGGAACGAGAGCACGCCCGTCGACGGGTTGATCGTGAACTTCAACGCATCAGCGCCGCCGCTGATCGAGTAGGTCAACGTCGTCCCCGCATCGACATCCGTCGCGTTGACGTCGGTCACGAAGGTGGTGTTCTCGGCAACCAGGATACTTGCCGGATTGCCGCCGTTCGGGGCGGTGATGACCGGCGCATCGTTCACCGCCGTAACCGTGATCGCTACCGTATCGGTATCGCTCTTCGCGCCTCCGGAGCCGGTATTGCCGTTATCGTTGGTGGTGATCGTCAGCGTGTCAGCGCCGTTGTAATCCTGCACGCCCTTGTAAGTCAGTCCATTCAAGGCAGCGTTGATATTGGCCACCGACCCCGTGAGGACAACCGAGCCGGTACCGTTGCCGATGACGGTGAGCCCCGAAATCGACGCGAGAGTGAGCGTTCCGTGCAGAACGCCCAGATTGACCGTTTCATTGCCGCCATTGGCATCGACATCGCTAACGCTGATCAGCTTGCCGAGGGAGAATACCAGGTTGGTGTCCTCGGCCACGCTCTGGGCCGCAGGTACCGTGTTCACCGGCGCGTCGTTCACGGCCGAGACCGCGACGGTCAACGCCGCAGATGCGTGGTCACCGTCATTGTCGGTCAGAACGTAGGTGAACGTTTCACTGGAATTGGCAACCAGTTCCGCCGGACCCGAATAGACCCATTCGCCGGCCGCGTGAGACCCGCTCGGCGCGAAGTAGAAGGTGAAGTGGCCTCCCAGCGCCGTATCGACCGAGATCGAGGTCCCGTTGATCGTTCCCAGGGCCGCAGACGTGTTCGCATCGGTCTTCGCAATCGAAGTCGCACCATTCCAGGTATAGGTAACGTTGTCGAACGTGATCGACAGAATGCGGCCGCCGTCGGCGCCGAAGCCGTCACCGTTGGCGAGCACGTTGCCCACGACGTTGTTGCCGACAGCAGTCACGAGCGTATCGATCAAGTCGCTAAACTGCGCGACCGTCAGCGGCGAACCGCGGCCATCGACGTCGACTTGCTGAAGGTTCGACGTATCGATCCCATTGCCGATTCCGATCGTGGTAACGGCGATCGGCGCAGTCGCATTGTTGACGAAACTGTTCCAAAGCGGCCGAACCGTATTGTTCAGCGCCTGCCCGCCCGAACCGGTGTTTTCGTTCGGATTGCCATCGCTCAGGAAGAACACCTGGTTGCTCTGGCCAGCCACGGGCGTGTAGTTCGACATCAGCGTCTGGATGGCGTCGGAGTAGTCTGTGCTGGAGCTTAGCGGACGCGTACCGCCCGCGGACGGATTCCAGGCGTTGATCTGGGCGTCGAAGGCGGCCTGGGTCGTGAACGGCCCCGCCGCAACCGATGTGGACGCAAAGCCGATCAATTCGATCTTCACGGAGCCGGTGGCGTTGGCGAAGATCTCGTCGCCCGCGGCCTTCACCGCAAGCAGCATCTGGTTCAGTTCGGTGTTGTCGATGCTGCCGCTGAAATCGAGAACAAAGGCGGCATTAATATCCTGGACCGCCTGTTCCTTGGCCGTTGCGTACTCGGCATTGGCGACCGGCGCATCGTCGTTGATCGTTACCGCAAGCGTACCCGTAGCGGTATCGCCGTTGGAATCCTTGACCTGGTAGGTGAGATTGACGCCGAGATTGTCCTCATAAGAGGTTTCCGGACCGTTGTTCGCACCGTCTGCATCGTGGCCCGGATGGTCGACCGGCTTGAGCTGCGTGTAGGTATAGGCGCCGGTTGCGGTGTTCAACTCCACCTTGAACGCCGCAGTGGACTGCGCATTCGCAAGCGACGTCGTATTCGTCGATGCGTACAGCGTGTCACCGGCAGCATCCCAATAGTACTTCAGCGCCACACCGCCGGACGAAAGCCCTACGAGAGTCGTGTGCGATCCGTTGTCCATGGGCGAGAAATTGATCGGGTCGGAGGCCGCCGGACCATCGGAATTGAAGTTGTGGATCAGCGTTCCGGTCTGCGTGATCGCGTTGCCGGCGACGTCGCCGGGCTGCGAGGCGGCAATACCGCTCGGCAACCCGTCTTCGTCGACGGTGATGGACTGCGAACCCGCGGTCGGGGCGGCATTGGCGTTGGTGATGTTGACCACCTGCGTCGCCGTCGAGTTGTCCCCGTCGCCGTCGGTGATCCTGTAGGTGAAGTTTCCGGTCGTGTTCGCGTTGCTCGCATTCACGGACGGATCGAACGTCCAGGTGCCATCCGCCTGGAATGTATAGGTGCCGTTGACGTTGGTCAGGGTGGTCGTTCCGCTGGCCGCAATGGCCTGGAACCCGCCGCCGAGCCCGAAGTCGACCGCCGTCACAATCGCGCCATCGGCCCCCTTGGTGTCGTTGGCGAGCAGATTGATTCCGGTGGTGGCGCCAGCGGTCTCGAGCACCGTCAGCGCGGCTCCGGCAACCGCCGTCGGCATGTCGTCGACCGCGCGGATCACGAGGTTGTCGCCCGCCGTGGTGCCGCCGACGCCATGCACCGTCAGCGCGACGCTGTCGTCGAAGCCGGTGTCGCTGACGGCGTCGTTCCCGGTCGGAACCTTGCTGTCGTTGTCAATCGTCGCCGACAGCGTGTAGCTGTAGCTCACCGTGCCGCCGAAGCTGGTGCCGCTGTAGTTTGTCAGCGTCAGCAGGCCCTCTCCGGTGTTCACCACGCCGTTGGTCGTGCCGAACGCCTGGATCTGCGCCAGCGTGAACGTGACGCCGCCGATCACGATGTCCGAGATGCCATCCGTGGCCGAGATCGTGAAACTGCCGGCCGTCGTCTCCGACGTCGATGCCGCATTCGAACCGTTCGGGTTCAGACCGGCCTCATGGACCGTCGCGTCCGGTCCCGTAGCCTGCGCGGTCACCACCGAAGCGCTGTCGTTTGCGCCATCGATCTTGATCGTCAGGGTCGCTGACGACTGGTCGCCGTCCGCATCCTGCATCGTGTAGTGCAGCGTAAAGCTCAGATGGCTAGCCGATGTCAGCGCCTGCGTGGCCGCACGGCTGTTGTCGAGCTGATAGCTCCACGTTCCGTCGCCGTTCCGCGTCAGCGCGCCATAGGTATTCAGCTCGGCAATCGTCGCGGCGTCCGCACCCGACCACGCCACGAAGCTCTTCGAGTCGTCCGCTCCCGCAACGTCATTGGTCAGCACGTTCCCGGACACCAGGCTCAGGCCATCCTCGACTACGCTTTCAGGAGTGTCATTGACCGCCGTCGGCATATCGTCGTCGACGTTGACGACAAACGAGCCCTTGACGGCATCGCCATCGGAATCGGTCGCCGTGTAGTTGAACCTGAGACCGATGTCGTTCTCATTGCCGCCCGACGCGTGGTCGAGTTGATCGAGCAACACGACGCGGAACTGGCCGGAGCCCTCATCGGACAACGAAATCACGATGACATCGCGTAGCATCGGGCCTGACCCGGCGTGGCCGGTGAGCACCGTCCGATCCGCGTTGAGCGTGAACGTCACGGCATCGCCATGCGACGACAGCGCTGCAACGCCACTGACGCCGACATTCGTATTGGTGAATGTGACGCTGCGATCGCCCAGGCCGTCCGGATGATCCTGGACGAACGACTTGAATGTGGCGTCGGACGTAACGGTATCGATACCGCTGTCGAGACTGTCGGCACCCCACTGGATGTTGAGGTTGCCGGTCGCGGTCGCCTCGTTGCCATCGGCATCGGTATCCGCAACGAAATTGTCGCCCGGCTGGCTGTCGCGATTGCCGAATGACCACGGACCGGTCAGCCCATCCTCATCGACCGAAATAACCGGCACAAGGCTGACATTGTCGATGAACGCGCCGAGCGAGTTCTCCTGCCCGCTGGCCTGGAAGCCGAGCACGTTGTTCGGCCCGGTCCCGTCCACCATCACGGTGATCTGCTGCCACACGCCGGGCGTCATGCCGCTCGAGTCGATCGACTTCACGACATTGCCGTTCCACAGCACGTTCATGCTGCCGCTGTCGGCATTGCCTTCGCCGATCCGGGGCGCATACCAGAACGTCAGTTCGTAGGCCTGACCGGCCTGCGTACCGGCCACGACCTGCTGGAGGATCGCATTGGTATGGCCTGAGTCGTTGAAATGATCGCCGCCGGACAGATTCCCGCCGCTCAGGTCGGAATCCAGTTCGACCAGCGCGTTGCCGTCCTGTGCGAACGTGCCACCCACGTTGCCGGTCTGCACCTCGAACGGCACGTCGCCGTTCGGGCCAGCCGGGCCGAGGTCGGCAGTGGTCCAGCCGCCCGGCAGCGAGTGGTAGATCGACCACTGGTTATTGCCGAGACCGTGACCCTGCTCGAAGCTGCCGTTCAGGACAAGGTTGTTTGTGGCACCGCTGTCCAGGATCGGCATGTCGTCGTCGATCGAGACCGTCAGCGTACCCGTCGCCGTATCGCCGTCGCGATCGGTGACCGTGTAGGTCAGGTCGATATTGATGTTGTCTTCGTAGGCGGTGTCGGGACCGTTGTTCAATCCGTCGGCATCGTGGCCGGGATGGTCGACCTGTCCGAGCAGCGAGAAGCTGTAGGCGCCGGTCGACGGATTGACGCTGATCTTGAACGCCGCGTGCGCAGGATTGCCGTCCGGCGTGGCGTAAAGCGTGTTGGTCAAGAGATCCCAGACGTAGCTGAGCGGCTGTCCACCCGCCGTCACGGCGTGGCCGGCGGCATCGACCACCGCGGTCGCATGCAGCGATGCAAAGCCCACCGTTGCCGGCTCGTCGGCGCCGACCGAGAACTGCAGCGTGCCAATGACGGGCGACACCGACGTTGCATCGTCGCCGGGCGACGTAGCGTTATGGTTGCCGGCTGCCAGATCGTCTTCATCGACCGTGACGAGCGTGTTCGATGCGGTGATCGGAATATCGTCCCGGATCTGAACGACGAAGGCGCCGGCACCGAGCTTCACCGAGTCGCCGTCACCATCCGTGGCAACGATGTATTTCGAGAGATCGATCGCACTCGACAGCACGTTCTCCCAACCGGCGCGGATGCGCAGGTCGTTCTTCTTGCCGAACGTGTAGAAATCCACGGAATACCGCGACGGAATCCGCGGATCGCGCCCATCGTAGTGGCAATCGATCTTCATGCCCAGTAACTCGTCGGTGCGCGACGCAGCCAGCGTGCTCAGCACCGCTTCCACCTGCATTTTCCAGGTTTGCTGGTTGAACAGCCGCGGCATCGGCACGAGATTGCGCTCGTCGTCGTCGCCGCCGTACACATCGGCGATGAGGTGCCCCCGCTCGGTATGCGCAGGCATCTCGTCATAATCGTCCTGCGAGTGAAAGATGCTCGCGGCGAGAGGACGCAGCGAAATCGGATATGAAATCAAGTTCTTCCGTTCGCCCGATTTTCTGCCACCCGCATCGATAAACGCATAGATGCGCGTCACGCGCTCACGCATCTGGTGGATCGCCGCGAGTCCCACCGGCATATGCATGGCCGGGTGGAAATCGAGCTCCACGAACTCGCAGAGTAAGCGCAGGGTCGCCTCGGGGCGGGTAGTCAGCT
>Ga0207678_10002415_pt1 | contig 16979 bp, 16 predicted proteins | sample KBSC63metaG_FD_184319 | JGI IMG/M metagenome (GOLD analysis project Ga0207678, IMG submission 184319) | Corn rhizosphere microbial communities from Kellogg Biological Station, Michigan, USA - KBS C6-3 metaG (SPAdes) (version 2) | ecosystem: Host-associated > Plants > Roots > Rhizosphere > Soil ...
AGCTTTGCCTCCACCTCGTCCACGGTCTTGCCCGGAGCGAGCCGGGTCCGGTTGCTGACGCGGAAGACGTGCGTATCGACCGCGAACGTTTCCTCCCCGAATGCAGTGTTGAGCACGACATTCGCGGTCTTGCGGCCGACGCCGGGGAGGGCCTGAAGCGCCTCCCTCGTGCGTGGGACTACGCCGCCATGGTTGGCGATGAGATCGCGGCTGAGCGCGATCACGTTCTTTGCCTTGGTGTTAAACAGGCCGATCGTCTTGATCGCTTCGCGCAGCGCGTCTTCGCCGAGGTCGACCATCTGCTGCGGTGTCTGGATGCGCGCGAACAAGGGACGGGTCGCGACGTTGACGCTCGCGTCCGTGGCCTGGGCGGAAAGGACGACCGCGACGAGCAACTGGTAGGGATTGCTGGATTCGAGCTCCGTCGTGGGCGAAGGGTTCGCTTCCGCGAGCCGACGGAAAAACTCGAAAACCTGCTCGCGATTCATTTCAGGTTGTCCAGTGCCTGGCCGAGGCGGCTCAGGCCCTCTTCGAAGTCGGCGGTCGGCAGTCCGAGCCCGACACGAAAATGATCCGGCATTTCGAACCAGCGGCCAGGGACGATCGCGGTGTCGAAGTGCTCGCGGAGATGCACTCCGAGCCGTTCCGTGTCTCCGCCGTTCCAGGACGGGAACACGGTGACCCCGTGCTCTGCAGGCGCGCATTCGATGTCGTCGCGGCCGCCTACGAACTCATTCCAGATCGCCCGGTTGCGGGCGAGCATTTGCGGGTTCTCACAGTTGATCTCGTCGAGATAGTCGAACGCGATGCAGGCGAGCCGCTCCGCCTGGTGCGCCTGGTTGACGCCGAACAGGTCGTTCACGCGCCACATCCGCTCGGCGAGCGCGGGTTCGGCGAGGATCCAGCCGCAGCGAAGGCCGCTCAGGCCGTAGACCTTGGTCAGGCTGTTGGTGATCACGAACTCCGGTCCGAGATGGACCGCACTTCGGCGCGGCGGCACCGCGGCGTCGAGATAGACCTCATCGACCAGGATGCGCGCGCCATTCCTCGCTGCGAGCTCGCCAACCGCGCGAAGCTCGGCTTCGTCGGCCAGCGCCCCGCTGGGATTATGAAGGTTGGTGATCAGGATCAGACGGGTGGCCGGGCTCATCGCCTGTTCGACTACCGCGGGATTGAGGCGGAAGGCGTCCGACGGCTTGCGATCAAAGCGCCTGATGGTCGCGCCGAGGAAGCTCGCGGCGCCGAGCATGGGCTCATAGGTCGGGTTTTCGACAAGAACCTCGTCACCGGGCTCGATCAGCGCCGCCATGGCGAGGAAGTTCGCCATCGACGTCCCGTCGGCGGCGACGACCTGCTCGACCGGGACAGCGTAGCGCCTGCCGATCCGCTCACGCAGCGGCGCGTAACGCGGGTGGCTCGCGCCATCCATGTCGAGGTCGGCGAGGGTGAGCGGAAACCGGTCCATGCGGACATGCGGCACCTCGCTCATCGTCAGGGCGTAGCGCACCGGCTTCTTGAACTTGGCCCAGTGCATGTAATCGGACTGCATGATCCGGCCGGTCATGCGGCGTTGGCCCTCCGCCAGTAGAGGAAGGCCGGAATTCCGGCGGCGAGGATCGCGTAGCCGATTAGGCTGTTGACCGGATTGTTCCAGACGGTCGCGATGACCGTGATCGCGCAGGCGGCGACGAACAAAGCGGTGGTGAACGGGTGCAGCGGCACCTTGAACACGACCTTCCGGTCGGGATCGCGGCGGCGGAAGATAAAAAGGGCCGCACCGGTAAGGCCGAAGAAGATGAAGTCGACCGAGACGACATAGCCGAGGATCTGGCCGTAGCTGCCCGACAGCGCGATCACTGCGGCGGCGACGCCCTGAAGCGCGATGGCGATCACCGGCACACGTGTCACCGGATTTACCTGCGCAACCTGACGGAAGAACAATTTGTCTTCGGCCATGGCGAAATAGACGCGCGGGGCGGTCAGCATGCCCTGGCTCAGGAATCCGAGGGTTGAGATGGCGATGCCGAGCGCGATCAGGGTCGCGCCTTTCTCGCCGAGGGCAAGGCGCATCACGTCGCTGGCTGGCGTCTTGGAGGCGGCTAACCCCGCCGGTCCTAGCGCGTGAACGCAGACGAACGCCACGGCGCAGTACAGGAAGATGACGCCCGCGACGCCGAGCAGAAGCCCGCGCGCAAGGTCCCGCTCCGGATTGCGCATTTCACCGGCGCAAAAGCTCGACGTCTGCCAACCGCCATAAGCGAACATCACCGGCGTCAAGGCAGCGCCGATCGCGGCGAGGGGCGTTGCGGCGCTCGCCGCCGTCACAGGTTCAGAAGGCGCAGGACCTGCCGGGGCGAACCACCAGCCTATGGCGACCAGCATTCCGATCGCGCCGATCTTGAGCACCATCAAAGCGCTCTGGACATTGCTTCCGGAGCGAACGCCGAAGCAGTTGATGATCGTCAGCAAGGCGAGCACCGCCAACGCCACGACGCTGTCGTTCAGCGGCAGGTGGGTGAGGTCGTTGAAATAGCGGGCGAAGGTGATTGCCACAGCAGCCATTCCGCCAGACTGGATCACCAGCAGCAGCGCCCAGCCGTAGAGGAAGGCGGGGAGCGGGCCGTAGGCATCGCGGAGATAAGCGTACTGGCCGCCGACTTCCGGGCGCCGCGCCGCGAGCTCGGCGTAAACAAAGGAAGCGGCGAGGGCGACGGCGCCGCCGATGACCCAGACGCCGACGATCCAGAAGGCCGTGTCGACGTGACGCGCGACCTCGGCGGGATTGACGAAGATGCCCGAGCCGATGATCCCGCCCATGACGAGCATGGTCGCGTCGAACATGCCAAGCCGCCGCGCGAGGCCGGGGGAATCCACGCGCGTAGCCGCTTCGTTCAAGCCGCGGACGCCTCGATCACGTCGCCCATCGAATAAAGCCTTGGAGGTTTGCCCATGAGGAAACGGACCGCGGCAAGCGCGCCACGTGCGAAGATGGCGCGGCTGTCGGCGCGATGGCCAAGCTCGATGCGCTCGCCCTCGGTCGCCAGGATCACGACATGCTCACCCGCGACAGAGCCACCCCGCAGCGAAGCATAGCCGATAGTACCGGGCTCGCGAGCGTGCGCGTGCTCGCTGATCCGGTCGAAACGGCTGAGTTCCTGAAGGGTCGAGCCGCGACCTTTGGCGGCGGACTGGCCGAGCAGCAAGGCCGTGCCCGACGGCGCGTCGACCTTGTGCCGGTGGTGCATCTCCAGGATCTCGATGTCCCAGTCGGGACCGAGGCGCGCGGTCGCTTCCTCGACGAGCTGCCTGAGCAGGTTGATGCCGAGCGAGGTGTTGGGCGCGCAGATGATCGCGACCTGCTCCGCAGCCTCGGCGATCTTTTCGTGGTGCTCGGGCTGAAGCCCGGTGGTCCCAACGAGGATCGGGATGTTCGCCGAGATTGCGCGTTCAAGGCTGGCTTCCAGTGCGTCCGGTGCCGAGAAATCGACCAGCACGTCGGCATGATCCGGATCGATCGTAAAACCGGAATTGTTCGCGACCGCGTTCGCGATGGCTTTGCCCATTCGCCCATTCGGGGCGATGAGGCTGATGCGGATCGGCTGGTCGGCAGTGCGCATGCTGCCGTTTCATGGCGAAAGGCGGAGCGCCGCGCAATCGTGCGGCGCTCCCACTTGGGCTTAGTGCTGGAAGACGAGCTGCTGAAGCAGCATGTCCGCCGTGATGTGACGGAAGGTCGCGCGTTGACCGCTGCCGGCAATCTCCTTGCGGTCATTGCTGGCGTTATGCGCGTTGATGTCCTTGTTGCGCGCAACCTGCTCGGCCGGCGTTGCGACATGGTCGCTGACCGTCACGAGGTAGAGGTCCGGCTCATCCGCGCGATTGTTGACGTTGCTGAAGATGTAATAGGCTTTGATCCAGCCCTTCGACTTTGCATATTCATTGTCGCTGCGGAACCGGCCCGCCAGGAAATCGGCATAGTCGCCGAAGTGACCGTCATCGATCTTGACCGAGGTGACGTCCCAATAATCGCCGCCGGCCCAAGGGCAAATCCTGGGCCACGGCCGGAACCGAAAGCAGCATCGTCGCGGCGCCAAATGCACCGAGCATCAATTTGCGCATGCATATTCCCCCACTGATGCGAAAAGCCCCCGCTTTCCGCTTCTAAGGGAACGGCGTCGCCGGACAGGCGAGACGCCAGCACAAGGCGGCGTCGTTCCGGAACGGCCGTAGAGCAGGTTACTGCTGTTAACGCAAATTAAGTTGCGACCCGCTCCTGTAGCGCCATGGCGGCGGCCGGCGCGCGGACCTTCGCGCCGTTGATCATGAAGATGTAGGCGTCGCCGCGGGCTCGCCATTTCTTCGCCTTCGTGGCGAAGCTCTCGAGGGAGTTCGCGTCATAGCCCGTGGGCACTTCCTCGCTCATTCGCTGGAGCCGGGCGTAGGTGAAATCGGCAGTGTCCGCTTCGATGAGCGGATAATCGTCCGAGTCCTCGTGGACGATCGCGATGTTTCGAGCGCGGCAGAGGTCGAAGAACTTGTCGTCGTTGAAGCTCTTGTTCCGGGGCTCGATCGCATGGCGGAGCGTCATTCCGTCGAGCTTCTCCGGAAGAAGGTCGATGAAGCCGGCGATGTCGTCGCGGTCGAAACGGCGGTAGTGCGTGAATTGCCACATGATCGGTCCGAGCTTGGGCCCGAGCGCTGCGAACCCCTGCGCGAAGAAATTGCCGATCCCCTCGGCGCCCTCAGCCAGCTTCGACTTCATCACGCAGTAGCGCGAGCCCTTGATCGCGAACTGGAAGCCGTCGGGCGCGCTATTGCTCCATTTCTCCCAGCTCTTTGGGCTCTGGCGCGAATAGAAAGTGGCGTTGATCTCGATCGCGCCGAGCTTGCTCGCCGCATATTCGAGCTCTTTGGCCTGCGGGAACTTCTCCGGGTAGAAGGTTCCACGCCAAGGCGGATAGGTCCAGCCGCCGATGCCGATGCGGATACGCCCCTCGCTCATATCCGCACCAACGCCGTTTCCCTTATTTCGCTGCAGCCGTGGCCGGGGCTGGTGCCGGTCCGGGTGTGATGAAGTCCTCGACCGCCTTCCAGCTGCCGTCCTGCTGCTTCTTGTAAACGGTCAGATAGGTGCCCGTGCTGTCCACTGGCTTGTTGGTCGCCTTGTCAGTCGTGGTCAGCGAATAATGACCGCGGCTCGATGCCAGATCGCCGGACTGGGCGACTTCGACCCGGTCGGAGGAAAAGGACAGCTTGAGGTTTGGATCGGTGACGAAGGCCTGTAGAAGCTTACGACGCTCCGCGTCGCTGGTTGCGACCGGGTCGCCCGGGCCGGCAAGCGCGGCATCATCGGCATAATGGCTTGCAAGGGCGTTCATGTCCTTGGCCGCGTAATCCTTCACCCACTGCGCTTCCTGCGCCTTGATGCCGTCGGAAATTTTCGCGGTATCGACGGACGCTTCCGCGCCCTTGGTACAGCCGCTGGCGGATAAAGCGGCGAGGGCCGCGAGTGTGACCGGAATCGCCTTGTGCATGATGAGACCTCCTCAAAAAAGGGGCCGCTGGGTCGGTCCGGACGCGCAACAATCACTTGTACCTGAGTCGTGCAAGCCCCTAGGCCGCGACGATGGAGTTTACAGGCGTCCGCAACATCGTGGTCCTGACGGGCGCGGGCGTTTCGGCGGAGAGCGGTCTAGCAACGTTCCGTGGCCCCGATGGGCTCTGGGAAGGTCACCGCGTCGAGCATGTCTGCACGCCCGAGGCGTACCGGCGCGATCCAGCGCTGGTGCATGCCTTTTACGACGCGCGGCGTGAGAAGGTCGGTACTGTAAAGCCGAACGCGGCGCATGAGGCGCTGGCGCGGCTCGATGCCGAATGGCCAGGTGAGTTGCTTCTGGTCACCCAGAACGTCGACGACTTGCATGAGCGGGCCGGATCGAAGCGGCTGCTCCACATGCATGGGGAACTAACCAGCGGGTGGTGCCTCGCGTGCGATGGCCGTTTCGCGTGGAGCGGACCGATGGGGGAGACGGCTGTGTGCCCGACCTGCGCGGTCAAAGGGCGAGTGCGCCCCGACATCGTCTGGTTCGGCGAGATGCCCTACGAAATGGAGCGTATCGAGGAGGCGCTGCGGTACTGCGACCTGTTCGTATCGATCGGGACGTCGGGCGCGGTCTATCCGGCGGCGGGCTTCGTCCAAACCGCGCGTTACTGCGGCGCGAAGACTCTGGAGATCAACCTGGAGCCGAGCCTGGGCAGCTATATGTTCGACGAAAGCCGTACGGGCAGGGCGGGGGACTTAGTCCCGCAATGGGTGGATGCACTGCTTCAGTCCGACCACTCCAGCCCGATTTCGCGGTAGAGGCCCCGGTCTTCATCCCAGCGTGGGTTGACCTTCACGTGCAGGAACAAGTGAACGGGACGGCCGAGATGATGCGCGATTTCCTCTCGCGCTGCGGCCCCGATCTCCCTCAAGCGCCGGCCTCCCTTGCCGATGACGATCGCCTTCTGGCTGTCGCGTTCGACCAGGATTTGCTGGCGGATTGAGGTGGAGCCGTCGGCGCGGTCCTCCCATGTCTCAGTCTCGATCGCGGTAGCGTAGGGCAATTCCTGGTGAAGCCGGTTGACGATCTGTTCGCGGGTCAGCTCGGCCGCGATCATTCGGTCTGACGCGTCGGACAGTTCGTCTTCAGGATAGAGCCACGGACTTGACGGCATGACGTCAGCCAGCGCCCGCTTGAGGTCGGACACGCCGTCGCCCTGGGCGGCGCTGACCATGAATACCTTTTCGGGGGTGAGGCGTGCGGTGAGATCGGACGCCAGAGCCAGGAGCTGAGGCTTGTTCACCAAATCGATCTTGTTGAGCGCGAGGAACAAGGGATGCCGACGCGTCTCGAGGCCTTCGACGATCTCATCGCGCACGCGCTCGGAGGCGTCGATTACCAGGAGGATCAGGTCAGCGTCTTCGGCGCCTGTCCAGGCGGCGGCGACCATCGCGCGGTCGAGACGCCGCCGCGGGGCGAAGATTCCCGGCGTGTCGACGAGGAGGATCTGCGCCTGATCCTCGATCGCGATGCCCATCAGCCGAGCCCGCGTGGTCTGCGCCTTGGGGCTGACGATCGCGACCTTCTGGCCGACCAGTGCATTGACGAGCGTCGACTTGCCGGCGTTGGGCGCGCCGATCACCGCGACGAATCCGGCTTTCTGTCGTGCGTCCGTCATTTCTGCTGCGACAACAAAGCCGCCGCCGCCGCGGTTTCCGCCTCCTGCTTGCTGGCGCCCTCAGCACTCGCTTCGCCAAGCTTAGGCACCGAGACGCGGACCGTGAACTTGGGAGCGTGATGTGCGCCAGTTCGCGAAACCACCTCATAGAGGGGCGCCTTCACACCCTTGGCGGCCGCCAGTTCCTGAAGCGCGGACTTCGGGTGCTGGGGAGCGCGCCGCTGCATGGCGAGATCGGGCTTCCAAAGCTTGAGGATGAACCGGCGCGCCACCTCGACCCCGCCATCGAGGAACAAGGCTCCGATCAAGGCCTCGACAACGTCGCCGACCACGTTCTCGCTCTGGCTGGCGCCGTCTTCGCGGGCTTGCTTGCCAAGGCGAATGAGACCTGGAACGCCAATCTCGCGGCCGTTTTCGGCGCAAGTTTCGCGGTCGACTAAGGCGTTGTAGCGTTTGGACAAATTGCCTTCCGGTTCACGCGGGTAACGCTCGTAGAGCGCCGCCGCGATGACCATGCCGAGGACGCGGTCGCCGAGGAACTCGAGCCGCTCATAATTGCTGTTGCCGACACTCGAATGGGTGAGTGCCAGCTCGAATAACCCGAGGTTCTGCGGCTCATGGCCGAGCTTGTCGCGGATGAAGCCGGCGATATCGGCCTTCATTCGGCCTTTCCCTCGTAGCCGTTGCCGACGCGGTTTGCCCGGAGCGATGTGAACCAGGTCCATGGCAAGACATAGGATGCACCGCCGTCGGTCGACCAGAAAGTGAACGAGGCGCGGCCGATGAGGTTTTCTGTCGGCACCATTCCTACGCCACCTTCGTAGCTACCGAAGCGACTGTCGAGACTGTCATCGCGATTGTCTCCCATCATGAAGACATGGCCCTGAGGCACCGTAACCGGGCCAAAATTGTCCGCGATTCCCTGATCGACCTGGTCCAGCACGGTGTAGCTCGGCCCCCCGGGAAGGGTTTCGAGATAGGCACGATAGACGCAAAACGGCCGGTTGCCCGCGAGGGTCATCAACGCAGCGGATGCCGGCGGTACCGCCCGGCAAGGACTGTTGGCGCTGACTGGAACGCCTGTCGGCGGCAAGGGCTGCCGTGCGATCGGCTGGCCATTAAGGATGACCGTTCCGTTCCGGACTTCGATTCTGTCGCCTGGCAGGCCGATCACGCGTTTGATCAGGTCAGAATTTTCGCTTGGATGGCGGAAGACCACGACATCGCCGCGCTTCGGCAGCGCGCCCAATATTCGTCCGCTGAAAGCCGGGATGCCAAAGGGGAAGCTATAGCGCGAGAAACCATAGGGCCATTTCGACACGACGAGATAATCGCCGATGTAGAGGGTCGGCAGCATCGATCCGGACGGGATGCTGAAGGGCGCTCCGATTAAGCTCCGGAACACCCAGGCGACGACTGCAACCAGCAGCACGAACCGCGCGAGCGACGCTGCGCTGTCCTTCTTCTGCTGTTTTCGTTGCCCCGCTCGGTTCCGGCGGGAGGTCCGCGTCGCCATTGCCGCTTGTTTCCGGCGTGAGGCGCGAGGTCAAGCCGGGGTGGCAAATCGTGGCCCTGCCATTATGTGCGGCGGCAATGCAGAAATCGCCATCCAAGCGGCTCGATGAGCTGTTCGCGGCCGAGCCAGACCGGCTCAGCAAGTTCAGCAATGAAGCCGCTGGAATCTACTTTGACTGGTCGAAGACGCATCTCGACGAAAAGCTGCTCGTCGATCTTGCGAAGCGGGCCGAGCAGATGGGGTTTTCGGCGGCACGCGATGCGCTCTTTGCAGGCGAGGTCGTCAATGCGAGCGAAGGGCGGCCGGCAACTCATATAGCCGAACGGGGCAGCGGATCGCCGGAGGAAGTCGATCTCGCGACGGCGCGACGGCAGCGGATGCGAGCCCTAGTCGACGCGATCGAGGCGGGTGCGTTCGGCGACGTTACGGGCATCTTGCACATCGGCATCGGCGGTTCGGTGCTCGGGCCACATTTGCTGGTCGATGCGCTGGGCCGTCGGGCCGCTGCCTTCAACGTGCGCTTCCTTTCCAACATCGACGGCGCCGCGTTCGACGATGCGGTGAGCACGATGGACCCGGGGACGACTCTGGTGGTGGTTGCGTCAAAGACTTTCACGACGCTCGAGACGCTGACCAACATGGAGGCAGCGCGCGCCTGGCTGCGCGAAGCCGGAGTTGATGATCCCGATGGACGGCTGATTGCGGTGACCGCCGCGCCTGAAGCGGCGCTGGAGCAGGGCATCGATGAGACGCGGATCCTGGTCTTTGGCGAAGGCGTCGGCGGCCGCTATTCGCTGTGGAGTTCGGTCGGGCTCAGTGCGGCGCTGGCGCTCGGATGGAATGCATTCGAGGCGCTGCTCGAAGGGGCGGCGGAGATGGATCGACATTTCCGGCTCGCGGAGCCAGCGCAGAACGTCCCGCTGATCGCGGCATTCGCCGATCGTCTCTACGCCGAGCAGTTTGAATGCCAGACGCGGGCGTTGTTCGCCTATGACGAAAGGCTGCGCCTACTGCCTTTCTACCTCCAGCAGCTGGAGATGGAGTCCAACGGCAAGTCGGTGACGACCGGCGGAAAGTCGGTCGGCAAACCGACCGCGCCGGTGACGTGGGGCGGGACTGGCACTGATGCGCAGCACGCCGTTTTTCAGCTCCTGCACCAGGGCACTGTGCTGACCCCGGTGGAGTTCGTCGCGGTTCGCGAGGCCGACGACGCGCAGGACCCCGAGCATCACCGAATGCTATTGCTCAACGCGTTCGCGCAGGGCGCGGCACTGATGCAGGGTCGCCGTAGTGATGACGCGCAGCGGAGCTATCCGGGCAATCGTCCGAGCTCCACGATCCTGCTCGAGCGCCTTGATGCGCGGGCGCTTGGTGCGCTGATCGCTTTCTACGAGCACCGCACCTTCGCGAACGCGGTGTTGCTCGGAATCAATCCCTTCGACCAATTCGGAGTTGAGCTCGGCAAGCAGATCGCGCGGCAGCTTGCAGAAGGATCCGACGAAGGCAATCTCGATGCGTCCACGCGCGCCCTGATTGAAAGGACGGGCCTATGATCCGGACGCTAATTGCCGCCGCGCTGCTGGCAGCAGCAGAAGCCGCGGGCGCCGAGCCGCTTAAATTCTACAACGGACGGCTGTTCATTCCAGCGACCGTGAATGGCGTCGAGACCGAGGCACTGCTCGATAGCGGCGCCGAAGGCACGATCGTCGATCCCGCCTTCGCCATGAAGGCGCGATTTGCTGCGGGAACGCCGCAAGTGATCAAGGGGTCAGCAGGAAGCGAGCAGGCGCGCATCGTCGAGGGCGTGACTCTGAATGCACTCGGCGTTGAACTCCACCCCGACGCCGTCGTGGTGCTCGACCTTACCGATCTATCGACGCGGCTGATAAAGCGGCCGACGCAAGCGATTATCGGCCGCGAGCTGTTCGACGCCGCGCGCCTGAGGATCGATATCAATGGCGGGACAATCGCGGTTGCTGACAAGCGCGCGACCCCGCCGGGCCAGAAGCTCGCGCTATCAGCGCATGCGGGAATCGAGGGCATTCCGGTGCGGGCGAACGGCGTCGAAGCTCAGGCGGAGTTCGATCTCGGCAACGGCAGCGACGTGATGATTTCGCGGGACCTTGCGAAGAAGCTCCACCTCAAGATCATCGGGAAGCGGGCCGGCGGTGGCATTGGCGGCGCGATCCAGCGCGATTACGTGCGGCTCGGCACGCTGGAGGTCGCGGGACGCAAATTCCACAACATTCCGGCCAATATCGACGACCAGCCGAGCCACAACGACATGAATGTCGGGACGGCGATCCTGAAGAATTTCCTGATCACGGCCGACTTCAGGGACCGCGCCGTCTGGCTCGCGCCGCGAAGTGAGCCGCGGCATCGGAACAATGCCGACAAGTGATTGGAGCGCGCCGCTGGATTCAGCGAGAAGGCGCCGACTGGAGAATTCGAATGGCTGACTTCGACCTTTTCGTAATCGGCGCCGGCTCGGGCGGCGTGCGCGCAGCGCGCGTCTCGGCCGCTTATGGCGCTCGCGTTGCCATTGCCGAGGAGCATAAGGTCGGCGGCACCTGTGTGATCCGCGGCTGCGTACCCAAGAAGCTGCTGGTCTACGGCGCGCACTTCGCCGAGGATCTCGACGACGCGGCAATGTTCGGCTGGGACGTGCCCAGAAAACGGTTCGACTGGCCGACCTTGCGCGACAATGTGCTCGCGGAGGTGGGCAGGCTCGAGGGAGCCTACACCGATACGCTGACCAATCATGAGGTCACGATCTTCCATGAGCGCGCGGAGCTCACAGGCCCGAATTCGATCCGTCTCGCCAGCGGCAAGGAAGTGACCGCTGAGAAAATCCTGATCGCGACCGGAGCAGCGCCAGTCATGCCGACGATCGCAGGCGCCGAGCATGCCATCAGCTCCAACGAGGTCTTTCATCTCGAAACGCTGCCCAAACGCATCGTGATCGTCGGCGGCGGCTACATCGCCAATGAGTTTGCCGGAATCTTCCACCAATTCGGAAGCCACGTGACGCTCGTGAACCGTACCGACGTCATCCTCCGCCAGTACGATCAGCAACTTGTCGACCGGCTGATGCAGATATCGCTCCGCAAGGGCATCGATTTCAGGTTCAACGCAACGATCGAGAAGATCGAAAAGAATGAGGCCGGCACGCTTCACGTCACAATGACGGGCTGCGACGACATCGAGGCGGACCACATCCTGTTCGCCACGGGGCGTTCGCCGAACACCAAGAGCCTTGGCCTTGACGCCGCGGGTGTCGAGTTCGGCCCCAAGGGCCAGATCAAGGTGGATGCCGATAACCGCACCAATGTGCCGTCCATATTCGCGGTCGGCGACGTCACGGACCGGGTTCAGCTAACCCCGGTCGCCATCCGCGAAGGGCAGGCGTTTGCCGACACCTTCTTCGGCAAGCGGCCGCACCAGGTCGATTATTCGTGCATCCCATCAGCGGTTTTCAGCCATCCGCCGCTTGCGGGCGTCGGAATGACCGAGGGCCAGGCGCGCAACAAACTCGGCGCGGTGAAGGTCTACACGTCAGATTTTCGAGCGATGAAGAACGTTCTCGCGGGCCGCAACGAGCGCTCGCTGTACAAGCTGGTGGTGGACGAAGGCACCGAGCAGATCGTCGGCATTCATATGATCGGGCCAGATGCCCCTGAGATCCTGCAGGCTGCCGCGATTGCGGTGAAAGCAAAGCTCAAGAAAGCCGATTTCGACGCTACTGTTGCGCTTCACCCGACCATGGCCGAAGAGCTCGTGCTGATGCGCTAATCCCGAATCTTCGAGGGGGGCTATTTGCACGACGCGATTGTGATTGGGGCGGGGCACAACGGCCTCACCTGCGCTTATTACCTGGCCAAGAAGGGCCTCAAGGTCGCCGTCCTGGAGGCGGCCGAGACGGTCGGCGGCGCCGCCGTGACCGACGAATTCCTCCCCGGATTCCGGAACAGTGCCGCAAGCTATACCGTCAGCCTGCTGCAGCCGAAGGTCATCCGCGACCTGGAGCTCGAGCGGCATGGGTTGAAGGTCGTGCTGCGGAAGACCGACAATTTCCTGCCCGGCGATGGCGACTATCTGCTGAGCGGCCGTGGCGGCCTCACGCGCAAGGAGATCGGGCGGCATCACAAGGTGGATGCCGAAGCCTACGACCGCTATCACGACGAGCTGGAGACAGTCGTAAAGCTGCTCAAGAAATGGTTGCTGAGAGCGCCGCCGAACGTCGGGCGCACAGTTAGCGCCATTCCAAAGCTGCTCAGCCTTGGCCGCGACATGGCTGGGTTGTCGCTAGCGGAGACGCGGATCGTCCATGATTTCGCCGTTCGCAGCGCTTCGGACATTCTCGATCGGCACTATCAAGGCGACCTGACCAAGGCCCTGTTTGGGTTCGACGGAGTCGTTGGTAATTTTGCATCGCCGCAATCGCCGGGAACGGCCTACGTTCTGCTCCACCACCTGTTTGGCGAAGCGGCGGGCGTGCCCGGTGCCTGGGGCCATGCGATCGGCGGCATGGGTTCGATCACCCAGGCAATGGCGCGTGCGTGCCGCGAGGCTGGAGTCGATATCCTGCTTGGCCACCCGGTCGAGGAGGTGATCGTCAGCGGCGGTCGCGCGGCGGGCGTGGTCGCGGGCGGGAAGGCGTGGCGATCTTCGATCACCGTCGCAGGCGTCAACCCGAAGCTGTTGTTCGACCGCCTGATTCCGCGCGGCGCGGTCGAGGCCGATGTTTCTTCGCGCATGCACGGATGGAAGTGCGAAAGCGCGACATTCCGGATGAACGTCGCGCTGTCCGAGCTGCCGAAGTTCACCGTGTTGCCGAAGAAGGGCAATCACCTGACAGCGGGCATCATCATGGCTCCAAGCCTCGATTACATGCACCGCGCCTACCTCGATGCTGCAGTGAATGGCTGGGCGAAGCAGCCGATCATCGAGATGCTGATTCCCTCGACGCTCGACCCTTCGCTCGCGCCCAAGGGGCGGCACGTCGCCAGCCTGTTCTGCCAGCATTTTCGCTACGACCTCGGACCGGGACGCAGCTGGGACAAGGAGCGCGAGAAGGCCGCAGACCAGATCATCGCAACCGTCGATGCGCACGCACCTGGTTTCGCGAAGTCAGTGCTCGGACGGCAGATCCATTCGCCGTTGGACCTCGAGCGGCGCTTCGGGCTGATCGGGGGCGACATTTTCCATGGGAAGATGGGCCTCGACCAGTTGTTCAGCGCGCGGCCGATGATCGGCGCGGCGGATTACCGGATGCCGCTGAAGGGACTCTACTTGTGCGGCTCCGGCGCGCATCCGGGCGGCGGCGTGACGGGCGCACCGGGGCACAATGCCGCACACGCGGTGCTCTCCGATCGGCGCTTCTGGAAGCGTCGTCATTGAGCCCGCTTGAAGGGATCAAGGTCCTTGACCTGAGCCGAGTGCTCGCGGGCCCGTGGTGCACGCAATTGCTGGCCGATCTCGGCGCCGAGGTAACCAAGATCGAAAGGCCGGGAGCCGGGGACGACACGCGGCATTGGGGTCCGCCATGGTTCGGCGAAGGCAATGACCGGGTTGCGGCTTATTTCCTGAGCTGCAACCGGGGGAAGAAATCGGCCGCCATCGACTTCGCGCAGCCTGAGGGAGCGGCGCTCGTGCGCAAGCTCGCCGAGAACGCGGACGTTGTTGTCGAGAACTTCAAGGTTGGCGGGCTCAAGAAGTTCGGCCTCGACGCAGGGTCGCTACGGGCAGCAAACCCGCGCCTGGTCTATGCGTCGATCACCGGCTTCGGCCAGGACGGCCCCTACGCCGACCGCGCCGGATACGATTTCATCATCCAGGGCATGGGCGGAATGATGAGCGTCACTGGCCTGCCCGATGATGAGCCGGGCGGAGGGCCGATGCGCGCCGGTGTCGCGATCGCCGACCTGTTCACCGGCATGTACACCTGCACCGCGATCCTGGCGGCGCTCTACGGGCGCGAGAAGACTGGCGAAGGCGCTACGATCGACATGGCGCTGTTCGACACGCAGATCGCGGTAATGGCCAACCAGGCCTCCAATGCGCTGGTGTCCGGCAAGGACCCGCCGCGGCAGGGGAACACCCACCCCAATATCGTGCCTTACCAGCCGTTCGACGCCGCCGATCAGCCGATCATCATTGCCGTCGGCAACGACCGGCAATTTGCTCGTCTCGCCGAGATTTGCGGCCATCCCGAATGGCCAGCGGACGAACGCTTTGCCTCAAACGCCGCCCGGGTGGCGAACCGCGAGGAGATGGTGCGGCTGGTGAGCGAGACCATCGCGACGCGGCCGGCAGCAGAGTGGCTGGAGCAATTCGAGACGGCGGGGATCCCGGCCGGGCCGATCAACACCCTGACGCAGGCGCTCAGCGACGTTCAGGCGCAGCATCGCCAGATGGTGCGGTCAATCGCCGGAGTGCCACTGGTCGGCTCGCCGGTCAGGCTGGAAGGCGCTCGCGCGGATTCGGAACTGCCCCCGCCACGGCTGGGTGAGCATACTCCGGACGTACTTGCGGCCCTCGGGCTCGATTCCGCGGAAGTCGAGCGCCTGAGAGCCGCGAAGATCGTCGATTACTGAGGCTTGCCGACCTTGCTTGCGCCCTCAACGAGCAGGTCCAGCTGCTTCTGGCACCCATTCTCGAGCAGGACCTGAGCCGACCCAACGAGGTCGCTCGGCGGATTCGAAACCGTTACCACATCGAGGCTGCTATGCTCGCCCGAGTCCGGCCATTCGACCTGGTAGCTCGTGCCGCTCTTGATCGGCAGCCCGGTCGGCCAGGCCGTCAGCGCGTTGCCAGCCGCCCACGAAAGGTCCTGGCTCTTGCCGTCGGCCGTGCGGATCTGAACCGTGGCCGCGCCCTCGCTGTCGGGTCGCCACAGCTGCACCTTGGACGCGCTATTGATGCAGACCTTGCCGCCCGCGCCGACATCGATGTCCCAGATGCTGGGATTGTGCGCGACTTCGGACGCCCGAAGCGCGCCGAAGCGGCCCCGCTGGCCTGCCGCTGACGCGAGCGCCACCTGCTTGGCGTCAAAATCGCCCGGGCCGCGAAGGGTCTGCGCACTGCTCGGCCCGATGACGGTCACGACGTCGCCGCCAACGAGGCTGATCTTCGCGCTTTCGGGCAGCGTCTTGCCCGGCGGATAAGACTTGGCCGACGGACCAAGCGACTTGATGACCACCACACTCGCAACACCAGCAGTCGACAAACTCGCGATTGCGACTGCTGCGCCCCACAGCATTGCCTTACGCATCATCCAAGCTCCTCGTTTTATCCGCCAAATCGAATTCCCGCATCGCCTTACGAAGGGCAGCGGCCGAGTCGAACTCTAGTGTCGCTTTGGCGGCAAATTATGCTTTGATTGTAACGGGGTCAATTAATTGAGAATTGACCTTGCGTATCAGGCGGTTCGAGGGCGTTGGCGCGTGTTTGCGCCGAGCAGGACCTCGAGCGCTTCAATCCGCCGGGCGTTGTCGGTGATGAGGTTCATGACCTCCTGCTCACGGGCTTCGCGCTTGATGACGGTGCGGATCGCGCGGGCGATCGATTCCGACACTTCTTTCAGCGCCTTCTGCTCGTCGCGGCTGGGGATCGAGCCGTCGGGCCGCGGGCCGACGAGCAGGTAGCCGATCGGCTCTTCGTCGTCGGAGCTTGGGATCAGCTTCACGCGGATCGGGAACTGCTTGTCCTTGGGCTCGCAAATGTCGCTCTTGTAATCCTGTGCAAATGCGCTGGATCGCCAAGCCTCGACTTCTTCGATCGACAGATCTCGAGCACGGAGCACGCAGCCGTTGACGATCGCGGCGCTGCGCACCGCACGCACGCCGCGGTCGACCCGCTCGAGGATCTCATCGAGCATCTCGCCAAGCGACGCGGTCTCGCGCATGTCGCGCGCGACTCCGGGAAGGTCGTCGCGAAGGAGGAACAGGTTCTTCTGGAAGCGACGCTCGGACCAGCGCTGGACGCGTTCCTGGATCGGATTGACCAAGACCGTCGACAAAGCGGCGGCGAAGATCACCGGGCCCTCGCTGCCCGTGTTGCCGTAATAATTGTAGACGATCTGCTTCAGCCCGTCGGCCGTTCCGGCGAACACCGCCGCGACCGCGATCGTGATCAGGGCGATATTGGCCGATTTGCTGATGACGAATTCGGCGTCGTAGAGGCGATAGCGGATCAGCGCGATCAGCAAACCGATCTGGAGGGTGAGCACCGCCAGCGCGAA
>Ga0207678_10002421_pt1 | contig 16965 bp, 9 predicted proteins | sample KBSC63metaG_FD_184319 | JGI IMG/M metagenome (GOLD analysis project Ga0207678, IMG submission 184319) | Corn rhizosphere microbial communities from Kellogg Biological Station, Michigan, USA - KBS C6-3 metaG (SPAdes) (version 2) | ecosystem: Host-associated > Plants > Roots > Rhizosphere > Soil ...
CGCCGACTCGACGCACTCGCGCAGGTCGAACGGATGCGACTCGATGTCCATCCGCCCGGCCTCGATCTTCGAGAAGTCGAGGATGTCGTTGATGATCGTGAGCAGCGCGTCGCCCGACTCGCGCACCGTCTGCACGTAATCGCGCTGCTCGGGGTCGAGCTCGGTGTCCAGCAGCAGGCCGCTCATCCCGATGACGGCGTTCATCGGCGTCCGGATCTCGTGGCTCATCGTCGCGAGGAACGCGCTCTTCGCCTCGTTGGCCGCCTCGGCCGCGGCGCGCGCCTCCTGCGCCTGCTTGAACAGGCGCGCGTTCTGGATCGCGATCACCGCCTGATCGGCGAACGTCTGCAGCAGCGTCAGCTCCTTGGCGCTGAACGCACCGCGCGAGCGCGAGACGCCGACCGCACCGATGCCGCGGTCTTCCCAGAGCATCGGCGCGAACGCGACCGAGTGGTAGCCGATGACCTCGCCCATCCGACGGAGCACCGCCGGGGTGTCGGGGTCGTTGATCACGTCTGCATAGTGGACGACTCGCCGCTCCCGGATCGCACGGCCCGCCGGAGTGACATCGACCGGCGCCGGAAAGGTCGCGGCCACGGTATCGAGCGCCTTGCCGACGTACGCTGCGATCTGGAGCAAGCCCTCGTCGTCGACGAGCAGGACGTCGAGCTCGTCGCCGCCGAACAGGTGCCTGCAGCTCTCGAGGATCTTCTCGAACACCGGGTTGGCATCGGCGACCGAAGCGCTGATCACGCTCAGGATTTCCGCCGAAGCCTTCTGGTGTTCGAGCGCCTCCTTCGTCTCGTTGAGCAGGTGCGCGTTCTGGATCGCGATCACCGCCTGGTCGGCGAAGGTCCGCAGCAGCCGCTGCTCCCGCTCGTCGAACGCGCGCAGCTCGCCGCGGCCGACCATGACCGAGCCGATCACCTTGCCTTCCCAGAGCATCGGCGCGAGGGCAAGCGCGTACGTCTCGCCGCCCTGGAGCTGCGCGACCCGGCGCACCGGCTCGGGAACGTCCGGATCGTGGAGGACGTCGGCGTACGTCAGCAACCGGTGGTCGCGCATGACCCGTTCGGTCGCGGTGCCGGCGAGCGGGATCGGGAAGAGCTGCCGCATGCGCTCGACGCGCGCCGCATCCGAGCCGCGGATCGCGCCGATCCTGAGCCGCTCGCCGCCTTCGTCGACGAGGAAGACGACGAGCTGGTCGCCGCCGAACAGCCGCTCGCAGGCGAGCAGGATGCGATCGAACACCGGCGCCGGATCGGCGACCGAGCTGCTGATCGTCTGCAGCACCTCGCCGATCGCAGTCTGCTGCTCGAGCGCTTCGCGCGTCTCGTTGAACAGGCGCGCGTTCTGGATCGCGATCACCGCCTGGTCGCTGAAGGTCTTGAGGAGTGCGTTGTCGCGCTCGCGCAAGCGTTCGGCGTCGCTGCAGACCATCGTGATCGCCCCGATGCCGCGGCCTTCCCACATCAGCGGCGAGACGATCACCGCCGTGTCGTCGCCCATGCGGGCCGCGGCCTGCACGCCGGGCTGGCCCGCGTCGCCGCCGGCGAGATCGCGGACCTCGAGCAGGCCGCCGCTGCGGATGGCCCGATCCGTGAGCGTCCCGGCGAGCGGCCGCGGGAACGACGCCAGGGTCTGCGCCTCGATCGCCTCCGCCTCGGCGTCGCCGATGACGGCGCGCATCGCCGCCGTCAACCGATACACCGGCACCTTCAGCTGTCCTTCGTCATCGACGATCGAGAGCGCGAAGCCGCGCGCCGAGAACAGGCGCTCGCAGCACTCGATGATCTTGTCGAACACCGGCGTCGCGTCGGCCATCGAATGGCCGATGACGTCGAGCACCTCCGCGGTCGCGGTCTGGCGCGCCAGCGCCTCCTTGGTCTCGTTGAAGTTGCGCGCGTTCTCGATCGCGATCACCGCCTGGTCGGCGAAGGTGCGGACGAGGTCGATCTCCGCGGCGGCGAACGCGCGGACCTCGTAGCGCAACAGCGCGATGGCGCCGATCGGCGCGCCCTCGCGGATCATCGGCACCGCGAGCACGGTGCGAAAGCCGTGTCTCGACTGCAACTCGCGGACGTCGGGGTACTCCGTCTCGAGCAGCGGGACGATGTCCTCGATGTGGATGAGCCGGCGATCGAGAAACGCGCGCCCGACGACCGATGTCCGGCGCATCGGCAGTTCGTCGACGCCGTCGCTGCCGAACGTCCCGAAATGCGTCATCGCCCGCAACTTGTCCCCCGGCGCGGTGAGCCAGATCCGGCTCATCTCGGCCTTGCACAGCAGTCCGGCGCGCTCGGCGACCGCGTCGAGGACGGGCTGGACGTCGCTCGGAGACGCGCTGATCACCTTCAGCACCTCCGAGGTCGCGGTCTGCCGCTCGAGCGCATCCTTCGTCTCGTTGAACAGGCGCACGTTTTCGATCGCGATCACCGCCTGGCTCGCAAAGGTCTGCAGCAGCGAGATTTCCTGCTCGCCAAACAGCCCGGGCGTGCTCCTGGCCACGGAGATCGCGCCGACGACCTCGCGGTCGCGCATCATGGGAACGCTCAGCACCGCGCGATAGCCCGCCGCCGTGGCGAGATCCTTGACTCCGTACTCGGCATCGCTGAGTCGAGTGACGTCGGCGATGTTCACCACGGCACGCTCGCGCACCGCGCGAGCCCCGGCCGAGCCGCCGTCGAGGCGCATCGGATAGAGCTTGCGCACGGCCTCGACAGCCTGCGCGTTGACGGCGTACAAGCCGCCGACATGCAGCCGCTCACCGTCGAAGGGGAACACCCACCCGCTGACGGCCCCGGTCAGCTTCGCCGAGCGCTCGGCGATGACGTCGAACACCGGCTGCGTGTCGGTGACCGAGCCGCTGATGACGCGGAGCACCTCGGCGGTCGCGGTCTGGCGCTCAAGCGCCTCCCTAGTCTCGTTGAAGAGGCGCGCGTTCTCAATCGCGATCACCGCCTGGTCGGCGAACGTCTGCGCGAGCGCGATCTCCTGCTCGTCGAACTCGCCCGTGGTCGCGCGCAGGATCGTGATCGAGCCGAGCGCCTTGCCGTCGCGCAAGAGCGGCACGAACAGGCACGAGCGATAGCCGAGCGCGATCGCGAGGTCGTGCATGCGCGGGAACTGCTTGGCGCCCTCGACCGTGTCGGCGACCATGACGACGCGGCCCTCGAGGATGCAAGTCCCGGCGCCGCTGCCGCGGTCGAGCGGCCACGGCTTGAGGAATCCGACTCCCCTCGGCTGGACCGTGTCGGCTGCGAACGCGACGTCCTCGATCATGTCGCCGCGCGGCATCGCAAGATGCACCGCCTTGCCGCCGAACAGACGCTGACAGCTCTGCACGATCGCCTCGAACACCGGCTGCGTGTCGGTGACCGAGCCGCTGATGACGCGCAGGATCTCGGCGGTCGCGGTCTGCCGCTCGAGCGCTTCCTTGGTCTCGTTGAAAAGCCGCACGTTCTCGATCGCGAGCACCGCCTGGCGGGCGAACGTCTCGAGGAGTGCGACCGATTTCGCCGGGAACCTCGTCGGCACCGCACGCGTCACGGCGATCGCACCGACGGCGCGTCCGTCGTGGAGCAACGGCACCGCCAGCGCCGCGCGCCAGCCCGAGCGCCGGGCGGCCTCGCCGAGCCGAAACTCCGGATCGGTCAGGACGTCCTCGACCTGCACGGGCGCGCGCTCGAAGATCGCGCGCCCGGTCACCGAGCCGCGGTCGATCGGCATTGGAAAGGCGGCGCGCGTGACCTCTTCTCCGTCGCGCGACATGCCCCGGTAGCTCACCAGCCGCACCAGCTCGCCGTCGACGCGGCTCGCCGCTCCCATGGTCGCGCCGCACAGCGCCATCGCGCGCTCGGTGATCGCATCGAACACCGGCTGGAGGTCGTCCGGCGAGCTGCTGATGACCCGCAGCACGTCCGCAGTTGCCGTCTGCTGTTCGAGCGCTTCCTTCGTCTCGTTGAACAGCCGCACGTTCTCGACCGCGATCACGGCCTGCGCTGCAAACGACTTGATCAGCGCGATCTGCTTGTCGGTGAACGGGACCGGATCCCTGTGGGCAGTGACGATTGCGCCGATCACCTTGCCATCGCGGACCATCGGCGCGGCGATCTGCGCATTGAAGCCGTAGTCGCGTGCGAACTTGGCCGTCCGGGGCGGCACTTCCGGATTGTCGATCAGCGGCACGACCTGCGACGTCTCGCCGGTCAGGATCGTCTTTCCCACGTGCGTCGACGCATCCAGGGGCAGCGGATAGTGTTGGCTGAACGTCTCGAAGCCTGCCGCGCCCTGGTGGCTGGCGAGCTCGATCTTGCCGTCGCGTGCCAGAGTGACGATCGCGAACTGGGTGTCGAAAAGACGAAGCAGGTTGCGCGCGATCGCGTCGAACACCGGATGGGCATCCGTCATCGACTCGCTCATCGCGGCGAGGATCGCTCCCGTCGCGGTCTGCTGGTCGAGCGCCTCGCGCGTCTCGTTGAAGAGGCGAACGTTCTCGATCGCGATCACCGCTTGGTCTGCGAAGGTCTCGAGCAGAGCGACCTGATCGGGGGCGAGCGGCCCCGGCTCTGTGCGCACCACCGCGATGGCGCCGATCGCGACCTGGTCGCGCACCATCGGCACGACCGTCATCGCGCGGTAGCCGGCCGGCGCCAGGTTGCGCTTTCCGGCGTCGAAGCGTCCACCCGCCTCCAGCACGTCCGCAACGTCGACGACGCGGCATTCGAGCAACGCCGCGCCGTGGATGTAGCTCGGATCGAGCGGGAACGGAAACACGGCCCGCCAGCGCGCAGCGCGTTCCGGATCCTCCTCGGCGATGGCGACGGAGCGGACCTGTCCGCCCTCGGCACGGCTCACCGCGACCGCCGCGCCCTTGAAGAGGCGCAAGCCGCTCTTCGCGATGGCGTCGAACACCGGCTGCACGTCGGTCGGCGATTCGCTGATGACGCGCAGCACGTCGCTCGTGGCCGTCTGCCGGTCGAGCGCGTCGCGCGTCTCGCGGAACAGGCGCACGTTCTCGATCGCGATCACCGCCTGGTCGGCGAAAGTCCGCAGCAGCCCGATCTGGTGTTCGGAATACGTGCCCGGCTGCGCGCGCGTGACGTTGATGATGCCGATCGACACCCCGTCGCGCACCATGGGCACCGTGAGCATGCTGCGGTAGCCGCGCGTGCGCGCGAGCTCGCGCCACTGCCCGGCCGTGCGCGGATCGGTTTCGGTGTCCTCGATGACGATCGGCGCACGGGTGGACAGCGGTTCGGCGATGAAGACGTCGTCGATCGGGACCGGGAAGCGGCTCTCCAGAGCGGCCGTCCCCGCGGCATCGGTGAGCGTGTGCGCCGCCAGGCGCAGCATGCCGTCGCGCACGCGCGTGACCGTGGCCGAGAAGCCGCCGATGAGCAGCTGCGCGCTCTGGACGATGGCGTCGAGGACAGGCTGCACGTCCGACGGCGACGCCGCGATGACCTTGAGGATCTCGGCCGTCGCGGTCTGGCGCTCGAGCGCCTCCTTCGTCTCGTTGAAGAGCCGCGTGTTCTCGATCGCGATCGCGCCCTGATCGACGAAGGACCGCGCCAGCGCGATCTCCTTTTCGGTGAAGGCCTGCGGCCGCTCGCGACCGATGAAGAGCACGGCGATGCACTCGGCCCCGCGCATCAACGGCAGCATCAGCGACGATTCGACTCCCAGGTTCGCGTGGACGCGCTGCTCGTGGGGCGTGAGCTCGATCGCCGACCAGTCGGGGATGTGCAGCATCTGCCCCGTGAGGAAGACGCGCGACGGAAAGTTGTCGCCGGCATCGATCGGGACGAAGGCCGCCTCCTCCGCAAGCTCGACTGCCCTTTCCCCGCGGTACATCGCGGCGAGGCGAAAGCTCGCGCCGCTTCGGCGGAGCACCCCGGTGAAGCACTTCCCGAGCAGCTTGTAGGCCGATGCGGCGATGGCCTCGAACACCGGCGCCGTGTCGGCCACGGAGTGGCTGATGACCTTCAGCACCTCGGCCGACGCGGTCTGCTGCTCGAGCGCCTCCTGCGTCTCGTGGAAGAGGCGCACGTTCTCGATCGCGATCACCGCCTGGTCGGCGAAGATGCGGAGCAGCCGGATGTGCTTCTCGGAAAAGACGCTCGGCTCCTCGCGGCAGATGCCGATCGAGCCGATCACCTTGCCGTCGCGGATCATCGGCACCGCGAGATTGCTGCGGTAGCCGACCGCGCGTGTCGCGTCCTTCAGCTGGTAGTCGGGATCGGCGAGGACGTCGGGGATCTCGACCACGTCGCGCTCGAGGATCGAGCGCGCCAGGATCGAGGCGCGGCTCGGCTTCATCGGGAACGACGCCTGCATCGCCGCCAGCCCTTCCGGCGTCGGCGAACGGAAGACGGCGAGATGGACGAGCTCGCCGTCGAAGCGCGCGACGCCGCCGATCCGCGCCCCGCAGAGCGCGAGGGCGCTGTCCACGATCGCCTCGAACACCGGCTGCGCGTCGTCCGGCGACTGCGACATCACCTGCAGCACGCGGGCGGTCGCGGTCTGCTGCTCGAGCGCTTCGCGGGTCTCGTTGAAGAGGCGGACGTTCTCGAGCGCCAGCCCCATGCTGGCGCCGACCGTCGCAAGCAGGCGCACGTCCGCCTCGCCGAACGCGCCCTCGCGGCCGAAGCTCTCGATCGCGATGATCCCGAGCATCCTCTCGCCGCTCAGGATCGGCACGCCCATCAGCGAGCGGCATGCGTCAGCGGAAGGCCGGTCGAGCAGGCCTTTGGCGATCATCTCCTGCTGGTCGCGGGCGACGACCGGCGCGTGCGCGACCTGCATCTGCCGCCAGGCACCGTGCGGGGACGGTGCGACCGGCTCGAGGTCATGCAGCCGCTGGCCGTCGCGGATGACGTAGAGCTGATGGATGAGGTCGCTCTGCTCGTCGTGCCAGAGGATCACGACGTCGTTCGGCGCGAACACGTCGCGCAGCTTGTCGCCGACGACGTCGACGATCGCCTGGAAGTCGAGCTGGGCGGCGATTCCCTGCTGGATCGTGTTGATGACCGCGAGCTCGGCGTTGCGCTGCTCGGTCTCCTTCAGCAGACGCTGCGTCTCGTCGAACAGGCGCGCGTTCTCGAGCGCGACGCCCATGCTCGCGACGACCGTCTGCAGCAGCCTCACCTCGCTCTCGCCGAACGCGTTCTCGCGCTCGAAGCTCTCGACAATGACGACGCCGACGACGCGATCCTGGGCGACGATCTTGACCGTCATCGTCGAGAGCGAGCATTCGGTGCCGTGCACGATCCCTGCCGCAGCGACCTCGGCCGCGGTCTTGCGGATGACGACGCTGCGGTCGGAGATCACCTCCTGCCAGCGCGCCTCCGACGGCGTCACCGGCGCCACCGTCACCCGTTCGCCGCGCTCGATCTCGTAGAGAAAGTGCGCCGTCTTCGTCGCGTGGTCGTACCAGCGGATGCCGATCGTGTCGACGTGCAGCACCTCGCGCATCTTGTCGCCGACGAGCTCGACGATCGCCTGGAACGAGAGCGACCCGGCGATGCCCTGCTGGATGCTGTTGATCACCGCCAGCTCGGCGTTGCGCTGCGCGGTCTCCTTGAGCAGGTGCTGCGTCTCATTGAACAGGCGCGCGTTCTCGAGCGCGCCGCCGACGCTGGCGGCGATCGTCTGCAGCAGCCGCACGTCCTCGGCGCCGTACGCGTACTCGCGGTCGTGGTTCTGCAGGCCCATGATCCCGAGGACGCGGTTGCTGCCGATGATCGGCACGCCGACGAGCGAGTGCGCCCAGTCGGTGCCGGGCGCGGGGCTGATCCCGGCCGCCGTCTGCTCGGCGCGCGTGTTGGCGACGCGCGGCTCGCGCAGACGGATCATGTCGGCGACCGGGCCCTTGGTGTCGAGCGGCCACGGCGGCGGCAGCGGCAAGGGCTTGCCGTGCTCGTAGCGGTACAGGACCTGGACCAGGTTGGTCTTGTCGTCCCACCAGGCGATGTTCACGTTGCCGGTGCGGAACAGCTCGCGGAGCTTGTCGCCGACGAGGTCGATGATCGCGCTCAGCTCGAGCTCGGCCGAGATGCCCTGCTGGATCGCGTTGATGACGGCGAGCTCGGCGTTGCGCTGCGCGATCTGCGCCTGCAGTCGCTGGTTCTCTTCGACCAGGTGCGCGTTCTCGGGCGCGAGGCCGTTCTTCGCCATGGGGGTGCCGTCGACGGGGCGTCGCGCGAGCGCCTCGAACGCTCGCGCGTTGGCAAGCGCCGATGCGCCTTGCGCGGCGAGCATCGCGAGCGTGTCGCAGTCGCGGTCGTCGAGGTCGTCTGGCGCTCCCGCGGCGTCGGCGTAGAGGACGGCGAGGACACGCGATCGCACGACGAGCGGAATGACGACGCAGCGCCGGCGCATGACGCTGCCGTTGGTCACCGGCATCGCGCAGAGCGCAGCGCCGCGCGACTTCTTCGCCTGCTCGAGGAGCGGCGCGACGACGGCGAGCAGCGTGCGTGCGTTCTGTCCGCGCGGCACGTGCGCCGCGCCGACGACGAAGCCCTCGGCGGCCGCCGCCGCGACGAGCACGCGGCGCGCGCCGACCAGCGCGCGCGCCTCGGCGACGAGCGCGGCGAGCACGGCGTCCTCGTCGCGCAGCTCGGCCATGCGCAGGCCGGCGTCGAGCAGCCGCTCGGCAGGCGTCGCGGCAGACCGGGAGCGGCGCAGGGCTTGCGCGGCACGCATCGGCGCGGATTCTCCTCGCCCGCGGACGGGGGCGGCGGAGCAGTCTACAGGCGGCGCGGGAGGCCCCGGTTGTATCGATCCGCACCGCGGGCGCGCGTGCGGATCTTCACGTCGCCCGATCGCGGCGACGCGCACGTCGCAAGGCCGCTTCCTACCATCGCCGATCCCCACTGGAGATCGACATGTCCTGGCGCAACGGCCCGCACACGCGGCCACCCGTCGACGCTGCCGAAGGCGACCGCCTGCCGCGCGCGATTGCCGCTCGCCTCGTCCGCGCCGGCCGCCTCGCCGACGCCCCTGCGGCTGCCCCTTCGGTCCCGCACCCGCACCCCGACGCGCCGCCGACGATGCCCGAGCGCTGGTCGCGCGACGTCTTCGAGATGATCGAATGGCGCCGCTTCGAGGCGGTCGTCGAGGCGCTCTTCGCGCAGGCCGGATTCGCGACACGCTCGCAGCCGCACGGCAGCGACGGCGGCGTCGACATCTGGCTCTACTCGATCCACCACCGCGCCGGCGACGCGCCGGTCTCGATCGTCCAGTGCAAGCAGTGGATGCGCTGGAAGGTCGGCGTCAAGGAGGTGCGCGCGCTGCGCGGCGTCATGGCGCAGCACGGCATCGCGCGCGGCCAGTTCGTGACGACGTCCGATTTCACCGCCGACGCGCGCGAGTTCGCCGACGGCAACGGCATCGGCCTGCACGACGTCGACGGCCTGCTCGCGCTGATCGCGACGCGAACTCCCGAGCAGCAGGCGGCGCTCCTCGACGTCGCGTTCGCCGGCGAGTGGTGGCGGCCGACGTGCGCGAGCTGCGGCATCAAGCTCGTCGAGCGCACTGCGCGCCAGAGCGGCCGGCCGTTCTGGGGCTGCGAGAACTACGTCCGCGGCTGCACGACGCAGATGGCGATGCGCCAGCGCCCGCGCATGGGGGCCTGATCAACTAGCGCTCGTCCGGCGCAATCGCGCCGACCCCGACCGCGAACGCGCGATGCCGCTCGGCGTCGACTGGGCGATGGCGAACGGTGCGGCTCGCCGGATGATGGGCGAGGTCGTTGTCGCCGCGCCAGTTCCGGCGCGGCCGGATCGGGCGCGGCGCGAAGCCGCCGCCGCAGTTCGGACAGACGTTCTCGAGCACGTCGCGCACGCACGCCGCGCAGAAGGTGCACTCGAAGCTGCAGATGCGCGCCTCGGTCGATTCCGGCGGCAGCGCGGCGTTGCAGTGTTCGCACGAAGGACGAAGCTCGAGCATGGCGGTCGTGACGGCGGGGCTGGTGCGCAAGCATGCCACGCGAGGCACGAACCTTGCTCGCGGATGCGCCGGCCATGCCACCGCCCGACATGCTCGCGCTTTCGGCGTCGCTTCCCGAAGTCGCGTTCGCTGCCGGCGATGTCGTCGTGCGCGAGGGCGGTGCCGACGGCAGCCTGTGGGTGCTCGTCTCGGGTGCGTTGCGCGTCACCAAAGGCGGCGTCGCCGTCAACACCGTGACCCGGCCGGGCGCGCTGATCGGCGAAGTCGCGTTGCTGCTCGATGTGCCGCATGGCGCGACGGTCGAGGCGATGACGCCGAGCGTCCTTCGCCGCGCCGCCGACGGCGCCGCGCTGCTCGCCGACCACCCGGCTGTGACCCGGCTGGTCGCGATCGGCCTCGCCGAGCGGCTCAATCTCGTCACGACCTACCTCGCCGATCTCAAGCACCAGTACGGCGATGCGCCCGGCATCGCGATGGTCGGCGAAGTGCTCGCGCGGCTCGCCGAGCGGCAGGCGCCGCCGGCGCGCCCGGGCTCGGCGCGCGACCCCGACCCGCTCTGCTGACGGCGCGTCAGAAGACCGTTCGCGCCGGCGCCTGCGCGGCGGCGAGCTCGATCCGTTCACTGCCGAGGAGCGATTGCCACGACGCGCTGCCGGCATCGAGGTCGATCGCGACATGGCACGGCACCGGACCGATCTGCCTCCCGGCGTTGAACACCCACGTCTGGCCGATGCGGTCGGCCCAAGCGCCGTCGCGCTTGAACGGCGACTCGTGGACGTGGCCGGTGAGGACGACGTCGGGCCGGTGCTCGACGATCCACCCGCGCAGATCGGCGTCGCCGTAGTCGCGCCGGCCGGTCCAGCACGTCGGCGAGCCGAGCGGCGGCCAGTGGTAGACCCAGAGCCAGCGCAGCGGCCGCCGCGCTGCGTCGACGGCGAGCTGTGCCGCGACCGCGACTCGACCCACGGGCCCGTCCCACCAGGGGCAGACGGTGACGAGCGTGTCGCCGAACGCGACCGAATCGCCGTCGGTCGGCACGTCGACCGCGCGCGCATCGGCGAGCCAGAGCGCAGCCTGCTCGCCGTTGGCGTCGGGTCCCGTCAGGTCGTGGTTGCCCGAGCCGATGACGACGTTGCCCGCCGCACGCAGCAGCGCGAGATAGCGCAGGACGACGATCGACTGCGCGTCGAGCGGAACGACCGATGCGATGTCGAGCTGGTCGCCGGCGAGGACGACGAGGTCGAACGACGGCGCGGCGCGAACGACCCAGTCGAGCTGCGGCAGCGTGTAGTGGAGATCGGAGACGAGCAGGATTCGCACGGCATCGGTGCGGTGCAAGGATCGCGCCAATCGCCGCGCGCGCGACCGGTCAGAATCCGCGCCCGGGAGGAACCCATGCCGTTTTGCAATCTCATCGCCGGTGCCGTGCGCGCCGCATCGTTCGTCGTCGCCCTGGCCGCAATGGCGGCCGCCAGCGCGCAGGAGACGCCGCTCGCGCGCGGCCGCTATCTCGTCACGACCGTGATGGCGTGCGGCAACTGCCATACGCCCAAGGACGCCGAAGGGCGCCCGATCGCCGGCCGTGAGCTCGCCGGCGGCGGCGTTGCGATCGACATTCCGCCCTTTGCCGCCGTCGCGCCCAACATCACTCCCGACCGCGAGACCGGCATCGGCAGCTGGAGCGACGCCGAGATCGCGCGCGCGATCACGCACGGCGAGCGTCCGGCGCGCGGCCCGCTCGCCGGCAAGCCGCTCGTCGTCATGGCGTCGAACTTCTTCAAGGCACTCTTGCCGCGCGACGTCGACGCGATCGTCGCCTACCTGCGCTCGCTGCCCCCGGTCAGGAACACGGTCGCCGCGCCGACGTACCGCGCACCGGCGGCGGCGCCCGAGGCGTTCGCGCTCGCCGACCAGGGCTTTCGCGAGCAGGACCTGCGCGACCCGGTGCGGCGCGGCGCCTACCTGGCGACGATCGCGCACTGCCTCGAGTGCCACACGCCGATCGACGACAAGGGTGCGCTCCAGTTCGCGACGTCGCTCGGCGCAGGCGGCCGGCCGTTCATGCCGTCGTTCATCCGCGGCCTGCCAGCGAGTTGGCAGGGCACGGTGTCGCGCAACATCACGTCGCACCGCGAGCAGGGCCTTGGCGCCTGGAGCGACGCGGAGATCCGGCGCGCGATCGCGCAGGGCGTCGGCCGCGACGGCCGCAAGCTCGAAGCGCCGATGCCGTACGCGTGGTACGCGGGAATCCGCGCCGACGACCTCGACGCGATCGTCGCCTACCTGCGCACGCTGCCGCCGCTGCCGCGCTAGCGCCGAGCGGCGGCGCCGCTCTTGCGCACGGCGGGGCAGGAGTGTCAGGATCGCATGCTCGACCGCGACGAAGCGCCGACGCGCGCACCGCTCGCCGCGCCAACCAGGAGGGCCGAACCGTGAACCGATCGATCGTCCGTTCCCCGCTTCGCCGTCTCGCGCTCGCGCTCGCCGCCGCCGGCTTGCTGCTCGCGGGCCTCGCCTTCATCGACCGCCAGGGGCTCGGCACGACGGCGCGATCGAGCGCCGACCCGACGTTCGACCCCCTGCTCGATTCCGGCGGCGCGCCGACGTGCGGACCGCTCGGCGGCATCGCGGTGCGGCCGCTGCTACTCGCCGCGGTGACGAAGACCGAGACCTTGCCGTTCCAGCCGCAGCCGATGCAGGCGGCAGGGGGCGAGGTGCCGATCTACCGCGACCTCGGCACCCTCGCGTTCCGCATCACGACGAAGAGCCCGCGCGCCCAGACGTACTTCAACCAGGGCCTGCGGCTCTCGTTCGCGTTCAACCACGCCGAGGCGCAGCGCGCCTTCCAGACGGCGCAGAAAGCCGACCCCGATTGCGCGGCGTGCTTCTGGGGCGAAGCGCTCATCCTCGGCCCGAACATCAACGTGCCGATGGCGCCCGACGCGAACGCGCCGGCGCTCGCGGCGCTCGCCAAGGCGGTCGCGCTGAAGGACAAGGCGAGCGCGAAGGAGCGTGCGCTGATCGAGGCGCTCGAGAAGCGCTACTCGGCCGACCCGAAAGCCGAGCGCCCTGCCCTCGACGGCGCGTACGCCGACGCGATGAAGGCGGTCGCGGCGCGCTACCCCGCCGACGACACGTTGCGCACGCTCTACGTCGAGGCCGCGATGGACACGCAGCCGTGGGATTACTGGCAGCCCGGCGGCGGCGAGCCGAAGGGCCGCGGCGGCGAGATCATCGCCAACCTCGAGACGGTGCTGAAGCGCAACCCGAACCATCCCGGCGCGATCCATCTCTACATCCACGCCGTCGAGGCGTCGACGACGCCCGAGCGCGCGCTCGCCGGCGCCGAACGGCTCGGCGCGCTGATGCCGGGCGCCGGCCACATCGTCCACATGCCGGCGCACATCTACTACCGCGTCGGCCAGTACCGCCGCTCGCTCGACACCAACAAGCTCGCGGTGCGCGTCGACGAGAAGTACTTCGCCGGCTCGCCGTCCGATCCGCTCTACAAGAGCGCCTACTACCCGCACAACATCCACTTCGTGATGGTGTCGGCGCAGATGGGCGGCGACGGCGCGACCGCGATCGACGCGGCGAAGAAGCTCGACGCCGCCGTCCCGGCCGAGCTCGCCAAGCAGTTCCAGATCATGGAGCCGGTGAAGGCGGCACCGTACACGACGCAGCTCACGTTCGCCGATCCCGACGCCGTGCTCGCGCTTGCCAAGCCCGACGAGCAGCTCGTCCTCGTCCGCGCGATGTACCACTACGCGCGCGCGATCGCGCTGGCGCGCAAGAACGATCTCGCCGCGGCGCGCGCCGAGACCGACGCGATCGCCGCGCTCGACGCCAAGGCCGACTACAAGCCGTACGAGCCGTGGGGCGTTCCGGCGAAGGCGATCGTGCAGACGGCGCGGATGGTCGCGACGGGGCGCATCGCCGACGCCGCCGGCGACCTCGACGGCGCTGCCAAGGCCTACCGCGAGGCGGTCGCGCTGCAGGACTCGCTCTCGTACACCGAGCCGCCCTATTGGTACTACCCGATCCGCCAGTCGCTCGGCGGCGTCCTTCTGCGCCAAGGCAAGCTCGACGAAGCCGAGCAGGCGTTTCGCGACTCGCTCGCGCGCGTGCGCAACAACGGCTGGGCGCTCGCCGGCCTCACCGAGGTCTATCGGAAAAAGGGCGACAAGAACGGCGAGGCGGCGGCGCAACGCGCGTACGCGAAGGCATGGTTCGGTCCGTCGCAGGGTCCGAACCTCGCCAGGCTCTGACGCGTTGATCGCGGCGCACGCGGGCGTGGGCGGCGGGTGGCCGATTTCCTCCATGTCCCCCGGGGTGCCCTGCCATCCCGATCCCGTGCGCATCGAGCCTCGTCGACTCACAACGACTTCAGGTACTGCACGAGGTCGCTCTTCTGCTGCGCAGTGAGGCCGAGCGAGCGCTTGGTGTCGTAGATGCCGACGACGTCGTCGAGCGTCGCGGCGGAGCCGTCGTGGAAGTACGGTGCGTGCTGCCAGACACCGGCGAGCGGTGACGTCCGATACAGCTTGGTCGCGGAGCGCGCGGCGTAGCTCGGCGTCTCGGGCTCGGCCATCGAGTCGGCGACCGGGTGCAGCATGGTGTTGGCGTCGGTGTAGAGCGCGCCGCTGTGGCAGGTGGCGCATTGGCCGGCGCCTTCGAACACCACCTTGCCCCGTCCCGCCGCGGCAGCGTCGAAGCTGCCCGCCGGCGGCGGCGGCGCGGCGATCGAGAGCTGGTACGCCTGCAACGCCGGCAGCTTGTCGCTGACGAGGTCTGTCGTGCCGTTGGTGACGTGCAGGTTGAGGCGCGGCTCGTCGAACGTTCCGAGGCCGCCCATCTGCGTCACCGCGACGTAGCGGTTCCAGTACGCGACTTCGGCGCCGTCGCCGGTGAAGGTGATGCTGTGGATGCCGGCGAGGCCGTACGCCGGCGGAATCACCGCGGGCTTGCTCAGGCCGTCGATGTTGAAGCGCGGGTCGTACTTGCCGCGGCCCCACGACATCAGCGTCGTCTTCGTCGACGCGTCGAGCGCCGGCGAGAGCGCGACGATCGCACCGACGTTCAGGTCGCGGTTCGGCCAGCCGTCGAGGCGCTTGCCGATCCCGGGCGCGAACGAATCGTCGACCGTCGAATGGCAGAGCGCACAGGTGATGCCGATGCGCGTCAGCGTGTCGACGCCGTTCACCGTCGTCACCGTGCCCTTGAGGCCGACGACGGCGTCGAGCTTGAGCAACGCGATCGTCGTCGCCGGGCTGTGCAGGTCGATCGAGCCGTTCTGAATTCCCGCGACGACCGCCGGCGGCAGCGCGTCGGCGTCGACCTTGAGCCCGACCGAGAGCGCCGTCGTCGGATCGACCGCCGCGGCGATCGGCTCGTTCATCCGAAGCGCGTCGGTCCACTTGGCTTCGTCGCCGAAGGTCTCGAAGCGGAAGATCTGCTTGCCCTGCGCAGCGAGCGCCGCTTGCTGTGCCGCGCCGTTGTCGTCCGAGCCGCCGCACGCGGCCGCCAGCGCGGCGACCGCGGCGGTGACAGCGCTGCTGCGCAATGCGCGCGGCGTTCGCGCCGCGATCCGTGCCGGATGTCGCGATCGAGTGTCCATGAGCGTGCCTCCTGTCACGCATTCGATGGCAGAGCTCGTGCCCCCGTTCCCGACGGTCGCGCTCCTCGCTGACGCAACGATTCGAATTTCGCTGACAAGTCGCACCGCGCCGACCCGACATCAACCCCTTGATGTGCGCGGAATACTGAAGCCCTCGGTTGCGGCGCCGTGCGCCGCTCGGAGTCGGTGATGAACGGTGCTTCGCACGAGATCACGTACCACTCGCTGTTCAGGGGGCCGTCGCTGTGCTTCCCGTGCGACGAGCGCGGCGAGGTGCCGCTCGATTCGCTCAGCGAGCGAGCCCGCGACAACTACTTCTACGCACGCGCCGTCGTCGGCCTCGAGTACGCGCATCCCTCGATCACTCCGCGTCTCGCGGACTGACCGTTCCCCGCGCGGCTAGCCGCCGCCGGGAGCGTCCCACGCGCTGGCGCGCTCCTCGAAGTCGGCCCGCTGCGGGCGCACGACGCAAAAGCGCTGTCCGGTCGGCGCTTCCATCACCCACCACCGCTTGACCTGCGCGACGCGCTTCGCGCCGAGCGCCTCCAGGCGCTGCACCTCGGCCTCGATGTCGTCCGTCTCGATGTCGAGATGGACGCGGCTCGGATGCTCGACCGCCTGCACCAGCACCTTGACCTCGTCGGGCGGCCCTTCGAGCTCGCGGTACGCCGAGTCGCCGAGGTCGGCGAGCGTCTCGGCGCGACGGCCGAGTGCCTCCGACCAGAAGCGCGCAGCGGCATCGATGTCGTCCGTGAGACAGTCGATGACGATCGTTCCGAGACGGCTCTTGTGCATGGCGCGCCGACGGCGGTGGTGACGCCACGATGATGCCGCCGACCGCGCTCGCGCGTCGGCCCGCGCGACGGCGGCCCTTCACTCGTCGCGGTCCGCCTCGCGCGCCATCTCCTTCAGCATCCGCTCGAGCCGGTCCTGCAGCTTTTCGGTCGTCAGCTTCTCGCGGAAGCGGTCGACCATCAGCGGCAGCGCGAACGGGCTCGGCACCGCGAGCTCGACGAGGACGACGCGCTGCGCGCGCATGCGCCTGAGCACCTCGCGCAGCCGCGCGATGTCGAGCTCCTGGCCGAGCACTTCGTTCTCGGCCTGGCTGAGCAGCATGTTGCCCTCGTCGTACTTGCGAAAGACCTCGTAGAAGAGCGAGCTCGATGCCTGCAGCTGCCGCGTCGACTTCGGCTGGCCCGGATAGCCCTGGCTGATCAAGCCGGCGACGCGCGCGATCTCGCGGAAGCGCCGCCGCGCGAGCTCGCTCGAATTGAGGCTCGCGAGAACGTCGTGCAGCAGCTCGCCCTCCTCGAACAGGCTCTGGTCGACGAGCGGAGTCGGATCGACCGGCCGCGCCGACAGCAGCTCGAGCCCGTAGTCGTTGATGACGATCGAGA
>Ga0207678_10002423_pt1 | contig 16964 bp, 15 predicted proteins | sample KBSC63metaG_FD_184319 | JGI IMG/M metagenome (GOLD analysis project Ga0207678, IMG submission 184319) | Corn rhizosphere microbial communities from Kellogg Biological Station, Michigan, USA - KBS C6-3 metaG (SPAdes) (version 2) | ecosystem: Host-associated > Plants > Roots > Rhizosphere > Soil ...
GTTCGTGGATTTACATCTGTAGCCAGGGAATCGTTCAGGGTACGTTTGAAACTTTTGCCGCTGCGGGGCGGAAACATTTCGGCGGATCGCTCGACGGCAAGTTTGTTTTAACCGGTGGTCTTGGCGGCATGGGTGGCGCGCAGCCGCTTGCCGCCACGATGAACGGCGCCGTTATTCTCGGCGTCGACGTGGATCCGACGCGGATCGAGAAGCGATTGAAAAGCGGTTACTGCGACAAGATCGCGTGGTCGCTTGATGAAGCGCTCCAGTTGATTGACCAGGCGCGAAAAGATCGAAAATCCATTTCAGTCGGTTTAGTTGGTAATTGCGCCGACGTACTGCCAGAGATCGTCAAACGCGGGATCGTGCCCGATGTGCTCACAGATCAAACCAGCGCGCACGACGCATTAAATGGCTACGTCCCGCACGGAATGTCGCTGGAAGACGCCCTCATGCTGCGGCGAAAGGATCCGGACGCATACATCGAACGCGCGATGCAATCCATGGCAGTGCACGTCGAAGCCATGCTCGCGTTGCAGAAGAAAGGCGCGATCACCTTTGATTACGGCAACAACATTCGAGCTCAGGCGCAAAAGGCCGGAATAAAAAACGCCTTCGATATTCCCGGGTTTGTTCCTGAATACATTCGGCCGCTGTTTTGCGAAGGTCGCGGTCCGTTCCGCTGGGTCGCCCTGAGTGGTGATCCAGCAGATATTGCGCGCACTGATAAACTCGCACTCGAATTATTTCCCAAGAACCAGACGCTCGCGCGCTGGATGAAGCTGGCGCAGGAGCGAATTCATTACCAGGGATTGCCTGCCCGAATTTGCTGGCTGGGCTACGGCGAACGCGCTGAATTTGGTGTGGCGATGAACGAACTGGTGAAGAGCGGCGAAATTAAGGCTCCGATCGTGATCGGCCGCGATCATCTCGATACCGGTTCCGTAGCATCTCCGAACCGTGAGACCGAAGGCATGCTGGATGGCAGCGACGCCATCGCGGACTGGCCGTTGCTGAACGCTCTCGTGAACACAGCAGCGGGCGCATCATGGGTATCGATTCACAATGGCGGTGGCGTCGGAATCGGTTTTTCGCAACACGCCGGAATGGTGGTCGTTGCCGATGGGGGCGGAAATTCCAAGGGCCGCTTAGAACGCGTTCTCACCAGCGATCCCGGCATGGGCATTCTCCGCCACGTCGATGCAGGTTACTCTCGCGCCATAGAGTTTGCCGCCGCGCATCACATCGATATTCCCATGAAGCCGCAGCCGCGCGATTGACGGTTAATCAGCAACCCTATTTATGAAAAAACTGATTGAGTGTGTGCCAAATTTTTCGGAAGGGCGCGACCAGAATGTCATTCGGCAGATTACGGATGCGATCGAATCAGTAGACGGTGTGTCGTTGCTCGATGTCGATCCCGGTGCGAGCACGAACCGGACAGTGGTGACTTTTGTCGGTGACCCCGACGCAACCGTGGAAGCGGCATTTCGCGGGATAAAAAAGGCGGCGGAATTGATCGACATGCGGAAGCAAAAAGGCGCGCATCCGCGAATGGGGGCCACTGATGTTTGCCCATTCATTCCGGTGAGCAATGTCAGCTGGGAAGAAGCGGTTGAATGTGCAAATCGTCTGGGTAAGCGCGTCGGCGAGGAATTGAAAATCCCGGTGTATCTCTATGAGAGAGCGGCCAGGAATAAATCGCGTGCGAATCTTGCTGTGATTCGCGCAGGTGAATACGAAGGATTTTTTGAAAAGATCAAACAACGGGAGTGGAAACCGGATTTCGGACCTGCGGTATTCAGCGAGAAATCCGGCGGAACTGTGATTGGCGTTCGCGATTTTCTGATCGCTTACAATGTAAATCTGAACACGAAATCGGCGCGGCGTGCGAACGCGGTAGCGTTTGATGTGCGCGAGCAGGGGAGAGTGAAGACCGAAGACGGGACACCGTCGGGAAAGGCAGTGTTGGACGCGAACGGGGAACCGGTCCGCATTCCCGGGATGTTGAAACACGTGAAAGGAATCGGCTGGTTTGTGAAGGAATACGGCATCGCGCAAGTGTCGATGAATCTCACAAACATTGAGGAAACGCCTCTACACGCAGCATTCGATGCGTGCGCTGAGTCGGCTGCGAAACGCGGTTTACGCGCAACCGGCTCGGAGATCGTCGGAATGGTGCCGAAGAAATCTCTGCTCGATGCCGGGCGTTATTTCCTCAGAAAACAAAAATGGTCTGAGGGCGCTTCGGACGAAGAACTGATCGACGTCGCCGTTCGTTCGATGGGCTTGGGTGAATTGAAGCCTTTCGAGCCGAAAGAAAAGATAATCGAATTAAAAATTGAAGCCGCTGATTCGCAATCGTCCCTGGTGAACATGAATGTGCGCGAGTTTTGCAACGAGACCTTGAGCGATTCTCCAGCGCCCGGAGGAGGTTCCGTCGCGGCGTTAATGGGAGCCCTGGGCGTGTCGTTAGGCGGAATGGTAGCGAATCTTTCGGCCGGTAAACGCGGTTGGGACTCTAAGCTCGAATATTTCAGCAACTGGGCGGTAAAAGCGCAGAGCCTGAAGGACAAGCTCCTTGCTCTGGTCGATGAAGACACGAACGCGTTCAACAAGGTAATGGACGCGTTTGCGCTGCCGAAGAATTCACCAGAAGAGAAATCAGCCCGCGCGGAGGCGATTGAAGAAACCACAAAACATGCCGCCGAGGTGCCCCTAAAAGTAATGGAGACTGCGGCCAAATCTTATGAACTGCTGTCGGAGATGGCGAGCAACGGAAATCCTGCTTCGGTTTCAGATGTAGGCGTCGGAGCGCTGGCCACGCGAGCGTGCATCAGAGGGGCAGCGATGAACGTGCAGATCAATCTTGCTCAACTGAAGGACAAAAAATTCAGGAGCCGCCGCCAGAAACGAGTCCAGAAGATCAGCGCGGATTCAGAGGCGGTATTCAAAAAAATCAATAGAATGGTAGAGCGCAAGCTGAGTTGAACGGTTGAAGCGTTGAAGACCGAGTCATTCCGAGCGAAGTCGAGGAATCCCGTGGAAAGACTGTTAGGTTGTGCCTCGAGCTCCGTCGACTCCGCTTCGCTGCGCTCAGGATGACCACTGCACAAAAATGAGTTCACTTGCCGTTCTGCACGCTTCGGAACTCATCACCCTGAGCGGACCAAAGCGCCCGCGCGCCGGAACAGAGTTGTCGTCGCTCGGAATCATTCGGAACGGCGGAATGCTCGTCCGCGATGGGAAGATCGAGAAAGTCGGCCCGAGCGATGAAATCGAAAAAAACCTTGGCGACGCGAAAATTGTGGATGCGCGCGGACGCGTCGTGATGCCGGGGTTCGTCGATGCGCATACCCATTTGGTTTTCGCCGGAAACCGGCTCGACGATTTTGAACGCCGAGCACGAGGCGAAACCTACGAACAGATTGCGAAAGCAGGCGGCGGAATTTGGTCAACGGTCGAAAAAACCCGCGCTGCGCGTGAACCCGATCTCCTCGCACAAGCAAGAACGCATGCGAACTGGTTCGTGCGTTGCGGAACCACAACAGCCGAAGCGAAATCGGGTTACGGGCTGACCATTGAAGATGAATTAAAGATTTTGCGTGTTCTACGCCAACTGAATGATGAGGTGGCGTTGGAAATCGTGCCGACATTTCTCGGCGCGCATGCGGTTCCCAGGAAACTTTCGCCGGATGAATATCTTGATCTTGTGATCACCGAGATGTTGCCGCGGGTCGCTGCCGAAAAACTTGCGGAATTTAGCGACGTTTTTTGCGAGCGTGGCTATTTCAACATCGAACAGTCGCGTAAAATTTTATCTGAAGCCAAAAAGCTCGGACTCAATTTACGTGGACACGTTGATCAACTGACAAATTCCGGCGGTGCGAAGTTGATGGCGGAGATGGGTGCAACCACGGCGGACCATCTGGAACAAACCGATGAGGAGGGGATTGCCGCTCTGAAAAACGCAAATGTGCAACCAGTTTTACTGCCGGGTTCGGTTTACGCGCTCGGGTCGACTCGTTATCCGCGTGCGCGCGAAATGATCGAGGGCGGGCTGGCCGTCGTCCTGGCGACCGATTTCAATCCCGGATCGTCGCCGACACCGAGCATGCCAATGATTTTATCCCTCGCCTGCACGCAAATGAAAATGTCGCCCGCCGAAGGGATCACCGCGTCAACCGTGAATGCTGCACACAGTCTCAATCGAGGCGATAGGATTGGTTCGCTTGAGCCCGGAAAACTTGCCAATTTCGTGATTTTCGATTGCCAAGATTATCGCGAGTTGGCGTACTGGTTTGGGATGCCGATGACGCATTCGGTTTACGTAGGCGGTGGTTGTGTTTGGAATGCCAGCAGTAGCCGATGAAGACAAGTGAAGCAGAAGAAGAACTTTTAAAAATCGAAAAGGCGTTCGCGGACGCAATCGTTAAGAACGATCTCGAGGGGATCGAACGACTTGTCGCGGGTGACTGGATCATCATTGACCCGAACGGAGAAACGGTTGACCGGGCACGCTTTTTAGAGGTCATCAAATCGGGCGCGTTAACGCACGACATGATGGAATCCGAAGATTTCCGTGTTCGCGTTTATGCAGACGCCGCAGTGGTCACGGCGATAACCAGCACGAAGGGCAAGTTTATGGGGCAGGAGTTCAGCACGCGGGAACGGGCGACAGATGTTTTTGTGAGACGCGATGGACGATGGCAATGCGTGCTGACGCATCTCACCCGATTTGCCAAGAAGTGAGCGGGCGCGCCCGGCGGTCGTGCCCTGCTTGCCAAGCTAACTTTGCGGTGCCTGCTGAGGACCGCTACAGTGATTCACGATGAAAGTTGAAGTGGAAAAGCAGCCGGGTTCTATCTCAAAGCTGCAGATTGAATTGCCTGCCGACGAAGTGGCAAAGGAGTGGGACACAATTGCAAACAGCTTCGCGCGCTTTGCGAAAATTCCAGGATATCGGCCGGGCAAGGCCCCCCGCGCCGTGGTCGATAAGAGGTTTCGCAAAGAGATCCAGGACGAACTCACAAAGAAGCTTGTCTCAAAAAGCTATCACGAAGCAGTCGAACAGGAGCAACTGCGCGTGGCTTCGTTGACGAACATTGAAGACATTGAGTTTGGCGACGACAAATCGATGCGGTTTCGCGCCACTGTGGTCACGGCGCCGGAGTTTGAGCTTCCGGATTACAAGGAGATTCCGGTGCAATTGCCGGACGCAAAGATTTCGGAGAAAGAAGTCGAAGAGGCGATCGAACGTTTGCGTGATCAATCCGCCGATTTTGTGGATGTGCCGGAGCGCACCTTGCAAATGGGCGATTTCGCAGTGCTCGATTTCGAGGGTTCGATCGAAAATAAGTTGATTGGCGAAATCGCGCCGCAAGCCAGCAAGAACTTGCAAGGCGGCAAGAAATTCTGGCTGCATCTGGCTCCGGAAAATTTCCTGCCGAACTTTTGCGAACAGCTAATCGGACTGAAACCCGGCGAGCCAAGGCTGGTGATCGTCGATTTTCCAGGTGATTTTCCGGTAAAAGAACTGGCCGGCAAAAAAGCTGATTACTCTGTTACCTTGCGCGAGATCAAGGAGAAGGTGTTGCCCCCGGTCGACGACGCACTTGCGGCTAAACTGGCTCCCGGCAAGACGCTGGCTGATCTTCGCGAAATGATCGAGCACGACTTGGAACACGCGAAAGAACACGACATCGAACGGGGGAAGGAAGCGCAGATCGTCAAATATCTGCACGAGCGTATTCAGGTAGAGCTTCCACCGGCGCTTCTGCAAAACGAAACGCGCCGCGCGCTTGCCGAATTAGTTCAACGGAATCGGGAGCGCGGTGTCACAGACGATATGCTGAAGGATAAAGAGAAGGAATTGATCGAAGTGGCAGCTGGAATGGCCGCGCACCGGCTAAAGACAAACTTCATTCTCCATCGCATCGCCGAGCACGAAAACATTCAGGTCACAAAGGAAGATCTTGATTCGCGCGTGAGACAAGAAGCGGCACGCTACGACATTACGCCTGACAAAATGCGCAAGGAATTACAGCAACGCAACGCTCTGGACGACGTCGCTGAGCAGCTTCTGCTGGGCAAGACTCTTGATTTCCTGAAGGCGAATGTTAGCGTCGAATTAACGAAAGAGGCGTCCGTCAAAGAAGAGAAATCATGACCGTATCAAACGAAAATGTTTCGCAGGTGCTGGTTCCGATGGTCGTGGAGCAGACTGGTCGAGGCGAACGCAGCTACGACATTTACTCACGGCTGCTGAAGGACCGCATCGTTTTTGTGGGGCAGATCGACGATCACATTGCGAACCTGGTGATCGCGCAGTTGCTTTTCCTGCAAATGGAGGACGGAAAAAAGGACATCAATCTTTACATCAACTCACCCGGCGGCGTGGTTACGGCCGGGCTGGCAATTTACGATACGATGCAGTTTTTGACGTGCGACGTGGTGACGTATTGCATCGGTATGGCAGCGAGCATGGGGGCAGTCCTGCTCTGTGCCGGCACGAAGGGCAAACGGTTTGCCCTGCCGAACTCCGACATCATGATTCACCAGGTGCATGGTGGTGCGCAGGGTCAGGCGAGCGATGTGGAACGTCAGGTCGACTACATGTTCAAGCTGAAAAAGCGCATCATTCGCATCATCTCGCTGCACACCGGCAGATCCGAAGAGCAAGTCCGAGTCGACTCCGATCGCGATTATTATATGTCTGCGGAGGAAGCAAAGACTTACGGGTTGGTGGACGAAGTGATCAAGTCGCGGAAGGAAATAAAACTATTAGACGGCAGTACTCCTCCTGATGGCCGGCTGGTGGAGGTCCCCGACGTAGTGCTATCAAGGAAAGGGTAAGTGGAGATTTAGAGCATATGGCGCGCGCATCAAACCTCACCATGTGCTCCTTCTGTGGGAAAAGCCATGCAGAGGTCCGCAAGCTCATCGCGGGCCCTGGAGTTTATATTTGCGATAGTTGCATCAACGTCTGCAAAAGCATTCTCGATAAGGAGCTCAACGAAGACGCCCGACGTCAGTCTTCGAACATTCGGGTACCGAAGCCGGCACACATTCGGGAGGCTCTCGATCAATATGTGATCGGTCAGGAAAGCGCCAAGAAGACGCTGTCGGTGGCGGTGCACAATCATTACAAACGTGTTCTGCAGACTTCTGCGCCTACGGATACATCAGCTGCCTTTCAGGCTGATCCTCTGGCGGACGTGGAAATCGAGAAGAGCAATATTTTGCTTATCGGCCCCACGGGCTCCGGGAAGACCTTGCTCGCCAAGACGCTGGCCAGAATCCTCGATGTCCCATTCTGCATTGCTGACGCGACAACGCTTACCGAAGCGGGTTACGTCGGTGAAGACGTCGAAAACATCATTCTGCGGTTGCTTCAAAATGCAGATTACGATGTGAAGCGTGCTGAGATCGGAATTGTTTACATCGATGAGATCGACAAGATCGGACGCAAGACCGACAACGTTTCTATCACACGGGATGTCTCCGGCGAAGGTGTGCAGCAGGCGTTGCTGAAAATTTTAGAAGGCAGTACTTGTAATGTTCCACCACAGGGCGGACGCAAACATCCGCACCAGGAATACATTCAGGTCAACACCGAAAAGATTCTTTTCATTTGTGGCGGCGCATTTATTGGGCTCGACAAGATCATCCAAAAACGGATTGGCCAAAAAGTAATGGGCTTTGGCAGCCCGACGCTCGAGGTGGAGGACGCGTTGCGTAAACAGTCAGTTCGCTACGTGGAACCGGAAGATCTGCTCTCGTTTGGGATGATACCGGAATTCATCGGGCGTCTCCCGGTTGTCAGTTCGCTCGACGCGCTCACCGAGGATGAAATGGTGGCGATTTTGACTGAAACAAAGAACGCGATGGTTAAGCAGTACACGAAGCTGTTCTCGATGGAGGGAGTACGTCTGTCTTTGACGAAAGATGCGTTGCGCGCTCTTGCCGCGCAGGCTGTCACCAAAGGCACAGGCGCGCGTGCGTTGCGGTCAATGCTTGAGCGCATCATGCTCGACATCATGTATGACGTACCGAGCCGCGAAGATATCGCCGAAGTAACGATCAATCGCGCGGTTGTGGAAGGCAAAAAGCTGCCGCTGATTCGCAAGAAACAGGACAAGACTGCAGCCTAATTTTCACAGCTTGTCATTCTGAGCGAAGCGAAGAATCTCTGATCCGAGATGTTTCGCTTCGCTCAACATGACAGACCGTTTAGTTGGCGTCTCGAGCATTGTGTGCTTGCCGTTCCGCGTTGATTGTGGGCCTTCATGCGCGCGATGCTCATCAATACCGGCACAGAACTATTGCTCGGGGACGTTCAGGACGCGCACCTCGCCTTTATAGCGCGAGAAATTCTCCCGTTGGGTCTGCGAATCGAGGAACATCGAACCGTTCCCGATAGCGACGTAATCCGCCGCACGCTCGCTGAATTATATCCGCACTGCGAGATTCTATTCGTTACCGGCGGTCTTGGTCCAACCACGGATGATATCACCCGTGAGATGGTTGCTGAATCGCTAGGACTGACGCTGCATCAGGACCCTCAACTGCTGGCCTGGCTTCAGCAGAGGTTGCAAATCCGCGGAATTAGATGGACTTCAGGGATTGCACGCCAGGCGGATGTCCTTGCAGGCGCACAGGTTCTCCCGAACGAGAACGGAAGCGCGCCCGGCTTTTACTTAAAGGGGAACATCAATCCGAGCATTCCGTCGCCGCACGTGTTTGTTTTGCCTGGTCCACCTCGCGAGCTTCAGCCGATGTTCAGGAAATTCGCGATGCCGATTTTGAGATCAATCATCGAGGCGCCGCTCCCAGTCGAGCGTCGCTCGTACAGCATTGGCGGGATGGGGGAGTCGTTGGTTGAGAAAGCGATTGGCGAAAAGGTTTTGGCGATCCCAGGCATCGAGCTCGGCTATTGCGCACGGCCGGGCGAGGTTGAAGTGCGCGTCATTGGCGACCCGAAAGCGATTCAAGCGGCCGATGCCATCATTCGTGGCGAATTAGGGCTGTCGATTTTCTCCGATAATGATGAAGCGCTTGAAACAGTCGTCGTGGGACTGTTGAAACAGCGAAAACAAACCTTGGCGACCGCCGAATCGTGCACTGGCGGTTTGATTGCAAACCAGATCACCAACGTGTCAGGAGCATCGGAAGTCTTTCTGGCCGGCTATGTCACCTATGCAAATTCAGCCAAGAGCGACGTCTTGAATATCGATTCGAAATTGATCGAGAAACATGGCGCGGTGAGTGAAGCGATCGCGCGAGCGATGGCTGAAGGAGCGTGCACACGAGCAGCCTCCACATTCGGACTCGCTACGACCGGCGTTGCCGGACCAACGGGCGGCTCGGACGAAAAGCCGGTTGGAACCGTTTATATCGCGCTGGCTTCAGCAGGTTCAGATACGGTGGTCAGGAAATTGTTTTTCCCAACGGACCGCGAGACATTCAAGCAATTAGCGGCCCAAACGGCACTCGATCTTTTGCGAAGGAAATTGCTCAAGCACTGACATTCGCAGCCGTCTTCCCGAATGTGGAAAGATTACTATTCGCCCACGTCCACTTTGGTGCCGATTCTTACAGTGTCGTAGAATAATTTCGCTCCATCGGGGGACATTCGAATGCAGCCGTGGGACGCAGGATAGCCTGGCAAAATCCCAACATGCATTCCCACCCCTTCACCAGTTAATCGCATGAACCATCTCATCGACGCGCCGACATAGTGTGTTCCGCTAGGGGCGGAATCGATCTTCGCGCTGATTCCCGAGCGGACAACCCTACCGGAGCCGTCGACGAAGTCACCATATATGCTGGAACGATGGTCCGGATCTTTTTCAAGAACGGAAAAATGACCGGTGGGCGTGTTGTGCCCGGCCCTGCCGGAAGAAATTGGACTATCGGCTGCGATCTGCTCGCCGACCATCAAATAAGCGCGCTGCTTGGGAAGAGAGACGCGAACGTGAATGTTGTCCGCCGTCGCCTGATTGAGCACAGATTGATTTACCTTCAACGGTGGCTGGCTGCTAATATACGATGATGCTTTGCGCATCTGTTTCGGTTGCGGCGTCGGCCTGGGTGATCTCGGTCCGAAAAGGCGAAACTGAGCGCTGATTGACGAGGCGAGGGCCGTCAACAAGAGCGCGTAAAGAAGGGTGCGAAGTTTTCCCGGCATAATATCAGCCGCCACTGTAGCTATTTACTCGCCGAAGCCAACCCGTTAACCATCGCGATTCGTGGCGGTCGGGAGGAGCATTCTGGACACGGCGGGTTAAAACAATTTTGGCCGCGCGCGAAAACTCATCAGCTGCGGCCGAATCTGAATTACCATGCATCGTTTCAAGCACCTGCAGCAGACCCCATCCCTGGCCCTGATAGCGCTCCGTCTGCAGAACGCCTTCTCCTTTGAAGTTGACGTAATCGATAAGGGCGTAGCATCCCTGTGACGTTTTCGTTAGCCGGTCAAATTGTTGCTGCACGTTAGTTCGGTCGGCAGGCGCCGCTTCGGCCAGCATCTTAGGCAGAGCAGCCCCCAATCTGCCAACAAGAAATTCTGCCTGGAGATCGATTGTATCGACCAGAAACCGCCGCAACTGGTTCATCTCACTTGAATTTTGCGCTTTTAGAAACTCGGCACGCGAGTTCCAGGGACACGCCTGTCCCCCAACGCCCAGAAGTAATGTTGGCAACTTGGCGCCGCGAGTCGATATGAATTTTACCAGCTCCGGGAAACTTTCTTCAAACGGGCCGCGTCGTCCCTTCGGATACCAGATGAAGTGACCAATGCCGAGCGAGGCGAAATCTTCGCCCTGGTTCCACGAAGTGAGTCCGGCAATTGTTCCACCACACTCATTTTGCCACACTTTTTTCCCGACCTTCAAAGCCTCATTGGGCGAGATAGTGATGGCCTGCGCTTTGGCCGGCCAGAGGGCGATCAGTCCGGAGGCTGCCATTGCAAATACCCAGTCACTGCCACCAAACCGATGGCAAACCTGTTTTCTTGACGGGCGGCATTTATCCATTAGCGTGCGACTTTCTGCGGCGACCAACCTTAAACTAAAACGACGCGGAAACACGACCTTATGAAACGTTTTATTGTTATTGTCAGCGCATCCTTACTTGCATTCCCATTGTTCGGGCAAGAGAAATCACCACAGCTCAAAGACCAAAGAGATAAGGTCAGCTACAGCATCGGCATGCAGATCGGATTCAATCTGGGCCGGCAAAAGGTGGACATCAATCCGGATATCCTGGCCGCGGGCATCAAAGACGCGATCGCCGGCAAACCGCAACTGACGGCCGACCAGGTTAAGGAAATCATGGCCCAATTCGAAAAAGACATGGAAACGAAACAGAAACAAGTGGGCGAAAAAAACAAAACTGATGGGACGAAGTTTCTTGAAGACAATAAAAAGAAGCCCGGTGTGAAAACTACTGCGAGCGGTTTGCAATACAAAGTCGAGAAGGAAGGAACCGGAGCGACGCCCAAAGCCACCGACATGGTGACAGTAAATTATCGAGGCACTCTGATCGATGGGACGGAGTTTGATAGTTCCTACAAGCGCGGGCAACCGGCGACTTTTCCGGTCAATGGGGTGATTAAAGGCTGGACGGAAGCGCTTCAACTGATGAAGCAGGGATCAAAATATCAATTGTATATTCCCGCGGCCCTCGCCTACGGCGAGCGTGCCATGGGCCCGGACATCGGTCCGAACTCAACGCTGATTTTTGAGGTCGAATTGCAGGATGTGAAACCGCCTCCAACGCCTGCGCCACAGGGTGCCACGAAAATTCCGCCTCCGGCGTCACCGGCGCCAACCAAGAAGTAAGCGCTGAACGAGTAATTCACGACTGTGCCGCGCCATTCTTATGCGCGTGGCACGGTGAATGGGGTTGGCGTGTTCTGGAAGGTCGAAGTTCGCCTACCGGAGTGGATACGTTTAGTACCCCGCGCCGTTCCAATGCGCCGCAACATCTTTGGCTAGGGACTCGACACTGATTCCCAACGCAATTCCTTCGCATCGCCCCACAAACCTTCCAGGCTATAAAAGGCGCGTTTATCGCGATGAAAAATGTGGACGACAACTTGCAAATAATCGAGGACCATCCACTGGCTTGCGGGAAATCCGTCCACCGCCACCGGTCGCAGCGAATATTCCTCGCGTAAGTGTGACTCAATTTCGCCAGCAATCGCCTTGAGTTGGGGCTCAGACGTGCCCGAGCAGATCACAAAGAAATCCGTAAAACTCGAAATGCCCCGCAAATCCAACAGGACAATGTCTTCCGCCTTTTTATTGGAGGCGAGTTCTGCGCAGGTCTTTGCTAGATTTTCCGGCGTTATTGCAATTGCTCCCGATAAAGTTTTTCGCGCTGAATAATCTCGTCCACTGAGTCGGGTACGAGATAACGAATCGATTCGTTTTGCGCAACTCTCCGTCGTATCTCAGTAGCCGAGATATCGATGCGGCGGTGAATCAAAGGATAAGAATGTGAGGGTTGTTTGCCGGACCGGTCGAGAACCACGAAGCGGACCATGTTCTTAAGTTCCCCAAAACGGTGCCACTGGGGCAATTGTCCAACGTTGTCTTCGCCAATCAGGCAGTAGATGGATGCGTCGCATTCGCATCGGCAAATTTCTTCAACCGTATCGATTGTGTACGAAGGCGGCGGTCGCAGCAGCTCGCATTCATTTACTTCAAACTTCGGATCGCCTTTGATCGCCGCTCGCAACATTGCTAATCGTACTTCGCCGCTCGCGACCGGGGCGGCCTTCTTGAGAGGCGAAATCGCCGCTGGCACCAGGATGACTTTATGGAGGTCGAGCGTTTCAATCGCTTCCCGGGCAAGAATTAGATGCGCGTGATGGACCGGGTCGAAGGTGCCCCCATAAATCGCGATTTTCTTCAATCCCCCAACGCTTAAACGCTCAACGCTCAAGGTTCAACTAAAAGCGTTCTGGTTAAACGCCCGGATGAGCGACAATCTCTCATGTTGTCGAAGGACAGCGCGGGAGTGGCTGCGAATCCAATTGGCGCAAACAATCTGCGAGCGTCGGTGGATTGTTCAGGGTCGACTAGGGTCGTGCCACGTCGACTGGCAATCGTAAACTGAGTGCCCGTCGCATCGCGTTTTCCGTGTTGTGCTTGTGCAGTGCGATGTCGATCGCCGCTTTCAATTCCCGCACGGTGTAAGGCTTCAGCAAATATCCGAACGCGCCTGATTCGACCGCGCGCGCTATCGTTTCAGCAGATGCGTGTGCGGTTAGAAATACAACCGGAATATCAAGATGCCCGCGGATTGCTGCGGCAGCTGCAACGCCACTGATTCCACCTTCCAGTTGAATGTCCATGAGGACGAGATCGGCGCGAGTGTCTTCGGCCGTGCGGAGCGCGTCGGCAGCAGTGCGTGCATCGCCGGCAATTTCGTAGCCTAGCTCCGCGAGCTCGTGTTTGAGCGCCAACACAGTCAGCGCTTCGTCTTCAACGATTAGAATGCGTTTTTTTGACATAATGTAGTTCATCAGGGTTATCCAGAATGCGTGGTTGTTGGTGTGACATCTTGCTAGGAAAAGACACGGTTGCGCACGTTCCGCCCGCAGGCATGCGGTTGACTACGAATTCGCCGCCAAGTTGGTGTGACATTGCGTGGACGAGGTCTATTCCGGTTCCGCGTCCCTGTTCAATTTTTGTTCGCGGCGGGACAAATCCGTTGCCATCGTCACGGACCGTTATTGTTACTCTGTCGCGAATCGTACGCAGTTCAGCATCGACTCTTCCTGCAGCGCGGCCGTGGAATGCATGCTTCAGAGAATTGAGCAGCAATTCGTTGGCAATCAGGCTGAGCAAAATGCTTTGATCGAGATCTAGCGGAAGGCGATAGGCGGAAACGTTAAGTGTAAGTTTGCAGCCGGCAGGCTTGTGCGAGCGCAACAGCATTTCAGCCAGTTCGCGCAGGTGGGGCGCGAAGTCGAGGCGTGACTGCCCCCGCTCGTTGTAGAGTTCTTCGTGGAGACGAGCCATGGCGTTGATGCGATCGCGGCATTCCGTGAATACGTCTCGAACAGCGGGGTCAGCGAATTTGTTGGATTGCAGCCGGAGCAAGCTGGATACGATTTGCAGGTTGTTCTTCACCCGGTGGTGAATTTCTGTGAGCGAAACTGTCTTTAACGCGAGTAGCGCTTTGAGGCGTTCGTGCGCACGACGAGACGAAATCACCAGTTCAGCCAGAGCCGCCGACGCCATTATTAATATCCCGGCATTAAGATAGGCGAGCGCGACCACATGCCCGGGCCGGGGCACCATTAAGTCGGCTATGAGCACCGTCACTCCGCAAAGCGCCGCGATAAACCAGCCCGCTTTCCGACCTGCTCTCCACGTCGCTAGCACCACGGGTCCGAAATAAAAAACGGTAACAGCGAAATCTGTAGTTTTGTAATCAATCCAGCCGATCAGCAGCATCAGCAAAGCGGACTCGATTACTGCTGCGGTGGGCGAGCGAAGGAAATTGAAACTGACGCGAAGCGGTGCGCTAAAGTGTTTGCGCGCGTCGTAGATTGGCGAATTGAAAGGCTGCGCCACCCGAACAGCAGAGAGCAGTGCTCCCCCTGCTTCCCCGTTCCGTTCCGTCAGCACAAAGTCTAAGACCGTGGACAATCGAGACCCGTTTAAAAATATGTCTGATTTGCGTTCTCCTTTTTTGGGACAGCCGTCGAATTTCCCGCTTGTTTACTGAGAGGCTTCGATAAATGAGAGGTGCAACACCTTATGCTTCGGTCATTCCATGCAGTGATATTCGATCTGGACGGCGTACTCGCCGACTCGGAGCCATGGTGGAACCAGATTGATGCGAAATTGCTTGCGGAACATGGCGTCAATTATCGGGGCGAATATCACCGGGATGTTCTCGGCGTGAGTTACCAGGTCGCGGTCGAGTTTTATCAGAACGCCTTCCACATTTCCGCACCGGTCGAGGAATTGATGCGGCGGCGGGGCGAAATCGCGACCGATTTTTTTGCAAACCGTGTGGGTCTTTTTCCTTCCGCAAAGGCGACCCTGGAACGCTTGCGCGAGATGAAGTTACCATTGGCTTTGGCCACGAGTTCGGTGAGCGCCTCTGCATGTCCATTTCTCCAACGGACCGGGATCAAGGATTTCTTCCACGTCGTAATCACAGGAGACCAAGTGTCTAGGGGCAAGCCACATCCCGATATTTACCTGCAAACCTCGCAGAAACTTTGCGTCCCTCCTGATGCGTGTCTCGTGATCGAAGATGCGCTCGCCGGTGTCGCCGCTGCGAAAGCCGCAAACATGCGTGTCGCTGCGATTCCAGACACGCGCTTCGTGGATCCGAAGGAGTACGAAAAGGAAGCTGATTATGTACTCAAAAACCTGTCAGAAATTCCCGCCCTCATCCATCGCGTTAATGATGCCGGGCAGTGAAGAGCAAGCGCTTCGACAAAAAAAAATTCCTGCAATTGAAACGCGTGAATTTCGCTTTCCCGCTCGCCGCATTTTGAGTTCCTGATTACATTCATCCGTAGCTATGGCAGAACAAGAACATTTCCGAGTTTTTGCGACGTCGCGCATCGGTGATGCCGCGGAGAATCTTTTGCGTGAGCGCGGTTATGACCTTGAGGTTTTCCAGGGACCGGAAGCTCCTCCGAAGAAATTGATTATCCAGAAGGTGAAGGGCGGCATCGACGGATTGATCACCACGTTGCGGGACCCGATTGATGCGGAAGTATTCGACGCGGGGAAGGGGACCCTGAAGGTTGTAGCGCAAATAGCCGTGGGATTCGATAACATCAATCGGGCCGATGCGAACAAATACAAAATCCCGTTTACGAATACGGCGGATGTGCTCACCGAGGCCACCGCTGAGTTTGCGTTTTTCATGATGGGCATGCTGGCGAGAAAAATGTGGCGAAGCGAACAGCTCGTGCGCGAACAGAAGTGGCCGTCGTGGCATCCGTTCCTGCCGTTCCTTGGCGATGAGGTCACAGGCAAGACAGTCGCCATTATCGGCACGGGCCGCATTGGCCTGGCAATGATCAAAAAATGTTCCGGATTCGACATGAATATCCTTTGCTACGATCCGGCGTATGAGAATCACGAATTCATCAACGCGATTCAGGAGTTAATGGACTTGCGCCATGCACGCGGTATTCAGAAGGAGAAAACGTGGATTAAATATGTCGGGTTCGATGACGCTTTGCGCGGGGCCGATTACGTAAGTTTGCACGTGCCACTGTTGAGGGAGGGCGAAGCGGATAAACCGACGTACCATCTTATCAACGCAAATACGCTGAAGTTGATGAAACCGACCGCATATTTGGTAAACAGCTCGCGCGGACCGGTGGTAGATGAAAAGGCGCTCGCGAAAGCATTAAAAGAAAAAATAATTGCGGGCGCAGCGCTCGATGTGTTCGAAAAAGAACCGCTTCCGCCCGATTCACCACTGCTCGATCCGGAAATCGCCGATCGTTGTCGCCTGTTCCATCATTTCGCCAGCGGTGCGCAAATCACTCGCCTTGATGTCGATCCAGATAAAGGCATGGCGGGGCGGTGTGCGCAGGGACTGATCGACGTTCTGGAAAGCAACTATGGCGGCGACCCGACCAAGATGCCATACGTGGTGAATAAGGAAGCATTCACACATTCGACTTCATGAGCTTGTTGTAGCGGCGCTTGTGCCAGGCGCCGGCATGGCAAGGGTCGGGCGTTCCTCGAAACCGTAACAAAAAAAACATTTGCACGTCGCACCAATATTGATAAATAGTTAACCAGATGGTTAAATATTCTTCGAGAACTCTAAACCGAACTTTCGCCGCGCTGGCCGACCCAACGCGCCGGAAGATTCTGGCGCACCTGGCGCGCGGCGACAGGCGAGTGACGGATCTCGCCCGCCCACATCACATGTCGCTCCCGGCGGTTTCAAAACATTTGCGGGTT
>Ga0207678_10002424_pt1 | contig 16958 bp, 15 predicted proteins | sample KBSC63metaG_FD_184319 | JGI IMG/M metagenome (GOLD analysis project Ga0207678, IMG submission 184319) | Corn rhizosphere microbial communities from Kellogg Biological Station, Michigan, USA - KBS C6-3 metaG (SPAdes) (version 2) | ecosystem: Host-associated > Plants > Roots > Rhizosphere > Soil ...
GACCACGTCGTCGTGATCGGGGCGGGCCTGGCCGGGCTGTCGGCGGCCCTGCACCTGCTCGGCGCGGGGCGCCGCGTCACGCTGCTGGAGCAGGCCGCCGTCCCCGGCGGACGCGCCGGGCAGCAGAACTTCGACGGCAACGCCGTGGACACCGGCGCGAGCGTGCTCACCATGCCGGAGCTGCTCGAAGAAGCGTTCGCCGCGGTCGGCGAGTCCCTGGCCAAGAACCTGCGCCTGACCAGGCTCGACCCCGCGTACCGAGCGCGGTTCGCCGACGGCAGCTCGCTGGCCCTGCGCACCGACGGCGACGCGATGGAAGCCGAGATCCGCGCCTTCGCCGGCGCCCGCGAGGCGGCGGGGTACCGGGCGCTGCGGCGCTGGCTGACCGAGCTGTACGCGGTGCAGAAGGACCGCTTCCTGGCGGCGAACTTCGACTCGCCGCTCGACCTGGCCCGCCCCGAACTGGCTCGCCTCGCCGCCCTGGGCGGGTTCGGTCGGCTCGGCCCGCGCGTCGGCCGGTACCTGCTCGACGAGCGGGTCCGGCGGCTGTTCACCTTCCAGGCGCTCTACGCGGGTCTCGACCCGGCGAGCGCGATCGGCGCCTACGGCGTCATTGCCTACATGGACACCGTCGGCGGCGTCCACTACCCGGAAGGCGGGATGGGCGAGATCGGCCGGGCGATGACCGGGGCCGCCGCACGGGCGGGCGCGGACGTGCGGTTCGGCACCGAAGCCGCGTGGCTGGAGCGGGTGAATTCGCGGGTGCGCGCGGTCCGGACGCGCTCGGGCGAGCGGATCGCCTGCGACGCCGTCGTGCTGGCCACCGAGCTGGGCGCGGCCTACCGGCTGCTCGGCGCGCGGCCCAACCGAGTCGTGCCGCTGCGCTACTCGCCTTCGGCCGTCGTCCTGCACGGCCGGACCACCGGAAAGTGGGACCTCGGCCACCACACGATCTTCTTCGGCGGCGCCTGGGAACGGACGTTCGCCGAGATCATCCGCGAGGGCAAGCTGATGAGCGACCCGTCGCTGCTGGTCACGCGGCCGACGGCGACCGACCCGGGGCTGGCCGGGCGCGGCGGCGAGATCGTCTCGGTGCTCGCCCCCGCACCGAACCTGCGTCGCGGGCCGATCGACTGGGACCGCGTCCGCGGGCCGTACCGCGAAGAGCTGCTCCGCACGCTGGAGGCCCGCGGGCTGACCGGTTTCGGCGACGAGTTCACCGTCGACGAGACGATCACCCCGGCGGACTGGGCGGCGCGCGGGCTCGCGGCCGGGACGCCGTTCTCGCTGGCGCACACCTTCGCGCAGACGGGCCCGTTCCGGCCGGCGAACCTGGTCCGCGCGGCCGGGAACGTCGTGCTGGCCGGCTGCGGCACCACCCCCGGCGTCGGCATCCCGCCGGTGCTCATCTCCGGACGGCTGGCGGCGGAACGGATCACCGGCCGCGGTCTGGGCGCGCGGGACGTTCCGCGGCGGCCGTAGGCTGCGATCATGACCGAACGACGCATCCGGATCGGCCTGCAGCTCCAGCCGCAGCACGCCGACTACGACTCCATCCGGCGCACCGCGTCGGCCGCCGAAGACCTCGGCGCCGATATCGTCTTCAACTGGGACCACTTCTACCCGCTGTACGGCGAGCCCGAGGGCATGCACTTCGAGTGCTGGACGATGCTCGGCGCGTGGGCGGAGTCGACGTCCCGGGTGGAGATCGGCGCGCTCGTCACCTGCAACAGCTACCGCAACCCCGAGCTGCTGGCGGACATGGCCCGCACGGTCGACCACATCTCCGGCGGCCGGCTCATCCTCGGCATCGGCTCCGGCTGGTTCGAAAAGGACTACGACGAGTACGGCTACGAGTTCGGCACCGCGGGCGGCCGCCTCGACGACCTCGCGGAGTCCCTCCCGCGGATCGAGTCCCGCCTCGGCAAGCTGAACCCGGCGCCGACCCGCAAGATCCCGGTGCTGATCGGCGGCGGCGGCGAGAAGAAAACGCTCAAGCTGGTCGCCAAGCACGGCGACATCTGGCACGGCTTCGGCGACCCGGAGGTCGTCGGCCGCAAGGTCAAGATCCTCGACCAGCACTGCGCGGACGTCGGCCGCGATCCGGGTGAGATCGAGCGTTCGTGTGGTGTCCAGGGCGAGCCGGACGAGCTGGGCCCGAAGCTCCTGGAGCTCGGCGTCACGACGTTCACCGTCGGCGTCGGCGGCCCGGACTACGACCTCGACGCGCTCAAGTCCTGGATCGCCTGGCGCGACAAGACCCAGGGCTGACGCTTCACCCGCGCGCCCGGTGCGCGGCGACGCGTTCGCGCGTCGCGCACCGGGGCGAGCAGAACTTCCGGGGACTTCCCCCGCCCGTGTGCGCGAACGGCCGCCCGCACGACGGCGACGCGCACAACCCGCCCGGCACGTCCTGGCGCTCCGCCAGCAGCGACGCCAGGCCCAGCGTCGACGACGTCACCAGCCACGCTCCCCACGGCCCGTCGTCCGCCGAGTCCACGTGCAGGTGCCAGCCGTAGCCCTCTTCGTGGTCCGTCAGGCGCGGCGGGCCCGCGTACGCCGCGAACAGCGCGTTGAGCACCGAAGCCGCCGAAGCGACGTCGGGCGCCGCGAAGACCTCGCGTAGCTCCAGAGCCGCCGCGTGCAGTTCCGCGACGTCCTCCGGGGACAGCGAGACCTCCGGTTCGCCGTGATCGCGCAACACCTGCGCCACCGAAGCCGGGTCGGGAGCCGGGAGCAGCAGGACAGCCAAGAGGTCGACCGCGCGCTGCACGGAATCCCGGTGCGGAAAAGCCATGCCCCACTGTAACGTCTTGCCGGTGATAAGACGTTACCTGGTCGGTGCCACGCTCGCCCGGACCGGCGACGAACTGTCCGCGCCCGCCCTGCTGCTGCTCGGGATGACCGCCGGCCCGCACGCCGGCGCCGCCCTGCTCGCCGGGTTGACCGCGGCCGCCGCGGTGGGCGGGCCGGTGTTCGGGACGCTGCTGGACCGCAGCGCGACCCCGGGGCGGCTGCTCGCCCTCGCGCTGGGCGGCTACGCCGGCGGGATCGCGCTGGTCACCGCCGTGTTCGGGCACCTGCCGCTCGAAGCCGTCGTCGCCGTGGCCGTGGTCACCGGCCTCCTCAACCCCGCCATCGCCGGCGGCTGGACCGCGCAGCTGCCCGCGGTCGCCGGGCCCGCGCTGCCGAAGGCCAGCCGTCTCGACGCCATGACGTTCACCGCCGCCGCCCTCGCCGGGCCCGGCCTGGCCGGCCTCCTCGGCGGCGGCCCCGGGCTCGTGGTCGCGGTCGGCCTGGTCGCCGCGGCGATCCCGGTGGCGTGGCGCCTGCCGAAGCGGACACCGAAGAAGGCGCGCCTCAGGGACGGCTTCCGGGTGCTCGTCCGCAACGTGCCGCTCAGGCGGGCGACCGTCGCCTCGACGATCTCCTGCACGGGGATCGGCATGGTCACCGTGTGTTACCCGCTGCTGGGTGCGGCGCACCTGCGCGGCCCGGCGGACGGCGCGCTGCTGCTGGCCGTCCTCGCCGTGGCCTCACTGCTGGCCAACGCCGTCTTCGCGAAGAAGCCGCTGCCGTGGGCGCCCGACCGGACCGTCTGGCTGAGCACGCTCCTCCTCGCGGCGAGCTGCCTCCTGGCCGCGAGCGGGCACGGCATCGTCGTGGCGGCGGTACTGGCCGGGTTCGCGGAAGGCCCGCAGCTCACGGCGTTGTTCGCGATCCGCCATCGGGAAGCACCGGAGCACGTGCGGGCGCAGGTGTTCACCACGGCGGCGAGCGTGAAGATCACCGGGCTGGCCGCGGGAGCCGCGCTGGCCGGCCCGTTGGCCGCGTGGTCGCTCCCGGCGTGCCTGCTGACCGCGGCGGCCGTTCAGGCGGCCGCGGCGGTGACCTGTCTCAGCAGGTCAGAACGCCATGGCCTGGGCGCGCCGCTTGACCTCGGTGCCGTGGCTGGTCCGCAGGGCGTTGATGGGCGTGCTCCCGGGCAGCGTGTCGTCCGCGGTGAACAGCCACCGCAGCATCTCGGTGCGGCTGTACCCGGAGTCGGCGAGCACGGTGATCGTGCCCGTCAGGCCCTTGACGACGCCGTCCTTGACGAAGAAGTCGCTGGGCACACACAGTTCGCCGCCGCGCTTGAGCGCGATCAGCTGCCCGTCACGCAGCATCTGCCGGACCTTGTTGGTCGACGTCCCCAGAGCGGTCGCGACCTCCGTCAACGGGAGGACCGCAATGGCGGTGTCGAGGATGTCTTCGGCGACAGGAATCCCACTCACAGGTGACACTGTGCCACATTTCGTCCCCCCACCCGCTAGTGCGCACGGGTGACCCGCGAGGTCTCCTCCACGAGGCGTGCGCGGTTCCGTACGATCCATACTCGTGACACGCACCCAACCCAGCCTGGTCGGCACGCTCTTGGAGCGCCGCTACCGGGTGGACCGGCTGCTCGCCCACGGCGGAATGTCTTCCGTCTATCGGGGGACGGACACCCGGCTGGACCGTCCGGTCGCGATCAAGATCATGGACCCGCGGTTCGCCGACGACCGGTCGTTCGTGGACCGGTTCGTGCGCGAGGCGCAGTCCGCGGCCCAGCTGCACCACCCGCACGTCGTGGCGGTGCACGACCAGGGCTTCGACCTGCCGCAGGGTGCGGAGTCGGGCCTGGCCTTCCTGGTGATGGAACTGGTCGACGGCGGGACGCTGCGCGACCTGCTCGACGACGAGGGCCCGCTGGACGTCGCGCTGGCGCTGAGCGTCGCCGAGCCGGTGCTCTCGGCGCTGGCCGCCGCGCACCACGCCGGGCTGGTGCACCGGGACGTGAAGCCGGAGAACGTGCTGATCGGCCGGGTCGGCCAGCACGCCGGCGGGGCGGTGAAGGTCGCGGACTTCGGCCTGGTGCGGGCCGTGGCGAGCGCCGGCACGACCTCCTCGAGCGTCATCCTCGGCACGGTCGCCTACCTGTCGCCGGAGCAGGTCGCCACCGGTGCGGCGTCCTCGCGCGGCGACGTCTACTCGGCCGGGATCCTGCTTTACGAGATGCTGACCGGCCGGGTGCCCTACACCGGGGACACGGCGATCTCGGTGGCCTACCGGCACGTGAACGACGACGTGCCGCGCCCGAGCGAACTGCGCCCGGACCTGCCGCCGGCACTGGACGACCTGGTCGTGCGCGCGACGCGGCGGGACCCGCAGCTGCGCCCGGCCGACGCCGGGGAGTTCCTCACCGAGCTGACCGCGGTGCGCGCCCAGCTGGGGCTGCTGCCGGTGACCGTGCCGATCCCGGTGTCCCACGGCCAGGGCGACCTCGCCGACACCGAGCGCACGCTGCCGCGGATCCCGCAGGTACCGGACACCGAGAAGACGATGCCGGTGCACCGCCCGAACCCGACGCAGGCGCTGGGTCACGCCGCCGGCCCGGTGACCACCCAGGTGCCGCCCGTGACGCCGCCCCCGCGGCGCCGGAGCCGGCCGGAGCCGGAAAAGCCACCGCCGGACAACCGCAAGCGGATCCTGGTGATCGCCGCCGCGGTGCTGCTGCTCGGCGGGCTGATCGGGGCGTTCGCGTTCATCCTCACCGACACCGGCGGCGACAAGACCGCGCGGGTGCCGAAGCTCGTCGGGCTGAACCAGGCCGCGGCCGGCGACGCGCTGCGGGCGGTGAAGCTGAACCCGACGTTCAGCCAGGAGTACGACAACACCGCGCCGTCGAACACGGTGCTGCGCGCCGACCCGGCCGAGGGCACGACGCTGTCGCCGAACGCGACGGTGTCGGTGGTGCTGTCGAAGGGCCGCCCGCAGGTGCCGGACGTCCGGCCGGGCACCGCGCTCGCCGACGCCGAGCAGGCGATCAAGGCGGCGCAGCTGACGCCGGTCCGCGGGAGCGACGACTTCGACGCCGAAGTCCCGCAGGGTGCGGTCATCCGCACGACGCCGTCGGCGGGCAGCCAGCTGACCATCGGCGGCCAGGTCACGATCATCGTGTCGAAGGGCCCGATCCCGCTGCCGCCGGTCCCGGACGTGACCGGCCAGTCCAAGGACGACGCGTTCAAGCTGCTGCAGCAGGCCGGGTTCGAGCCGTTCCAGGCGGGCGAGGAGTTCAAGCAGGACGTCCCGGCCGGCGCCGTCACCCGGACCGACCCGCCGGGCGGCTCGCAGGCCAAGGCCAAGCGGATCGGCGTGTTCGTCAACAACGCCGTCCAGGTGCCGGACGTCCGGTTCCGCTCGTTCGACGATGCCCAGAAGATCCTGGAGCAGGCCGGCCTGAAGGCCGACCGCGACGGCGGCCGGGGGCGCGGCAACGGCGGCGGGTTCGACTTCGTCTTCCAGCAGGACCCGGAGCCGGGCACCTTCGTGGCGAAGAACTCCAAGGTCAAACTGAAGGGCTTCGGGGGATGATCGGCAGCCGAGGCCGCGTGACGGGCACGATCGGCCCCGGCCTCATCGGCGAGGTGCTCCTGAACGTCCGGGGCGGCACGGAGGCGTTCTACGCGTACCCGGCCGACCCGGAGGAGAGCTTCACCTCCGGCACCCAGGTACTCGTGGTCGACTTCGAGCCCCCGCGGACGGTTTATGTCGAGCGGTGGCAACCGCTGAGCCGCTGACGGCGTCGTAGAGGCACCAACCACACCCACAACAGAAGAGCGAGGGGGTCGGTGCCATGAGCCTCGTGGAAATCCTGCTGGTTTCCGCCGGTGGAGTCATCGCCGCGCTGATCGTCGTGTTCGGGATCCTGCGGCTGCTGTACAAGGTCGCCGAGCCGAACGAGGCGCTGATCATCTCCGGGCTCGGTGTCCGCGTCGACCGCGCGGACACCGCGGACAGCCTGGGCTTCAAGATCATCACCGGCCGCGGGGTGAACGTCATCCCCGGGTTCCAGACCGCGCGGCGGCTGTCACTGGACACCCGCGGCGTCAACCTGCAGGTCTCCTGCGTGACCAAGCAGGGTCTGCCGGTCACCGTGCGGGCCGTCGTCATCTACAAGGTCGGGGACGATTTCGCGTCGATCGCCAACGCCGCCCGCCGGTTCCTCGACCAGCAGAAGGGCATGAACGACACCATCCACGAGCTCTTCAGCGGGCACCTGCGCTCGATCGTCGGCGGGCTGACCATCGAGGAGATGATCCACAACCGGGACGCGCTCACCGGCGAGGTCCGCCAGTCCTCGGCCACCGAGATGATCAAGCTCGGGCTGATCGTCGACTCGCTGCAGATCCAGGAGATCGACGACGAGTCCGGGTACATCAACAACCTCGGCAAGCCGCACGCCGCCGCGATCGCCGCGTCGGCCCGCATCGCCGAAGCGCAGCGGGACCAGGAGGCCGCCGAGGTCGAGCAGGTCTCCGCCGCGAAGAAGGCCGCCGCGGTCCGCGAGAGCCAGATCCAGCAGGCCGGCTACCAGGCCGAGGTCGACCAGGCGCGGGCGAAGGCGTCGCAGTCCGGCCCGCTGGCCGAGGCGACCGCACGCCAGGAGGTCGTCGTCCAGGAGACGCGCGCCGCCGAGCTGGAGGCCGCGCTGGCCGAGCAGCGGCTGCAGTCGCAGGTCCGCAAGCCGGCCGACGCGAAGGCCTACGACACCCGGACCACGGCCGACGCCGCCCGTGACGCCTCGATCGCCAAGGCCCAGGCCGAGGCGAAGGAGACCGAGCTGCGGGCCGCGGCCGACGCGACCCGCGTGAAGACGGCCGCCGAAGCCGAGGCCCAGGCCACGAAGGCCCGTGCCGAGGCGATGGCGGGCGCGACCCGGGCGACCGGTGAGGCCGAGGCCGCCGCGGCCAAGGCCCGCGGCCTGGCGGAGGCGGAAGCCGCGAAGGCGCGCGGCCTCGCCGAAGCCGAGGCGGCCCGCGCGAAGGGCCTTGCCGAAGCGGACGCGATCAAGGCGCGCGCGGCGGCGCTGGCGGAGAACCAGGAAGCCGTCGTCGCGCAGCAGCTGGCCGAGCGCTGGCCGGAGATCGTCGAGGCGGGCGCGAGCGCGTTCGGCAACATCGACCACATGGTCGTGCTCAACGGCGCCGACGGCATGTCCGACATGTTCGCCAAGGCGCTGTCGCTCGGCGGGACCGGCCTCGGCCTGGCCCGTCAGCTCATGGACGCCATGGGCAAGCCGGCCGAAGACGAGACCGCCCGGCGCAACGGCGAGCTCAAGCTCAGCGACTGATCGCTCACTCCGCGTGTGCGGCCCCTGTGTCCCGGATCACGGGCCGCGGGGGCCGTACCCCCGTTCGGGGGCGGAAATTCCGGGGCGGTTGTCCTACCGTGGGCGCATGGTGCCGGACAGCGTGTCGCGGGCCGCCCGATGAGCAGCTTCTTCACCGGCGGTCCGCGCGAGCGTCCCCTGTTCCCGGTCCCGGAACAGGAGCTTTACGCGTTCAACGGACGGCACTGGACCGATCCCCCGCGCGAGCACATCGTCCCGGCCGTGCTGCCGTGGGCGCAGCCGCTGGGCCGGTCCGAGCGCACGGTGGTGGCGCTGCGGGCCATCGAGGTGTGGCCGCAGGCGCTGACACTGCGCGTCACGGTCTACTCCCGGGACAGCCTGGTCGACGACCCCGGCGAGGGCCTGATCGACCACCGGCGCAAGCCCGACTACAACGGGCTGCTGGTCGGCGTGCTCTACGCCGACGGCAGCCGGGCGAGCTCCGAGACGATCTCGGTGCCGTCCGCGTCCGAACCGGAGGCCCCGGTGCTGCGGGCCCAGCCGGTCGGCGGCACGCGGTTCGCCGTCGACCACGAGGTGTTCCTGTGGCCGCTCCCCTCGGCCGGCCCGCTGAAGCTGGTCGTGCAGTGGACGGACCGGGAAATCCCGGAGACGCGCACGACGCTCGACGGCGGCGCGATCCGCTCCGCGGCGAAGGACGCCGCGGAAATCTGGCCGGGGCTCGGCAAGCGGCAGGTGAACGGCCTGCCGGTGCGCCGCGTCGGCAAGCAGGTCGCGTTCACCCCCGATTGGGGGACCGCCGTCGCCCAGGCGGAAGAACCCCGCCCTGCGCCAGGGGAATGAATCCCTTCCTCGATCTGTGAGCCGGGGCACCGTGCCCCGGGGTATCTCGAATGGATGAACGGGGTGGGTAGTTAGCGTCGTGGAAACACTTCGACCACCCGGCCGTCATGTCGGGCTGGTGCAGTGGGTTCCTTCCCTTCCGACGCACGTGGCCGTGCGCCCCCCGCGAACCCGGAAAGGTCGCCCCATGGCAGGCTCGCCACTCAGCGCACTCGACGTCGCTTTCCTGTGCCTGGAAAGCGAAACCACCCCGATGCACATGGGGGCGGTGGTCACCTTCACCGCCCGCGGCGCGGTCGATCCCGCCGCGTTGACGGCGTTGCTCGCGCAGCGGGCCGCCCGGCTGCCGAAGCTGCGCCAGCGGGCGCGAGCGGAGCTGTTCCCGCCCGGCTCGGCCAGCTGGAGCGACGACCCGGGTTTTGTTGCGGGCAACCACATTCACCACATCGTGTTGAGTTCGCTGTACGAGCCGGACCCCCTTGCGGCGTACGCGTCCCGATGGATCGCCGAGCCGCTCGACACGTCCCGCCCGCTGTGGGACCTGACCCTCGTCACCGGGCTGCCGGACGGGAAGTTCGCGCTGCTGCTGAAACTGCACCACGCGCTGACCGACGGCGCCGGCGCGTACGCGGTCGCGGCCGGTCTCCTCGACGGCGTCGAGCTGCCGGAGCGGATCCCCGGGACCGCCCGCCCGATCCCGGCGCCGCGCTCCACTTTGGACACGGTGAAGGACGCGCTGGGCGCGGTGCGGGACCAGGCCGGGATCGCCTCCTCGCTGGTGCGGGCCGCGCGTCCGCCGCTCTCGCCGGTGTCGGCGCCGCCGTCCGCCGAGCGGCGCCTCGGGTTCGTGCGGCTGCCGTTGACCGAGCTGCGCCGGGTGCGCCGCACGCACGGCGGCACGACCAACGACGTCGTCCTCGCGGTGCTGTCCGGTGCGTTGCGCGAGTGGCTGGTGAACCGCGGTCAGCGCGCCGACGGCCGCACGCTGCGGGCGCTGATCCCGGTGAGCGTCCGCGGCCGGGCGGCCGGCCAGCTCGGCGGCAACAAGCTTTCGGGCTACCTGTGCGACCTGCCGGTGGGCGAGGATGACCCGGTCGAGCGGCTGCGGGTGGTCCGCCGGGCGATGACCCGCAACAAGGCGGCGGGCCCGAGCCGCGGCGCCGGCGCGCTGCCGCTGCTGGCCGACCGCGTCCCGCCGCTGCTGCACCGCCTCGGCACCCGCACGGCGGGCCAGGCCGCGCCGATGCTGTTCGACCTGGTGATCACGACGGTCCCGCTGCCCCCGGCCCGGCTGTCCCTCGACGGCGCCCGGCTGGCGGAGGTCTACCCGTTCGTGCCGCTGGCCCCGCGCCACGCGGTGGGGATCGCGGTGGCGACGTACCGCGACTCGGTCCACATCGGACTGCAGGCCAACGGCGCGGCGGTGCCGGACGTCGGCTCCCTGCGGGACGCGGTCCTGAAGTCGGCGGCCCGGCTGCTCGACGCTTCCTAACGCCCGGTGGCCGCCCGGATCAGCGCCTGGGCGGCCCAGCGCATCACCTCGGTGGCTTCGTCCGGCTCGAGGTGGCAGGCGTCCCGGGTGACGATCAGCGACTCGGCGCCGTACACCAGCATCAGGGCCATCGTCAGCCGGCGGTACTCCTCGGGCGGCAGCACGCCTTCGAGCGGCTCGAGGACCTGCCGCGTCATGCGGATGCGGGTCTCGCCGCGCACCGGCGACTCGGCCGACCCGCCGCCCTGCTCGAACCAGCGGTCGAGGTTCGCCCGGACCAGGCCGCGCCAGGACGCCTCGTCGCCGAACTGCAGCCCGGCGATGTAGCGGATCACCGCGTCCATCCGCGCCACCGGGTCGTCCCCGGTCTCCTCCAGCAGGCCGCCGACGTGGATGTTCTGTCCCGACCGCTCGGCCAGCCCGGCCCACAGCGACTGCGGGTTCGGGAAGTAGCGGTAGGCCGTCGCGGTCGACACCATCGCGGCCTCCGCGACCTCGGCCACCGTCAACGGGCGCCCGTCCTTGACCATGCCGGCCGCAGCCTCGAGCAGCGCGATGCGGGTGCGCTCTTTCTGGTTGTCGCGGCTCATCGTGGGAAAATCTCCTTGACATGAGAGACGTTTCTCATGACGATAGCACTATCACAGGAGGGGAAGTTCATGACACCGGAAGAAATGGACAAAGTCCTCGGCGCGCACTTCGCGGCCGAAGCGGCACACGACCTCGACGGGATCCTTGCGACGCTCAGCGACGACGTCGTGCACGACGCCGTCGGGTTCCCCGTGGAGAAGCTGCGGGACCCCGAAGCGATCCGCGACCGCTACCAGTTCCTGTTCGGGGCGATGCTGGACGAGCGGATCGAACCCGTCTCGCGCTTGTACGGCGACGACTTCCTCGTCGACGAATGCCAGGTCACCTGCCTGACCGGCGAGGGGTTCCCGGGTGCGCCGGCCGGGCAGCGGGTGACGTTCCGGCTGCTGCACGTCTGCGAGTTCCGCGACGGCCGGATCAGCCGCGAGAACGTCTGGCAGGGCCCGCCGCTCCCGGTCGGCGGGTGACCACCGTCGTCCTGGCCGGTGACTGCCCACCCGTCGCCACCGGAATCACGGTGGTGGCGGAGGCGGGCACCGGCGCCGAAGCACTCGACGCCGTGCGCCGCCACCGCCCGGACGTCCTGGTGCTGGACCTCGCGCTGGGCGCGGGCGTGGCGGCCGGCGCCGGCGTGCCGGTCCTGGTCTTCACCGAGCCGGACGACGACGTCGCGATCACCGGCGCTCTGCGTGCCGGTGTGCGCGGTTACCTGCCCGCCGACGCCGACCCGGCCGACGTGGCGCGGGCGGTGCACAACGTCGCGGCCGGCGCGGTCGTGTTCGGCGACGGCATCGCGGACCGGATCACCCGGCTGCTGCTGTCCCCCGCACCGCTGCCGGACCTCAGCCCGCGGGACCGCGAGATCCTGGCGCTGGCCGCGGGTGGCGTCGCCGACGCGGTGATCGCGCGCCGCCTCGGGATCGCGCCCAAGACGGTGCGCAACCGCGTGTCGGTGATCAGCGTGAAACTGGGGGCCAGGGGCCGCGCGGAGGCGATCACCCTGGCCCGTACCGCGGGCCTGGCCCCGGTCTAGCCGCGGAGCATCTCCGCGACCAGGAACGCCAGCTCCAGGGACTGCTGCGTGTTCAGCCGCGGGTCGCAGGCCGTCTCGTAGCGGCCCGACAGGTCGACGTCCGAGATCTCCTGGGCACCGCCCAGGCACTCGGTGACGTCTTCGCCGGTCAGCTCCACGTGGATGCCGCCCGGGTAGGTGCCCAGCTTGTTGTGCACCTCGAAGAAGCCCTGGACCTCGTCCACGATGCGGTCGAAGTGGCGCGTCTTGTAGCCGGTCGACGACTCGTGGGTGTTGCCGTGCATCGGGTCGCACTGCCAGATGACCTTGTGGCCGGACGCCTCGACCTTCTCCACGATCGCCGGCAGCACCTCGCGGACCTTGCTGTTGCCCATCCGCGCGATCAGCGTCAGCCGGCCCGGCTCGAAGCGCGGGTCGAGCCGCTCGACGTACTCCACGGCCATGTCGGGCGTGGTCGTCGGGCCGATCTTCAACCCGATCGGGTTGGCCAGCAGCTCGGCGAACGCGATGTGCGCGCCGTCCAGCTGGCGGGTCCGCTCGCCGACCCAGAGGAAGTGCGACGACAGGTTGTACAGCTTCGGGTTCGCCGCGTCGGCGTTGTCCAGGCGCAGCATCGAACGCTCGTAGTCGAGCAGCAGCGCCTCGTGGCTGGCGAAGATCTCGGTCGACTGCAGCGACGTGTCGGTGACGCCGCACGCCGACATGAACCGCAGGCCGCGGTCGATCTCGTTGGCCAGCGACTCGAAGCGCTGCGCCGCCGGCGAAGCCGACACGAAGTCCTTGTTCCAGTCGTGCACCTGGTGCAGGTCGGCCATGCCGGCGGCGGTGAGGGCGCGGACCAGGTTCATCGCGGCGCCCGCGTTCGCGTAGGCGCGGATCATCCGGCCCGGGTCCGGCACGCGCAGCTCGGGCTTGGCGACCAGGGAGTTGATGATGTCGCCGCGGTACACCGGCAGGCCCAGCGCGTCCGTCGCGGCCGAGCGCGGCTTCGCGTACTGGCCGGCGATGCGGCCGACCTTGACCACCGGCAGGCTCGCGCCGTAGGTGAGCACGACCGCCATCTGCAGCAGCGTGCGCAGGTTGGCCCGGATGTGCGGCTCGGTGTTGGACTCGAACGTCTCCGCGCAGTCGCCGCCCTGCAGGAGGAACGCCTCGCCGCGGGCGACCATGGCCAGCCGGCCCTTGAGCCGGTCGATCTCGGCCGGGACGGTGATCGGCGGCACGCTCTCCAGCACGCCGCGGACCCGCCGGGTCGCCTCGGGGTCGGGCCACTCCGGCTGCTGCGCGGCCGGGAGCGCCAGCGCCTTGTCGAGCCGCTGACGCAGTTCGGGCGGCAGCGGCGGCAGCTCGGGCAGTGTGTCGACGGGGACGTCCACAGTCCAGTTCACGAAGACCAGGATAAGGTTCCCGCCGTGCTGCGCTTCGCCCGGTTGGCCACCGAGGTCCTGGCCCCCTGGGTGTGGGTCCTCACGCTGCCCCTCGCCGTCGCCTGGGCCGCCACCGGCCACCGGCCGCTCCCCACGCTGAGCTGGGGGCTGCTGATCTCGGTCACCGGCTCGCTGATCCCGATGGCGGTGATCGTCCGCGGGGCCAGGCGCGGCAAGTGGGACGGCCACCACGTGACGAACCGCGCGGGCCGCCGGGTCCCGCTGCTGGTCGCCGGGGTGTCGCTCGGCCTCGGTTTCGCCGTGCTCTTGGCCGGGGGCGCGCCCGCGCAACTGGTCGCCTTGGCGGCGTCGATGCTGGCGAGCCTGCTGGTCGCGGTGGCGATCACGTTCGGCGCGAAGTTCAAGATCTCCCTGCACGCCGCGGTCGCCTCGGCCGCCGTCGTCGTGCTGGCCCTGACGTACGGCCCGTGGGCGCTGCTGCTCGCCCTGCCCGCCGCCTGGGTGGCGTGGTCGCGCGTCGCACTGCGCGACCACACCACGCCGGAGGTGCTGGCCGGCCTGCTGATGGGGGTCGTCGTCGGCGGTGGCGGCTACTGGGCGCTGCTCACCGCCTTGAGCTGACCCCTCAGCAGGGCCGTCCCGAGGCGAACGTCGCGGCCACGTTGGCGTTGTCTTGACTGCCGTTCTGTTCGGAAAACGCGGTGAACGGCGGCGTGATCGACGGCGTCGGCACCACCAGACAGATCCCGGTTTCTCCCCATTGTTTCCCCCGAGGGGGAAATGTCCCCCTCACCGCCCAGCCTGACAGGAACCGTCGGCCGCGGGGAAGACCCCGTCACGCAGATAGCCCAGCACCGCTTCGTTTCCGCAAGCGTTTTCCCGGGTGAAGACGCCGTGCCCGCCGGCGTCGACGGTCACCATCCGCGCGCGGGCCCCGAACGCCGCCCGCGTCTCCCGCGCGCCCGAAAGCGGGGTCGCCGGATCGCGCCGGTTCTGCACCAGCAGGACGTTCGCCGGGCCGGGGCCGCCGACGCGCACCGGCGGCTCGGCGCGTTCGACGGGCCAGAACGCGCACGGGTTCACGTTCGCCGCGGCCGGGCCGAACATCGGGTGCCGCGCCCGTTCGCGTTCGACCGCGTGCTGGTAGTAGCCGACCTGCTCGGGCCAGTCGGAGTCGTTGCACAGCACCTGGAGCTGGAGCGCGGCGTGGTTGTCGCCGTCGAGCGGACCGGCCGCCGTGCGCGCGGCGCCTGCCCATTCCCGGGCCACCGCGGGAAAGGAGGCGTCGTCGTAGAGCCCGTTCCACGTGTTCGACCGGAACTCGGGCCCGCGGACGGCGGCGAGCTCGAAGAACTTCGCCGTCACCGCCGCCGGCGTCCGCCCCAGGTGGTAGCTGTCGTCGCGCGCGGCCGCCCACGCGGCGAAGTCCGGGAAGCGGTCGTCGAACCCTTCGGCGAACCGCTGGTTGGCGCGGACATCGAGGCCACGCGGGCCGAGGACGCTGTCGAGCACGATCCGGTCGGTCCGGCCGGGGAACATCGACGCGTAGGCGGCGCCGAGGTAGCTGCCGTAGGAGACGCCGTAGTAGGAGATCTTCTTCTCCCCCAGCGCTTCCCGGATCCGGTCGAGGTCGCGGGCGGTGTTGGCGGTCGTCATGTGCGGCAGCAGGTCCCGGGTGGACGCCCGGCCGCACTTTTCGGCCACAGCACGCGCTTTCGCCGCGGTGGCGACGATGTCACGCGGCCCGTCCGCGTACGGGCCGAGGACCGCGCCGCGTTCCTCCGCAGTCGTCATGCCGCACGTGACCGGGGTGCTGTAGGTGGTGCCGCGGGGGTCGAACCCGATGACGTCGTAGGCGTCCGGCAGACCGGAGCCGCCCATCCGCTGCAGCAGCTGGGCGGGCATGGCGAGCCCGGGGCTGCCCGGCCCGCCGGGGTTCATCAGCAGCACCCCTCTTTTCTTGCCGGGGGCGGCGGCGTGACGGGAGATCGTGAGTTCGATGGTGCGGTCCGGGTGCGCGTAGTCGAGCGGCACGCGCAGGGTGGCGCATTCGAGGCCCGCCGTCGGGGACGGCGACATGCCGTAGTCCGGGCAGGGGGTCGTCCACGGGAGCCGGGGTGCCGCGTTCGCCGGCGGCGCGGCGAGCAGGGGCAGGAAAGCCAGTGCGATCAGGGTTTTCCGCATGCCCCGAGCCTGGCCCGCCCGGAGCGCGCTGACGTCAGCCCAGGGACCGGAACTCCCGCTCCGCCCCTGGGCTGACGTCAGCTCACGCGGCTTGCGCGCGGTTGTACAGGTTCTGCGCGTCGGCGCCGAAGTACGGCCCGAACATGTAGCCGGGCAGGAAGTTGTAGCCGAAGCTGTTCACCGAGGCCTGCACGCCGGCGCCGGTGCCCTCGTTGAACGACAGGAACCACGGACCGCCGCTGGAGCCACCGGTCATGTTGCAGTTCATGCCGTGGTCCTTGGTCAGCAGGAAGTCGGTGAAGGTGCTGCCGCTGCAGTAGATCAGCTTCGTGCCGTCGTAGGGCGCCGCGGCCGGGTAGCCGAAGGTGTACATGCTCTGGTTCTTCGCCTGGTTGAAGGCGATGCCCTGCGCCCCGACGACGTCGGTGAGCCGCTGGGAGTTGAGCGGGTTCACGACGGCCATGCCGACGTCGTAGTTGATGTCCTCGCCGGCTTCCCACTGCGGCGTGGTGAGGGTGGTCTTCGCCGCCCACTGGCCGTAGGGGGCGTTGCCGTTGTTGTAGCCGGGCACGAAGACCCACTGGGTGTGCCAGGTGCCCTGGTACTTCACGCAGTGCCCGGCGGTGACGACGACGCTGCCGTTGGTGCTGGTGACGGCGTCCCCGGAGCACGACGCTTTCTGGCCGTTGAAGAGGAAGAACACCCGCCCGGCGGTCTGGGTGACCTTGCCGCCACCGGTCCAGGCTCCCCCGCCGTTCGGGATGCTCTGGATGACGGCGCTCTGTCCCCTGGCCACGTCTTTCGGCGTGAAGGCCGGGGCTTTGACGAGCGAGTCCATCGGGACGGCCGCCCGCATGGCATCGGGCGTCCAGAAGGGTTTCGGTGCGGCCTGGGCGGGGGCTCCGACCAGGGCGAACGTGAGGGAGAGGACGGCGGTGACCACCGCGGCCCGGAGTTTCGTGTGCTTCAAGACGCCCCACCTTCCGCAGAAGTGAATCGTCGCAAAGGCGACACAGCTACTCGAAAGTAGTTGTCCGTGTACACAGTGCACAGCCGCCGTTCGGCCTAACGCTTTCAGAACACTGCGAAGGCCCCCTCACCAGCGGTGAGGGGGCCTTCGACGGAATCGATCAGACGACCGCGAGCGGCAGTGCCGTCGGGTGGACCGGGGCCGGTAGGTCCGACGCGCCGGTCAGGTACGTGTCCACCGCGTTGGCCACCGAGCGGCCCTCCGCGATCGCCCACACCACCAGGGACGCGCCGCGGTGGGCGTCG
>Ga0207678_10002426_pt1 | contig 16955 bp, 17 predicted proteins | sample KBSC63metaG_FD_184319 | JGI IMG/M metagenome (GOLD analysis project Ga0207678, IMG submission 184319) | Corn rhizosphere microbial communities from Kellogg Biological Station, Michigan, USA - KBS C6-3 metaG (SPAdes) (version 2) | ecosystem: Host-associated > Plants > Roots > Rhizosphere > Soil ...
GACCCCCGGCTGATTGCCGCGCGGGCAAGGGCGATGGGCGCCACGGTGCCGATCGCCGAGGTGGCATCTGGCGATGCCGCGGCGGTATTCGGCCATTCATTGCCCGTCGTGCCGCTGACGCACGGCTTCCGCGACAATCCCGACGCCCAGCGGATCTTTGACAACTGGAGAGAGATCTACAACAGCCAGCGCCCGCATGAGGCGCTGGGCCTGGCGGTTCCGGCGACGTAGGTGGTGGCGGCGTTTTCCCTTCCTTCCGCTGCCGGCGCCGCTGGGGGGAACGGCTGCCCCTGATGGAATGTCACCGGCGCGTGGAACTCTCCGACCGCCCCGTAGCTCGTGCCGACATTGATGGTGAACGTCTTGGCCTTCTCCGGGTCGGCCAGTGCGAGCAGCTGCCGCGCCAAGGCGAGGACCTGTTCGTCGTCGGCGGCGCCCGAGGTGGTCAGCTCCTCGCCGATCCTGGCCTTCCAAACCTCGGGCTCTGTCTCGTCGGCCTCGAGCGCCTGCCGCGCCTCTCCGTGCACCCTCGGCCGCAGCAGCCGCTTCAATTCGGAGTAGGCATCCGAAACCGCCGCGGACGCGGTGTCCTTCAAACCGGCACCCGCCCCCGCCGCCAGCGCCGCCGTGACGATCTCCACTGCAGACATACGCACCTCTCGTCGGCCGACAACTTCCTATTCTGACCGTCCGATGCCGGTCGAACGCAACTTTGCGGCCTCGGCGTATAGCTATTTGCTTCCGTCAAATCACGAGCAACGGAGACAAACGATGCGAGTCGGAATCCTAGGTTCGGGATTGATGGGCGGGAAGCTCGGGACGCTCTTCGCGCGCGCGGGGCACGAGGTGGTCTTCAGCTACGCGCACGAGATGGAGAAGCTGAAGCGGCTCGCGCAGAAGGCGGGTCCGAATGCGCGGGCCGGCACGCCGGCCGAGGCCGTGGTCGACGCGGACGCCCTCCTCCTCGCCGTGCACTGGTCGCGGGTTCCGGACGTGCTGCGCAGGGCCGGCGACCTCGCCGGCAAGGTCCTCATCACGTGCTCGCTGCCGATGAGCCGGGACGACACGCGGCTCGTCGTCGCGCACACCCGCTCCGGCGCCGAGGCGCTCGCGCGGAAGGCTCCGAAGGCGCGTGTCGTCTCGGCTTTCGGCACGGTGCCGAGCGAGGTGCTGTTCGGCGTCTTCGACGCGCGGCGCCGCGCGCGGCGGCCGAGCCTGGTCTACTGCGGAGACGACGCGCGCGCGAAGCGGGTCGCCGCGCGGCTGATCCGCGACGTGGGCTTCGATCCCGTGGACGCGGGGCCCCTCTCCAACGCGCGCTACGCCGAGCCGTTCACGATGCTGATCGCGCAGCTCGCCTACGAGGGGAGCGGCGGACCGGGGATCGCGTACCGGTTCGAGCGGTACCGCAGCCGGGCCTGACGGCCTCCCCGGACGGCCTCCCGGCCTTGCGCCGCCCTCGGCGATCCGGCGAGACTTCGGCATGGCCGAGTCGAAGTCGACGGTCCTCGAGGCCGCGGGCCGCGAGGTGGTCCTCACGAACCCGGAGAAGGTCTATTTTCCGAGGGCCGGCTATACCAAGCTCGACCTCGCGAGGTACTACCTCGCCGTCGCGGACGGAGCCCTCCGCGGGATCGCGGCGCGGCCGATCGTCCTGAAGCGCTACGTGGACGGCGCCGAGGGCGAGGCCTTCTACCAGAAGCGGGCGCCCGAGAAGCATCCCGAGTGGGTCGAGACCGTGGAGCTGAAGTTTCCCTCCGGCCGAACGGCGCGCGAAGTCGTCGTCCGGGACGCGGCGCAGCTGCTCTGGATCGTCAATCTCGCGTGCATCGACCTGAACCCGCATCCCGTGCGCGCCGACGACCTCGATCACCCGGACGAGCTGCGCGTCGACCTCGATCCCGTGCCAGGCGTCCCGTGGGATCACGTGCGGAGGGTCGCCCTCGTCGTGCGCGACGTGCTCGCGGAACGCGGCCTCACCGGATGGCCGAAGACGTCGGGCTCGCGCGGGATGCACGTCAACGTGCGGATCGAGCGGCGGTGGAGCTTCGATCAGGTGCGCCGGGCGGCCCTCGCCGTGGCGCGCGAGGTCGAGCGCCGTTCGCCGGAGATCGCGACCAGCAAGTGGTGGAAGGAGGAGCGGCACGGGGTCTTCCTCGACTACAACCAGAACGCGAAGGACCGGACCGTCGCCTCGGCCTGGTCGGTGCGTCCCACGCCGGACGCTCGGGTGTCGATGCCGCTCCTCTGGGAGGAGGTCGCCGGCTGCGACCCGGCGGCGTTCACGCTGGCAACCTCCCCGCGCCGGCTGCGGGAAAAGGGGGATCCCGGCTCCGGGATCGACGATGCCGCGGGATCGCTCGACGGGCTGCTCGCGCTGTCGGCCGAGCAGGAGGCCGGGGGGCTCGGCGACGCGCCCTGGCCGCCGCACTACAGGAAGCAGCACGACGAGCCGCCGCGGGTCGCGCCGTCGAGGCGCGCGAGAGAAGAGGCCGCGCCTTCGAGGCGCGCGAGAGAAGAGGCCGCCCCGTCGAGGCGGAGAGAGGCGCCCGGCAAGGGCGCGGGCACCGGTCGTCGGAGACCGACCCAGCCGCTCGTCGTCGTCGCCAACGCGAGAGGCAAGGAAGACGCCCTCGCCGGTCTCGAGCGCTGGAAGGCGCGACACCCCCGCGCGGCGGAGCGTCTGAAGGAAGACGACGTCCTCGTCGACTCGATGCGGGGCCGGTCCAGCACGTGGACGCGCATCCGCGTGAACCTCCGGCACGTTCCGGAGGAGGAGCGGCCCGCGCCGGAGACGCCGGATCCGGACTACGACCCCTGGCGCGAGCTCCGGGAGCGGCGGGCGTCCGCGCGTCCGCCCCGCGCGCCGAAGACGCGCTCGAGCTCGTAGGCCGGCGTCACCTCGAGCTGGTCGTAGCGGCAGTCCTCGGGCCGCTTGTCGAACCGCCAACGCACGAAGTGCGCGGCGTGCCGGAAGCGCGTCCCCTGCATGTGGTCGTAGGAGACCTCGCAGACGCGCTCGGGCCGCAGCGGCTCCCAGCTCAGATCCTTGCCGCGGTTCCAGCGGCTCGTCGCGCCGGGAAGGCGCTGGCCCTTCGCAGCGGCCTCCTCGTGCGCCTCGGCCCAGTCCCGCCACGGATGACTCTTCAGCGCGTTCTCGCGTAGCGGCGCGAGCTCCTCGACGAGCTGCTTGCGCACGGCGGTCGTGAACGCCGCGGTGACGCCCACGTGATGAAGCGTGCCCGCCTCGTCGTAGAGGCCGAGCAGGAGCGAGCCCACCATCGTGCCGTGCCCGTTCTTGTGCCAGCGGAAGCCGGCGACGACGCAGTCGGCGGTGCGCGCGTGCTTGACCTTGATCATGGTCCGCTCGCCGGGCCGGTACGGCTCGTCCAGCCGCTTCGCCATGACGCCGTCGAGCCCCGCGCCCTCGAAGCGGCGGAACCAGTCCTCGGCCAGGGCGCGATCGCGGGTCGCGGGGGAGAGGTGAACGGGAGTCGCCGCGCCCGCGAGCGCCCTCTCGAGCCGGCCGCGCCTCTGGGCGAGCGGCGCGTCGCGCAGGTCCTCGTCGCCGATCGCGAGGAGGTCCCAGGCGACGTAGGAGGCGGGCGACTGCTCGGAGAGGAGCTTCACGCGCGAGGCCGCGGGGTGGATCCGCAGGAGGAGGGCCTCGAAGTCGAGGCCCTGCGCTCCGACGATGACGACCTCGCCGTCGAGCACGCAGCGCTCCGGCAGCGCCGCCGCCAGCGGCGCGATCAGCTCCGGGAAGTAACGGTTCATGGGCCTCTCGTCGCGGCTCTGCAGAAGGATCTCGCCGCCGTCGCGGAAGACGAGCGTGCGGAAGCCGTCCCACTTCGGCTCGAACTGCCAGCCCTCTCCGTGCGGCAGCGAGTCGGCCGCGCTCGACAGCATCGGTGCGACGGGCGGATCGAAGGGCAGCCGCATGGACGCATCCTACCCGGCGGCGGGCCGACGTGGGGCGAGCCGGGAAGCCGCTACGGTCCGCCGAGACTCCGTTCCGTGCCGGGGAATCCGGTATGAACGCGACGAGTGGAGACTTTCGGCGCCCTGTGATCTGCTCCGATCGGGGGCCTCGAGATGCGCGACGCGAAACCGGACACCGACGTTCTGGACGTCCTCATCGTGGGCGCGGGACCCGTCGGACTCTTCCTGGCGAACGAGTGCGCGCGCCGCGGACTGCGGTGGCGAATCCTCGAGACGCGGGCGGGACAGTCCGAGCATTCGAAGGCCCTCGCGATCTTCCCCCGCACGCTCGAGATCTTCGACATGGCCGGCGTCGTGGCGCCGTTTCTCGCGGCCGCCAACCGCGTGACGTCCGTCTCCGTCACGGCGCACGGCCGGAGGCTCGCCCAAATGCGGTTCGCGCCCGAGGAGAGCCCGTACCCCTTCATCGCGATGGTGCCCCAGGACGTGACGGAGCGGCTGCTCGTGGAGGAGCTGCGCCGGAAGGGCGGCGCCGTCGAGTACGAGACGACGTTCCGCTCGGCGGAGCCGCTCGAAGGAGATGAGGGCGTGCGCGTGGCCGCGGAGAGGCACGGCGAGCCGCTGACCGTCACCGCGCGCTACGTCGTCGGCTGCGACGGCGCCCACAGCGCCCTCCGCCATCTCCTCGCGATCCCGTTCGAGGGCGCCATCTACGAGGACTCGTTCATGCTGGCGGACGTCCAGACCAACGAGACGCTCCCGGCCGACGAGCTGCAGCTTTGCCCCAGCGAGCACGGGCCGGCGGCGATCTTCCCGATGAGCGCCACCCGGCGGCGGATCGTCGCGACGGTGCAGCAGGCGGAGGGCGACGCTCCGTCGCTCGATCTCGTCCGCCGCGTCCTCCTCGAGCGCGCGCCGAGCGGGATCGAGGCGCTGTCCCTGCTGTGGAGCAGCTACTTCCGCATCCACCACCGCCACGTCGCGCGCCTGCGGGAGGGCCGGTTCTTCCTCGCCGGCGACGCGGCCCACATCCACAGCCCCTTCGGCGGGCAGGGCATGAACACCGGCCTGCACGACGTGTGGAACCTGTCCTGGAAGCTCGACCTCGTGCTGCGCGGCCATGGCAACGACGCGCTCCTCGACAGCTACGGCGCCGAGCGCCTGCCCGTGATCGCGAGCGTCATCGAGATGACGCATCGGCTGACGAAGGTCATGGGCACGCCGAGCCGGCTGGCCCAGACGCTGCGCGACGCGGTCATTCCCATGGTGTCCCGGCTCGCCCCGTTCCAGCACGCCTTCGTGCAGAGGCTCTCGGAGCTCGAGATCGCCTATCCCGACAGCCCCATAATCGAGGGCCCGGGCCGGCGCCACTGGGAAGACTCGTTTCGCGGCGGCAAGGGAATCGCCGGGCGCTACATTCTCCTGATCGGGAAGGACGCGGATCCGGCGGCACGAGAGACGGCGCGGCGGCTCCGCGATTCGCTCCGCGACGTGCTCGAGGTCCGGGAGTCCTCGACCGCCGGGCTCACGCTGGTTCGGCCGGACGGCTACGTCGCCTACGAGATCGGCGTCGCCGGAGACGCGGAGCTCGGCGAGGTGTGCGACCTGCTCGAGCGTCAGATGAGCCCGGCGGCCCCGTCGCCGCCGGCCTCCTGAGAATCAGGGGACGAGCTTCTCCTGAACCGGCGCCCCGGTGTCGGGGTTCTCGCCGAAGACCTCGACGTACTCGATCTTGGGAAGCCCGAGTCCCTCCTTCGATTTGACGAACAGACGATGGAGGATCGCGGTGTGGCCCTGGATTCGAGTCACCGCGACGGGACAGCCATTGACCACGCGGACCGCCAGGGGGAACTTGCGCCGGGCCTTGAAGACGACGGTGTAGGTGCCCGGGGCGTGGCCGGGCTTGCCTTCGACGCCGTAGGCGCGCTCGCGCTCGATTCCGGTCAGCTCCTCGCGCCGCTTCTCGTCTCCGTCCAGGAGCCAGTAGGCGACGACCGGCTCGGTGGCGACGAGGCCGCCGCCCGGCGCGGGGTTCGCGTCGTAGGCGACGATGTTGGCGTTCTTGCTCCGCGCGACGACGAAGAGGTGTAGCGGGCAGGCCTCGCCGGCGGTCTGAGCGACACCGGAGGCGGGAAGGGCGAAGGCCGCCGCGGCCGCGATCATCGCCGCGGCCAGGACGACTCGCGCGGCCGGAGGTCCCGTCCTCAGAAGAGCCATGCGCCTCGCGCCATCAGGGCGGCGAGGAAGGGAATCAGGACGACGAGCGCCGTCTCGGCGTCGTTGATCGCGATCAGGCTCGGGAGATCCGAGGCGGATGCGGCGGGGGAGTCGCCGCGAGCCCTCGCCTTGCGCCACTTCGCGAACGTCAGCATGGGCCGGACCTCCAGAACGAACACCAGAAGAAAGAGCGCCATCTTGATCCAGAAGAACCCGTTGCGCAAATAGAAGCCGGGCTGCTTCTCGAGCCCGCCGAAGACGCGCAGGAGACCGGTCGCGATCCAGAGCAGGGCCGCGACGCCCCAGAGCGCGTCCGCCTGAAGCAGACGCGCGAGCACTCCCGGGTCCTCGGGCGTCCGCCGCAGATCGCGCAGCCGCCGTCCCCGCGCGAAGACCGCGCCGAACCCGATCGCGAGCGCGAGGACGTGCAGGGCGGAGAGCGAGGCGCGGGCGAGCATGCGCGGATCCTAACCGGACTTAGAATCGCGGCGTCACTCGGGGCGAGCACGCATGGAAGGCGCTTCGGTCGTCACGTCGGCGACGGACGGATCTCCCGGTCCGGATCCGCGGGACCTCGTTCCCCATCCGCACTGGAGTCTCGCCCGGAGGATCGCGTTTCGCTTCGGGTCTCTCTACGTCGGCCTCTACATCCTCGTCACCCAGGTCCTGGGCACGATCTTCATCCCCGGAATCGACGTCCCGGATCCCGGCACGCGCGGGCCCGCCCGCGCGGTCGTGGAGTGGACGGCGAAGCGCGTGATCGGCGTCTCCGCGCCGCTGGTCGTCACGGGGAGCGGGAGCGGCGACAAGGTCTTCGACTGGACGCAGGCGTTCTGCATGCTCGTCCTCGCGGGCCTGGGCGCCGCGCTCTGGTCGGTGCTCGACCGGCGGCGGAGGAGCTACGCGACGGCGGACCGCTGGCTGAGGCTCGCGGTGCGGATCGCGGTCGGCTCGACGCTGATCCTCTACGGGCTGGACAAGGTCGTGCCGCTGCAGATGCCCTATCCGAACCTCTCCAGGCTTCTCGAGCCGTACGGAAACTTCTCGCCGATGGGGGTGCTGTGGGCCTCGATCGGCGCCTCGCCGGCTTACGAGATCTTCACCGGGTGCGCCGAGACTCTCGGCGGGATACTCGTGCTCCTGCCCCGGACGGCACTGCTCGGAGCGCTCGTCTGCCTCGCCGACGCGATCGAGGTCTTCGTGCTCAACATGACCTACGACGTCCCGGTGAAGCTGTTCTCGCTCCACCTGGTCGTGTTCTGCCTCTACCTGATCGCGCCGGAGTGGCCGCGTCTGCGCGACTTCTTCCTGAGCGACCGCGCCGTCGAACCGTCCGCGCGGGCGCCGCTCTTCCGCTCTCCCCGCGCGAACCGCGTCGCGTCGTGGGTGCTGGTCCTCTACTCCGGCTACCTCCTGGTGATGAACGTGCGCTCCGCGCGGGCGGCCTGGGCCGAGTTCGGAGGCGGCGCGCCGCGCCCGGCCTACTACGGGATCTGGGACGTCGAGACGGTGGTCGTCGACGGGACCTCGAGTCCCGCGCTTCCGGAAAACCCGGAGCGGTGGCGGAGGCTCGTGTTCTCCTTTCCGGGCGCCGCCACGGCCCAGCGGATGGACGAATCGTTCATCCAGTTCAAAGCGGAGCTCGGCGTCCAGGACCGGCGCCTCGGCCTGACGAAGCGGGACGACGCGAAGTGGTCCGCCGCCTTCCTCGTCGACCGCCCGGCCCGGGATCGACTCGTGCTCGAGGGAGACATGGACCATCGTCGCGCGCGGCTGGAGCTGCGCCGCGTGGACGAGACCAAGATGCTCCTCCCGGCCCGGGGCTTCCACTGGGTCCAGGAGTACCCCTTCAACCGGTAGGCGGGAATCGCTCCTCCGCCCGAGGCGGGGGAATCTCGAGCGAGGTCAGGGCGCCTGAGGCGCGGGAGCCGGAGCCGCGTCCGGCACTCCCTCGGCAGCCGCCTTTGCCGACTCGGCGGGTGTGAGGGGTCCCTTGAGCCCGAGCTTCTTGCGCAGTGCCGCGGCGTCGGCCTTGAGGACGTACGTTTCCAGGCTCTTCCAGAGCGCGCTGTGGTGGTACCCGCCCCGGGTCATCTCCTCGACGGCCTTCTCCGCCGTCCAGCCCTGGACGACGACCCGGTAGAGAGCCACCATCGCGCCCGTCCGATCCGCGCCTTGCTGGCAGTGGATCAGGAGAGGCCGGTTCTGCGGGTCGGCCATGATCTTCAGGGCCTCGAGGACGCGGTCGTCGTGCAGCCCGAACGCGCTCATCGGCACGTGGAAGAGCTTGAGCGACCCCTTCTCGATGAAGGCGTCGTCGCCGGGTCCGCCGGCCACGTTCAGGACGCACCTGACGCCCAGCGCCGACAGCTCCTGGAAGCCTTTCGCGGTCGGCTGCGCGGCGCGGTAGAGGCCGTCCTCGATCCGGTACAGGTTGTTCACGGTCGTGCCATCGACGCGGGTGGCCCACTCCGACGGCCGCGGAACGGGCGGGATGGGAGCCGCGAGGACGGGGCCGGCGGCGAGAAGGAGACACAGGGAGAGGACAGCCCGGGTTCTCATGACGAGGAAAAAACAGGCCGAGCCCCGGAATCCTTCCCGCTACGCCGAAGCGCCCGATCGGCCCCTCAGTCCCCGCCGGGCAGGGACTTCAGGTACTCGACGAGGTCGTTCTTCTCCTGGGCCGTGAGTCCGAGGTTCAGGAACGCGTCGTAGTGATTGACGACGTCGAGCAGGGTCGCGAACCGGCCGTCGTGGTAGAAGCCGCCCTTCGTGTGCGTCCAGAGGCCGGCGAGGGGCGCTGTGCGGTAGCGCTGGTCGGGGGCTCGGTTGGCCTGGAAGTCGTCGATTCCGATCTCGTCGGCCGTGTGCATGTTCCAGCCGGGCTCGGTCCAGAGCGGCTCCACGTGGCAGCTGTTGCAGCGAGCCTTGCCCGTGAAGAGCGCGTCGCCGCGCTCGGCCGCGTCCTTGTCGAAGCTTCCCTCGGGCGGCTTCGGCGCCGGGATCGCGAGCTGATAGAGGTGGAGATCGGCGAGCTTCGGCGTGATGCGGTCGTCGTCCGGGGAGAGGTCGGGATTGACGTTGTCGAAGCCGTTGGCGGCCGCGATCGGAAACCGGACCCCGTCCTTGAGCCGCGGATCCCAGAACCGTCCCTTACCATGCATCTCGAGATTCGCGACGAAGGCGTTCCAGTGCGTGACCGATCCCCAGCCCGTCCAGGTGTGGAGGTTGACGCCGGCGAGGCCGAATGCCGGCGGGATGAGTGTCGCCGCGGAGCCGCCGTCGGGGCGGAACGCCTTGCCGTCCATGAAGAGCTCGGCGTCGAACTTCCCGGGACCCCAGCTCATCAGCACCTGGCGCGTCGTGGCGTCGTCGACGCCGAGCAGCGCGTCGACTACGGAGAGGTCGGGCGCGAGGTTGATGATGGCGCCGACGTTCAGGTCGCGGTTGGCCCAGCCGTCGAGGCGATGGCCGATTCCCGGGGCGAAGGAGTCATCGACGACGGAGTGGCAGACCGCGCACTGCAGGCCGACCGAGCGGAGCTGTCCGTTGTGCTGAAAGAATCCCGTCACGCCGACGACCGCGTTGAGCCTGAGCAGCGCGAGCGTGACGGCGGGGTCGTCGAGGTTCGCCCGTCCCTGGCGGATGTCGCTCCGCACGGACCCCGGCAGCGCGTCGACGTCCACCTTGAGTCCGGCCGCGATGGCCTGACGCGGACTCAGGCCCGGGCCGACACCGCCGTGCGCCGCTCCCTCGATGGCCTCGTGGAGGCGCAGCGTGTCGCCCCAGAAGGCCTCGTCGCCGAAGGTGTCGAAGCGGAAGGTCCTGCGGCCCTCCCGGATCGCGTCGAGCGCGTGCTGCGTGATGGCGCCGTCCGGATCCTTCGGCCGGATGCCCGGATCGGAGGGACCTCCTGAAGATGCCGATGCGGCGGTGACGAGCACGGCCGCGGCGACCGCGCCGGCGGCGTACAGAAACGTGCGTACGGATCTCGACTTGCGCATGACCACCTCGAGAGGAGCGACCCATTCACCGGAGGAGCCGGTGCTTTCCGCGTCCTCACTCCTTCAGAGTGGCGAGTCGTGATCGAGATACACGCGTTGCCGTCTTTTAATCGGCCTCTCAGAAAAGCGCGTCACGATTCTTCGCGCTCCGCCGTTGCGTCCCACCGCGGCATCGTGTCGCGCACAAAGCATCGCCCCGGTCGCGCGATCGATGCAGCGCCGCGCGCGCCGGGGCGATGACGATCCCGAAAAACTTCTCTAGGCGACCGCGATTCGGACCGGGGCCGAAACCCGTGCCGGTTGCTTCCTCCAGTTGGAGATGAGCCAGAACTGCTCGCCGTCGCACTTCGGGCACGTCCGGCTCCGGATGTTGAAGTAGACGTGGCAGTCCAGACAGACCGCCGTCTCCTCTTCCCGGATGCTGCTCGTCTCCACTGGCTGAGACTTGAACGGGCCATTCCAGAACGAGACCCAGAAACCTCTCGGTAGCTCCCTCTCGTACATCGCAGCCCTCCTCGCGAGGCGGACCACGCCTCTGTGATGTGGACTGTGCAAACTCTGTTCCACGTGCCGGAATTCCCGATCCGGAACCCTCGGGAAATGGGCGGGTTAGCCGCGTTTCCGGGGGCTTCTCAGGCCTGTTTCACCTCGGCATACCGCCGGCGGCGGGTTCGCGCCGGGTGGAACGGATTCGGATCGTCCGGCTCCGGCCGCTCCTCGATCAGCGCTTGCGCCTGTGCCGTATGAAACGCGATCACGAGCCAATCCTTCGGACCGACGACGCCCTGGTGCCACGTGTCCGGCGGAATCGATATCCAGCGCTCTTCGAGCGGCGCGCGAGGATCGCTGCGAAGAAGGTGCGATCTCCATCGCGTGCCGTCGTGCACCTGGAAGTCGCCGTCGCCGCTCCACGACATCATGCGCTGGATGCTGTTGGGATGGCGCTCGGCCCCCGTGGCGACGCCGGCGCGGAGCACGAACACCCAGCTCGAGCGAATCTCCGCGGGAAGCGCCGCCGCGTAGAGCGAGAGCGGAACGGGCTCCCACGCCTCGATCTCGTTCGGGCCCGCACGCCGCAGCGTCGCGAGGACGCGCTCTCCGATCGGAAGCAGCGCCGCCGCGGCCGCGGGCGAGGAGACGGCCGCGTCGAGCGCCCGCAGGATTTCGCGCTCCGCCGCGGCGCCGGCCGATTCGACGCGAAGGCTCATGCGCGCATCGTACCGTGCGCGTACCGCGGCCGCTTTCGTTTGACCCTCCGGGAACCGGGGTATAGCGTAGGTCGGCCCGAAGCGAGACGCTCTGAAGCCGTGAAACACTGGAAGGAAACCGTGGAAATCCTGACGCGCGTCGCGCGGCTGGCGGAGGCCGGCGGGCGCGCGGCGATCGCGACGGTCGTGCGCATCGAGGGGTCCGCGTACCGGCGTCCGGGCGCGAAGTTCCTCGTCGAGGAGTCGGGAGAGACGGCCGGGAGCGTCAGCGGAGGCTGTCTCGAAGGCGACGTGCGCGAGATCGCGCTCGGGGTGATGCGGACCGGGGAGCCGCGGCTCCTCCGCTACGAGACCGGCGACGACGACTCCGTCTTCGGGCTGGGGCTCGGGTGCAACGGCACCGTCGAGATCTTCGTCCGGCCGGCGACGACGCCCCGGGCGCTCGAGACCTCGCGCGGGATCGTCGATCTCCTCGCGGGCGACCGGCCGTTCGCGGTCTCGATGACGATCCGCGGACCGGAGGCGGGGACGGTGACCGTGCACGCCGCCGCCGAAGTCCGCGGCGCCGACGACGCCGTCTTCATCGAGAGATTCACGCCTCCGCCCTCGCTCGTGATCTTCGGCGGCGGAGACGACGCGATCCCGCTCGCCGCGTACGCCTCGGACGCCGGCTTTCGCGTCACCGTCGTCGATCACCGGCCCGCCGCGCGCGGGCCGGGACGCTTCGCGTCGGCGACGCGCATCGATGCGCGGCGGCCCGAGGATGGGACCGCCGGGCTGCCTCTCGGGCCGCGCGCCTTCGCGGTCGTCAAGATGCACTCCTTCGCGCACGACCGCGAGTGGGCGCGGCGCCTGATCGAAGGCGGCGTTCCGTACGTCGGTCTCCTCGGGCCGCGGGAGCGCGGCCGCAAGATCCTGGAGCAGATCGGCGCGGAGGCGGGGGAGCGCGTGTTCGCGCCGGTCGGCCTCGACCTCGGCGCCGAGGGCCCCGAGCAGGTTGCGATCGCGATCGTGGGAGAGCTCCTCGCGCTTCACGCGTCCCGGCAGCCCTGGTCGCTGCGGGAAAAGGAAGGAGCGATCCACGCCGGCTGATCGGATCCGATCGCGTCTCGCGCTCGCCGCGCTCCTCGTGGTCCTCGGGGTCCTCGCGGCCGCACGCGGCCTCGCGCAGGGCGCCGGCGACGCGGATGCCGCGGTCGTCCCGCTCCTGCGCGAGCGGCTGGAGCGGATGCGTGCGGAGGGTACGGCCGGCGGGGCGCAGGCGCAGGTCTCGGCCCGCGCGGCGCTGCCCGAGATCTACGACGAGGCCGGCGACCGGCCGCTGTGGACTCCCGACCGGCTCGAGCAGCTGCTCGCCCTCGTCCGGGAATCCGCGGACGATGGCCTGCGGCCGGAGGACTATCACCGGGAGGAGCTCACGCGGAGGGCGCCGTCGGTCGCGCCGGGCGCGGACCCCGCGGCGCGCGCCGAGACCGATCTGCTGGCGACCGACGCCTTCGTCCTGCTGATCTATCACCTCTATCTCGGCAAGGTCGATCCGAAGTCGCTCGATCCCCACTGGAACTTCGAGCCGCGCCCCGTGGGCTCGCAGGAGGGCGACCGCTTCGTCTTCGATGCGTTGAGACAGGGACGCCTGCGCGAGGCGATCGACCGCGTTCGTCCCGACCACTGGTGGTACGCGAACGCGCGCGCCGCCCTCGCCCGGTATTGGGACCTCGCCGCCCGCGGCGGCTGGCCGGCCGTACCGGCGGGCCCCGCTCTGAAGCCGGGGTCGAAGGGCCCGCGCGTCGTCGCGCTGCGTCGCCGGCTCGCGGTGACGGGGGATCTCGCGGGGCAGCCCGAAGCGCTCGACGGCGACGTCAGCGACCTCTACGATGCGCCGCTCTCCGCCGCGGTCCGGGCCTTCCAGGAGCGCCATCGGCTGGAGCGCGACGGCAACGTCGGCGCCGAGACCCTGGCGGAGCTCAACGTTCCGGTCGAGGCGCGCATCCTCCAGATCCGCATCAACCTCGAGCGCGCGCGGTGGGTCCTCCACGAGATCGGACCCGGCGACCTCGTGATCGTCGACGTCGCGGGCTTCAACACCGTCTTCGTGCGCGACGGCAAGCCGGTCTGGCGCTCGAGGACTCAGGTCGGGAAGCCCTTCCGCCAGACCCCGATCTTCAAGGCGAAGATCGACCACCTCGTCTTCAACCCGACGTGGACCGTGCCGCCCGGCATCCTCGCGAACGACGTGATCCCGGCCGCGCGAAAGGACCCCGCCTACCTGGAGCGCAAGGGGCTCGACCTGATCGACAAGAACGGTCAGAAGGTCGACCCGGCCCGCGTCGACTGGGCGTCGAAGAGCTTCCCCTACACCGTGCGTCAGGAGGCCGGGCCCGACAACGCGCTCGGCCGCGTCAAGATCATGTTCCCGAACCCGTACCACGTGTACCTGCACGACACGCCGAGCAAGGCGCTCTTCGAGAAGGAGGCGCGCGCGTTCAGCTCGGGCTGCATGCGCGTGGACCGGCCGCTCGAGCTCGCGGAGCTGCTCCTCGCCGACCCGCAGGCGTGGAGCGCGCCGAAGATCGACGCGGCCGTGGCCGCGGGGAAGACGCAGACCGTCCGCCTCCGCAAGCCGGTTCCGGTCCTGATCATGTACTGGACGATCGACCCGACGGACGAGAAGCGCACGGTGTTCAAGCGCGATCCCTACGGCCGCGACGCGGCGCTCGCGCACGCGCTCGACGAGGCGTTCGTTCCCGCCGGCGCAGCGGCCGCGGCGGGGACGCGGTAGACGCATGCGTTCTCCCGTCGCCGGAATCGTCCTCGCCGCCGGCGCCTCGAAGCGGTTCGGCCGGAACAAGCTCCTCCTGTCGTGGGAGGGAGAGTCGCTCGCCCGGCGCGCCGCTCGCGTCGCGCTCGAGGCGGGGCTCGACCCGGTCGTCGTCGTGCTCGGCCACGAGGCCGAGCGCGTCGCCCGGGAGCTGGAGGGCGTCGCCGTCCACACTGTCGTGAACCCCGCGCACGCGAAGGGCATGAACACCTCGCTCGCGGCGGGGACGGCGGCTCTTCCGGCGGAGGCCGCGGCCGCCGTGGTCCTGCTCGCCGACATGCCGCGGGTCACGGCGGAGATGGTGGCGAAGCTGGTTGGGACCTTCCGCGAGACGGGCGCGCCGCTCGTCGTGTCCGAGTACGCGGGCGTGCACGCCCCGCCGACGCTGTACGCGCGGGCCCTGTTCCCCGAGCTGGGCGGGCCCGAAGGCGACGGCTGCGGCCAGCGCGTCGTGCGGCGGCATCAGGCCGAGGCGGTCCGCGTCGAGTGGCCGGCCGAGGCCCTCGCGGACGTGGACCGCCGGGAAGACTGGGAGCGGATGTGCGTCCCGACGTCCTGACGCTCGCCGCGCGGCTCGCCGAGCGTCGGGAGCCGTTCGTGCTCGCGACGGTCGTGCGGCGCGTGGCGGCCAGCGCCGCGCAGGCCGGCGACGCGGCGCTCGTCACCGCGTCGGGGGAGTTCCACGGCTGGCTCGGCGGGAGTTGCACGCAGCCGGTCGTCGTCCGCGAGGCGCTCGCCGCTCTGGCGGACGGAGAGCCGAGGATGATCGCGCTGTCGCCGAACCCGGCGGCCGAGAGCCGCCCGGGTGTGAGAGTGTTTCCGATGACCTGCCACAGCGGAGGGACCGTGGACATTGCGCTCGACCCCGTCCTGCCGGCGCGACGCATGGTGGTCTTCGGCCATTCGCCGATCGCTCGCGCGCTCGCCCGCGCCGCGGCCGCGACGGGCTTCGCGGTCGAGGCCGCCGACCCGCAGCCCGCGCACGGCGCGGTCCCGGAGGGAGTCCGCGCCGTTTCCGACTTCTCCGCGCTCGCGCCGGCCGCGTTTCGCGACGTCTGCGTGATCGCGACGATGGGCGAGGACGACGAGGACGCCATCGCGGCGGCGCTCCGGCTCGTGCCGGCGTATCTCGGCGTCGTCGCGAGCCCGAAGCGCTTCGCCCAGATCGGGGACACGCTCCGCGCGCGCGGCGTCTCCGGCGCGGACCTCGAGCGGATCCACAGCCCCGCGGGCCTCGACATCGGCGCGCGCACTCCCGAGGAGATCGCGATCAGCATCCTCGCGGAGGTCGTGGCGGAGAGCCGCCGGGAGGCGGCGCAGACGCCGCGCCCCGCGTCCCTGCCCACCGCGCAGGCCGACGCGGTCGATCCGGTCTGCGGCATGACGGTCGCGATCGCGACGGCGCGCCACAAGGCCGAGCTCGGCGGCCGGACCTATCTCTTCTGCTGCGGCGGCTGCCGGGAGAAGTTCGTGGCGGCGCCCGAGCGCTACGGCGCGACCTTCGCCGCCGGCGGTCCGCCGCCTCCCGCGGGGACTCCGCGATGAAGGCGGAGATCCGCTCCATGCAGGAGGCGATGGAGAAGCAGGGCTACATCGCCGAGGCCGAGATCGCGACCGCCGTCTACCTGTCGCAGGCGATGGGCAAGCCGCTGCTCGTCGAGGGCGACGCGGGCGTCGGGAAGACCGAGATCGCGAAGGTCCTCGCCCGCTTTCTCGGGACCGAGCTCATCCGGCTCCAGTGCTACGAGGGCCTGGACGTCGCGACCGCGCTCTACGAGTGGGACTACCCGCGCCAGATGCTGCGCGTGCGGATGGCCGGCGACGACGCCGACCCGGAGGGCCTCGAGCACGTGATCTTCTCGCGCGACTACCTGCTGGAGCGCCCGCTCCTCAAGGCGATCACGCGCGTCGAGGGGCCCGCGGTCCTGCTGATCGACGAGGTGGACCGCGCTGACGACGGCTTCGAGGCCTTCCTCCTCGAGGTCCTGTCGGACTTCCAGGTCACGATCCCGGAGCTCGGCACGATCCAGGCCATCCACCGGCCGCACGTCGTGCTGACGTCCAACCGCAGCCGCGAGATCGGCGACGCGCTCCGGCGGCGATGCCTCTACCTCTACATCGAGCACCCCGGCTTCGAGAAGGAGGTCCGCATCATCCACTCGCGGGTGCCGGAGGCCGGAGCGCGGCTCGCCGAGCAGATCGCGCGCTTCGTGCAGTCGCTGCGGGAGCGCCGTCTCCTCAAGGCGCCGGGCGTCGCCGAAACAATCGACTGGGCGCAGGCCCTGGTTCGCCTCCACCAGGACGCGCTCGACGCCGAGACCGTCGCGACCACCCTCGGCTGCCTGTTGAAGGACCACAACGACCTGCGCGACCTCTCGGGCGGCGAGCTGTCCTCTCTCGTCGAGGCGGCGACCTCGTGAGGGTCAGCGGGCTGGTGCGGCACCTCGCGGTCTTCGCGCAGGCCCTGCGCGAGCGGGGGATCCCGGTCGCGCTCTCGGACGAGGCGGACGCGCTCGCCGCGCTGACGCTGGTGGACGTCGCCGACCGCGCGGAGGTCCGCCGCGCGCTGCGCGTCGCGCTCAAGGTCCGCCGCCGCCACGCGGCGGCGTTCGACGAGCTGTTCGAGCGGCTCTGGGCTCCGGAGAGCGGCGAGGCCGCGACCGCGGTCGTGAACGCCGCGCGCGATCGGAGGGTTCCGCACGGGCGCCCCGCGCGCAGGCTCGCGGCGGCCGGGGCCGGCGACGGGGAACGGGGCGAGCGCGACGT
>Ga0207678_10002427_pt1 | contig 16951 bp, 11 predicted proteins | sample KBSC63metaG_FD_184319 | JGI IMG/M metagenome (GOLD analysis project Ga0207678, IMG submission 184319) | Corn rhizosphere microbial communities from Kellogg Biological Station, Michigan, USA - KBS C6-3 metaG (SPAdes) (version 2) | ecosystem: Host-associated > Plants > Roots > Rhizosphere > Soil ...
TGCTGAATGACGATCCGGAGACGGAAGCGATCATCATGATCGGCGAGATCGGCGGATCGGCAGAGGAAGCCGCGGCGGACTTCATCAAGAAGAACGTGAAGAAGCCGGTGGTCGGGTTTATCGCTGGGCAGACCGCGCCTCCAGGACGCCGCATGGGCCATGCTGGAGCCATCATCTCGGGCGGCGAAGGCACGGCCGAGGAGAAGATGAAGGCGATGACCGCGGCGGGAATTCACGTTGTGAAGTCGCCAGCGGAGATTGGCGAGACTATGGCCCGTGTGCTCGGGAAAGCCTGAGGCGTCGTCGTAATCAGCGGGGCTGTCTGCGGTAAAAGAGCCCTGCGACGAAGAAGACGATTGCCACCATGAAGGCAAGCCGGGCACGGAGCCAGTCGTGATAATGAACGCTGACCAGGCCGTCGATCACCCATGCGGCGAATCCTGCGAACCATATCCAGGCTGTTTTGCGCATTCCCTCTAGCTCCAGAAGGGTTAGACGGGCATTTGCCCGTCGCGTTTGGCTGACTGCGGCTCGACCTGATTGTTTTACACTGAAGGTACAAGCATTCACAGAGGAGATTTCACGTTGTCACAGCGCACATTCAGCATTATCAAGCCGGACGCGGTTCGCAAGGGCCATACCGCGGCCATTCTCGCCGAGATTGAAAAGGCGGGCTTCAAGATTGTTTCCATCAAGCGGTTGTCGATCTCCAGGGCGCAGGCCGAGGGCTTTTACCATGTTCACGCAGCCCGTCCGTTCTTCGGAGAATTGACCGAGTTCATGTCCAGCGGCCCCATCTTTCCCATGGTGCTCGAGAAGGAGAACGCAATTGCCGATCTGCGCAAGCTGATGGGCGCGACCAACCCGGCCGAGGCCGAGGAGGGAACAATCCGCAAGAAGTTTGCCGCATCGATCGGCGAAAACGCTATCCACGGCTCCGATGCCGAGGATACGGCGGCCTTTGAGATTGGCTATTTCTTTGCCGGGATCGAATTGAAGTAGCTGTATTTTAGAAGCACAGATGGGGACGTCAGCAGCGGGTGAAAATATCTCGATCTGCTGCCGTCCCTGATTTATTTGCGGAGGTTTTATGCAAATGGATTTCACTGCCCGGCGCGCTGCATTTCGTGCCTTGCATAAAGAGGGATGTTTTGTGCTGCCTAATCCCTGGGATGTGGGAAGTGCGCGGCGTCTGGAACGAATGGGATTCAAAGCTCTGGCTTCGACAAGCTCAGGGGCGGCATGGTCGATGGGGCGCGACGACGGCGAGTTATCACGGGATGAAGTTTTGAATCACTTGAGAACTTTGTGCGCAGCGACCCACTTGCCGGTGAATGCCGACTTTGAAGCTGGCTTTGCAGACGAGCCGGATGGAGTAGCAGCCAACGTTGCTCTTGCAGTGGAAACCGGCGTGGCGGGGCTCTCGATCGAGGATCGAACAGGGAAGGAGTTGTACGATCTGCCATTGGCTGTCGACCGTATTCGAGCTGCGCGTAAAGCCATCGATGGAACAGGGGAAAATGTTCTGCTGGTAGCACGATCGGAGGGCTATCTTATTGGAAGAACCCGCCTGGACGCGACCATAGAACGGATGGTGGCCTATGCGGAGGCGGGAGCAGATTGTCTCTATGCTCCGGGGCTGCGAGATTTGGGCGAGATCGAAGCTGTTGTGAAGGCGGTTGCGCCCAAACCGGTCAATGTATTGCTGATAACGCCTGAGATGCGGGTAGCGGAGTTGGCCCGCGTAGGAGTTCGCCGCGTGAGTGTTGGCGGCGCCTTGGCGGCTGCGGCGTGGGCAGGGTTTGCACAGGCCGCGCGTTTACTGGTGGAAGAAGGAAGAATGCCGCCGCGGGCGTAGCGAAGGTATGGTGCTAAAACAGCGAAACGGCAGAGCGATCTGCCGTTTCGCTGTCTACTGCTGGCTTCAACTACTTCTTGGTGAAGAGTTTGAGGTCAATCGACTCGCCCATGGCTTTGTAACCTGCATCGCTGGGGTGGAGCTCGTCGCCCGAATCGTCGGCGGGCAGGAAGACGTTTGGCTTGGCGGGGTCGCGGGTGACCTTGTCGAAGTCGACAACACCATCGAGCTGGTTCGTCGTACGGATCCACTGGTTGAGTGCTTCGCGCATGGTCTCGCCAGCGGGTGAGGAATACTTTGCGCCGACATACGGGGTGAGGGTCGCGCCAATCACCTTAATCCCGTGGGTGTGGGCGCGGGTAGCAAGCTGGCTGAGTCCGGCGATCAAATCTTCGACCGAAACGACGTCGTAGGGTCGGTTGGGATCCTGGGCATGACCAATATCGTTGATGCTCTCCATGATGATGAGGTACTTGACGCCGGATTGGGCGAGCACGTCCCGGTCGAAGCGGGCAAGGGCGTTAGGCCCGGTGTTGTCGTGCAGAACGCGGTTGCCGCCAATGCCTTCGTTCAGAACACCGAGTTTGGCCGTTTTCTTGTCGGCCTGTAGGCGGCGGGCGAGCACGTCGGGCCAGCGGGCGTTGCCGTCCCGGGTGCTGTGCGCACCGTCGGTGATGCTGTCGCCGAAGGTCACGATAGCGGCAGCCTTATCATCCGCGCTGACATCGACGCCCTTCAAAAATGGCCAGGAGTAGATGTTTGTCGGCGCATCGAGCGATTTGGCCCCGGTGACGTTTCCAGGAGCTGTGTAGCTGGTCTGATCGGCGAAGGTGTGCAGGGTCACTTCGCCGATGGCCTGCGTAGGAACGAAGATGCTCACGGCAAGGTCTGAGGTCGGCGGCAGCTTCAGATTGACGGGATCGCTGACGGCGAGCGCTCCGGCGGGGATGGTGATCGATGGACGTCCATTGAAGGTAAGCGGGGCAGCGGAGTCGGGATTGATGTTGCCGCCGCCGGTGCTGAGCGCCACGTTTGCCGCGCCGATAGTAAGTGAACTGATGCCGAACTCGTTGGTCAGGATGACGCGTACGGCAGGGCCGCCGATGGAGACGTGAACGATCTCGCGGTAGGTGGTATCGGCGCTGCCGAATTTGTTTTCGTTATTGGCGATTCCCATGGGAGAGGCTGCCCATGTGCCCACCCAATGAGTGGACGACGATGCTGCTGAAGCAGGCCTGGGACTGAGGCCGCAAAGGCAAACAAGGAGAAGGACGAGCGGGAGGGAGGCTTTGCTTCTAAAGTTCATAACCATCCTTTGAGGGATTGAGCTGACGCTCCATGTTACCGCTGTTTCGCAGCGATGGTGCGCGTTGTTTCGCGGCGGCGGGAGGGTTGCAGTATATTGGCGAGGGTTACGAATTGCATGTATCCGGAGCGCTGAACGTAAATTCGGAAGCAGAACGCCGCTGGATTGGCTGAAACCGCGAATCGCTGAAAAAGGAAAGAACCGAGGAACAAATGACGAAGACACTCGCAAAGGTTATCCTGCTTACCATGACAACCGCGATGGCAGCACATGGAGCAGTGACGAAGGCGGCATTTGGAACCACACCGGATGGTAAGGCCGTAGACATCTACACGCTGAAGAGCGACGTGCTCGAAGCTCGCATTATGACGTATGGCGCCCGCATCGTCTCAATCCAGGCGCCGGACCGCGATGGCAAAATCGCCGACGTGGTGCTTGGACATAACTCGCTGGCGGGATATGTCGCGGACAAGAAGACCTACTTCGGAGCCATCGTCGGACGCTATGGCAACCGTATCGCTCATGGCAGCTTCAAGCTCGATGGCAAGACCTACAATGTCCCGAAGAATGACAATGGCATCAACATGCTGCATGGCGGCAACATCGGATTCGACCAGCTTGTATGGCAGGGTCGCGAGATTCCTAACGGCGTGGAGATGACGCTGGTAAGCAAGGATGGCGACCAGGGATTTCCAGGAACGCTGACCGCGCATGTGCGCTACACGCTGCACCACAACGCGCTGCGCATCGACTACAGCATGTCGACCGATAAAGACACTGTGGTGAACCTCACGAACCATTCCTACTTCAACCTCTCGGGCGAGGGGAACGGGACTGTTCTGCACGACGAGGTCACGATCAATGCCGATAAGTTTACGCCTGTGGATTCGGGACTGATTCCGACCGGCGAGCTCAAGCCCGTGGAAGGCACTCCGTTTGATTTCCGCAAGCCCACGGTCATCGGGCTGCATATCCACGACAACAACGAGCAGCTTAAGCTGGCTGGCGGCTACGACTTCAACTGGGTGCTGCGTGGAGCGAACGGTGAGGTCAAGACGGCTGCCAAAGTCTACGATCCCGAATCGGGCCGCGTATTGACGGTGACGACGACGGAGCCAGGCGTGCAGTTCTATACCGGCAACTTCCTCGATGGAACCGTGCGCGGCACTAGCGGCAAGCTTTACGCCAAAAACGGCGGCCTTTGTCTGGAGACGCAGCACTTTCCGGATTCGCCCAATCACCCGAACTTCCCCAGCACGGAGCTGAAACCGGGTGCGCCAAGGCACAGCACCACCACGTTTACGTTCACCACTCACGCAAAGTAAATCCCTCGACTCGCGGCGGGCTCCATGCCGCCGCGTGTTTTTTGAGGTTGAGAGCATGAATAAGGTCGTCTCCTCCGCGGATGCCGCTGTAGCCGATATAGGCAGCGGCGCAACCGTGATGCTGGGCGGCTTTGGGCTTTGTGGGATTCCCGAAAACCTGATTGCGGCGCTGGTGCGGCGCGGCATCACCGGGCTGCATACCATCAGCAACAATATGGGCGTCGACGGCTTCGGCATGGGTCTGATGTTGGAGGCCGGCATGATTGCCTCGCACACCGGCAGCTACGTCGGCGAGAACCACCGCCTGGAAACGCTCGTGCTTCAGAACAAGCTCGACCTGACGCTGGTGCCGCAGGGAACGCTGGCCGAGCGTATTCGCGCGGGCGGCGCCGGAATTCCGGCGTTCTATACGCCAACCGGGCTGGGCACCTTGGTTGCCGAGGGAAAGGAGACGCGCGCGTTCGGCAGCCGGACCTACGTTCTGGAGCAGGCGCTCCGTGCCGATGTCGCCCTCATCAAGGCATGGCGCGGCGACCGTTATGGAAATCTCGTCTATCGCAAGACCGCGAGGAACTTTAATCCGGTGATGGCGACGGCTGCCGATCTGACCATCGCCGAGGTCGAGGAACTGGTCGACCCGGGAATGCTCGATCCCGATCACATCGTCACCCCGGGAATTTATGTAGACCGGATCGTCTTGGGCCCGGCATACATCAAGCCGATTGAATCGAAGTTCCTTTCCTCCGGAGGGCGTCCGTGAGCGGCAAGGAGCGCATTGCGCGAAGAATCGCGCGTGAGATCAAGGACGGGTTCTATGTGAACCTCGGCATCGGCCTGCCAACGCTGATCGCGGGCTATGTTCCTGACGGAATCAGCGTGGTCTTTCAATCGGAGAACGGGATGCTCGGTGTCGGGCCACCTCCAGCGGAAGAGGATGCCGATCCCGATTTGTTGAATGCCGGCAAGCAGCCGGTAACGGAGCTGCCGGGCTGCTCGTTCTTCGGCAGCGACCAGTCGTTTGCCATGATCCGTGGCGGCCACATGGATATGAGTGTTCTGGGCGCGATGCAGGTGGACGAACAGGGCAACCTGGCGAACTGGACGATTCCCGGCAAGATGGTCAAAGGAATGGGCGGAGCAATGGATCTCGTGGCTGGTGCGCGCCGCGTCGTTGTAGCCATGGAACACCAGACGAAGGATGGCAGCCCCAAGATCCTGAAGCAATGTACGCTTCCTCTGACCGGCAAGAACGTTGTCCATGACATTGTGACCGAACTGTGCTGGATTCGCGTGACTCCTGAAGGACTGCTGCTTACCGAAATAGCCGAAGGATTCGACGCTGCCGCCGTACAGGGGCGGACGGATGCAAAGCTGATCGTTGCCCCGGACCTGCGCGTGATGCCTGCTGCGGTTTTCGACTCATAGAAATAAACACCATACCGCAGACCTGCGCGTATGCCTAGTGCGTGCAAGTCCAGAACTGTGCATACAGTCTAACGAGATTGCCAGCGTGAAAAATGAAGGGTCTTCGGCTGGCGATGTTTGCCGCAGTCGAGGCCCTTTCCCCGCATTTGGAGTTTCTATTTCCCATCGGATTAAGTTTAAATGGATGGGGTCCTCCTTTGTTGGTTTTGTAAATAAAGAAAATATTTCATTCTAGAAAATAAAATCTTGACATTGTTTTGCTTCACTCCCTACCATGTGTGTCGGTTTGTAAGACACAGGTGCGTGTACGACCAGGCTCCGCGATGAGAAGAAATGAGTGTTATTTCCAGGAGACCGGGAGCTAAGATGGATTTTGTTGTAACCGCGGACATTACTTTGGGTTGTGCCGTAAACAGAAAGAGCGCGCGAACGAAATATGTGTGGAGGCGACTTTCGGTATGAGTGCCTATGCGCTTACTTTCTCCCTCAAAACCAGAGCCCGACAGGAGGGGTCCTTTCGGCCAATTTTTCCCGCACTATCGGGATATGACACGATTGCGTATAGAAGAACCGGCCTCACTTCCAATTGCCACTCACTGCAAACGCAGGTGACCGGGCGCGATCGATACTTCGTTGCAGCCTCGATACGGCTATATGCAATAACAAACTCTTAGGGCAATTAAATTACGGAAGGGAACTTAGCATGAATGCATTCCGCCGGGACTTTCTGAAATTGGCAGGCAGCGGACTTGTAGGTGCCGCCACAACGGCCGTGATCACTCCAGGAGCGAGTGCGGAGAAGAAGTCGTCCATGACCCGGACGAAAGCCGAGAATGCATTCAGCGTAAAAACGTTTGGTGCCCTGGGTGATGGCAAGACTATCGACACGCCATCGGTCAACAGGGCGATTGAAGCTGCAAGCGCTGCGGGCGGAGGTATTGTACGATTTCCGGCCGGTGTTTATGCTTGTTACTCAATTCACCTAAAGAGCAACGTCGCCCTTTACCTGGAGGATGGTGCAACGATACTGGCCGCAAGCGTACCGCCAGAAGGAACAACTTCCGGAGGTTATGACGCAGCCGAGCCCAATGCTCCCTGGGAGCACTATCAGGACTACGGCCATAATCATTGGCATAACAGCCTTATTTGGGGCGAAAATATTCACAACGTTGCAATCCTAGGTTCCGGCCTCATTTGGGGCAAAGGCTTAAGCCGGGGAGTTGGACGCGAAAAGCCGAGAGCAGATGCCCCTGGAGTAGGAAACAAGGCGATCGCTCTCAAAAACTGCTACAACGTAATCTTTCGTGACTTCTCTATTCTGCAAGGTGGCCACTTCGGAATATGGGCTGCAGGTGTCGATAATCTAACAATCGATAATCTGAAAATCGATACGAACCGCGATGGTATGGATATTGACTGCTGTCGCAATGTCCGCATATCGAATTGCAGCGTGAACTCTCCATGGGACGATGGGATTTGCCCTAAGAGTTCATATGCACTCGGCTATGCACGCGCTACAGAAAACGTCACAATCACGAACTGCTATGTTACTGGCGCTTACGAACTGGGCACCATGCTGGATGGCACATGGAAGCGGTTGCCGGCCAATACGAGAGTGCCACGTACCGGCCGCATTAAATGCGGCACCGAATCAAATGGTGGTTTCAAAAATATAACCATTTCGAATTGTGTGTTCGATGGATGCCGCGGATTTGCGCTGGAAAGCGTGGATGGTGCGCTGCTGGAGGACATAACCTTCACAGGGATTACCATGCGCGATTGTACGAATACGCCAATGTTTCTCCGATTGGGAAGTCGGATGCGGGGCCCGGCAGGAGTTCCGGTTGGGACTTTGAAGCGCATCATCATCAGCAATGTTGTGAGCTATAACTCAGCGTCCCAATTTACCGGTGGGGGAATCATCAGCGGCATCCCGGGTCATCCTATTGAAGACGTCAAAATTAATGACGTTTATGTTCACTATCGCGGTAATCCGGAAAGCGAATCTATAAAGGGAACACCTCCGGAGGACGAACAGAAATATCCGGAGCCGAGAATGTTTGGCCCACTTCCCGCACAGGGATTCTTTGTACGACATGTTAAGAACATCGAGTTCACCAATGTAGAAGTTGCATGTGACGAGCCAGACTCTCGGCCTGTGTTCTGGCTGAACGATGTGGATGAGGCGGACTTCTTCCGTATCAAATCACCGAAGAAACAAAAGCTATCCATCTTTAATCTTCAGAGTGTTCAGGACTTTCGAGTCTCTGCCAGTCGAGGTGTAAAAGATACCGAAAGAGAAAAGACGGATCAGGAAGAGCTATAGGTCGAACACGGCGTCGTGAAGCCGGAACACTGGGGTAGCCGATCGGAGATGATTCATCGTGAAAGTTCGATTCTGTAGTATCACACTTATTTATTTCGCCCTTGTGATTGTGCCTGGTTACTCGCAATTACGCTCTCCATGGAAAGGAAAGCCGATTAAAGCAACGCAGTCTGCCTACGCTTGCCCGCCGGTTTCTGATCTTCCAGTGGACTTTGTTACCGACGGTTTTTATGCGGACAACGATCCGACCCATTCGATCATTGACCCCGTAAAAGCGAAGGCTTATGCAGAGAGCGCAGGCCCGGTGAAGCACGACGGGAATGTCGTGGTTGCGGCAGCGGACGCATACCGGACCAGCGGTTCCATTGCTGCCGCACACTGTGTTATCGAACATATCGAGGCGAATGCCCGTAATCATTCCTTGACTGGAAAGATGTCTTCAAGACAGGCGTATTTTGTACAGGGGTGGGTGCTGGGTGGCGAAGCGATCGCTTATCTCAAGGTGCGCGACGCAGGTATCGTGTCGCGGGAACAAGCCTCCATCATTCTGCCGTGGATGAAGCAGGTAGCATCTCAGGCGCGCGAGTTTTATGATTCCAAGGAAAGGACAGGCGGGGCTTCGTCCCAGAATAATCACTATTATTGGGCGGCTGTTGAGCTGGCAGCCGTGGGCATCGCTGCCGATGATCCATCTGATTTTAATTGGGCTATCCATGCTGCACGAGAGGGCATTGCGGCCATTCGTTCAGACGGCACTCTGCCACAGGAGATGAGGCGAGGAAAGCGCGCACTTCATTACCACCTTTATGCTGCTGCTCCTCTTGTTATGGTTGCGGAACTCGCCTATCCCAACGAAACTAATCTGTATTCCGAAGATAATGGCGCATTGAAAAAGCTGGTGCATGTTTCCACGGCTGGTCTTTTGAATCCAGCACTATTCGAACGAGGTACAGGGGTTCAGCAGGAAGTACCTATGCCGCCGACCGGAGAGGCTATTGGCTGGGCAAAGCCTTTCAACCGCCGCTTTCCTGATCCCACAATTACCAAGCTCCTCGCCCAATGCCATGATCTAAGTTACATGTACCTGGGCGGTCTTCCTCCTGGATGAGATTGCAAAGAAACACTGCTTTCATTGCCAGCAGCAAGCCATGTTGGGACAAGCTATTTCATCACGAGGTGGTAGCGACCTCCTGGAATGGTACGTAGAGTAATCTGCCCTTTGGGTCCTGAGCGCAAGCTGCTTCCATGCACGCAATGTATTGGTGTCGGGCACGGGAAAGCAGCGCCAGAATCCTATATTTGTGAAAATATAATTTTGCAGACGAAAGTATATGTAAGGGGAGATGTGATAAAAATGGCTACGCGCAAAAGATACGCATTTTGATGTTGCGGTTTGCTCGCAATCCCCTGATGGATGGATCTCAATGCATTTCAGTACCACCATAGTTTCATGCCCCCGGCGTTACATCCGTTGTGTAGCGCTCGCGTTCCTGATAACTTCACTGCTCTGCACTGTATCTGCTCAAGCGCAAATCTACGTCTCCCCACGAGGTAGTGATAGCGCAGCCGGAACAAGGGAGCATCCAATCCGGACACTCGTGCATGCCCGTGACCTCGCGAGAATGAAGGACCAGAGAATGGTACTGCTGGCTGGAGGCACTTATCGTCTCACAGAACCGCTCAATCTCACGCAACAGGATTCAGGAACTAGTTTTGTAGCAATGAACGCGGCACATCCTATTATTAGTGGGGCTGTACAGGTTGCCGGGTGGAAGTTGGCTGATCCAAAGCGCAATCTGTGGCAGGCGCCTGCACCCGCCGTTCTCGTTAACAGTCGACAACTTTATGTCAATGGCGTCCGTGCTCAGCGGGCAAGAGGCCCCATACCCGTGACTCTTCATATGACCTCTACTGGATATACGACCAGTGATGCGACGATGAGTCATTGGAAAAATGTTTCCGACGTCGAATTCGTCTACACCGGAGGAAATTCCATCTGGAATCTTCCTTCGGAAGGTCTCGGCTCCTGGACACAACCTCGCTGTCCCATCGCATCCATCCGCGGAACTGTTATCACAATGGCGCAGCCCTGCTGGGACAATTCAACTAAGCGCATTATGTTGCCGAACGGCGCCCGCACTGCCAATCTTGTGGGACCAATGAGCGTAGGCAAACAGCCATCCTACGTTGAAAATGCCTTTGAGCTTTTGGGCACACCTGGGCAATGGTACTTTGATCGTCCTGCCGCCACTATCTATTACGTTCCGCGGCGAGGGGAAGACCTCCACCATGCCGATGTTGAAGTTCCTATCTTGCAATCTCTTGTCACTCTCAGAGGAACTCCCGCCGAGCCAATCCATGACGTCACCTTCTCAGGAATTCAGTTTTCTTACGCCACTTGGTTAGGTCCGAGCACCCCGACTGGCTTTTCTGAAATCCAGGCTAACTATCAGGTAACCGGCAAAAATGGCTATGTAAAGCAGGGGCTTTGCAACTTTGCTCCCGGCGGCGAGTGTCCATTCGCAAACTGGACCAAAACGCCCGGCAATGTCAGCGTGGCGTTTGACCGTCATATTCAGTTCCTCAATGACGTGTTCACGCACCTTGGCGCGGCAGGCCTTGACTTCGCTAGCGGCTCTCAACATAACGTAGTCGAAGGTTCCATCTTCGATGACATCTCCGGCAATGGTCTCGAGTTAGGGGGTGTCGAAGCGCCACTCGCTCCCATTGCCAACTTCACCAGCGACAACCGAATAGCCAACAATCTCTTCCGCAATGTCGGGGCCGAATATCGTGGAGGTATCGGTATCGTAGTTGGCTATGCAAGAAATACCGTAATCGCCCATAACGATCTCGAACAGCTCCCCTATGCCGCAATCTCCATCGGCTGGGGTGGGTGGCCGGACAAGATCAAGCAGCCGGGCCAAGCAAACAATTCCGCCAATAATTTAATCGCAGATAATTCCATTCATAATTTTATGCTTGTCCTCTCCGATGGTGGCGGTATCTACACCCAGGGACGCACAGGCGAGAATTTAGCCAATGGCGAAAAAATAACCGGCAACGTCATTCGCGATCAGTATAGCTCCGGACATGGCATCTACACCGACAATGGCTCCGCGATGATTACTATCCGTGGAAACGTCGTCTTCCATACCGAACACGACAATATCAATTCACGTCATCGCGACTACTACGATGGTCAGCATGGCGAGAACTTCGATCCACTCGACATCAGCGATAATTGGTGGCAACAAGGCGACGTCGACTCCGACAAGGAGCAGGTTCGAGTACGAGGCAATCGTATTATCTATGCACTTTCGGAAGCCCCCGCGGCCTTGTTGACCAATGCTGGGCTGCAATCAAAGTTCCGCGAACTGAGGCGAAGACAATTCAGCGCTCCCTCCGCTCCAGAACCGCCGAGCCGCATCGCATCCTTTGGTATAGATCAAGCTGCCTACGTTACCTGGAGTCCCTCTGTCTTCGAGGGCAGTTCTCCCGTTACCTCATATACTGTAACGGCATCAAACGGTCGCCAGGTGACCATTTCTTCCGCACAATTCATGCAGAAGACCTACCTTGAATTCAAGGGTCTCACCAACGGCCAATCCTATACATTCACTGTGAGTGCCACGAACGCTCAAGGTAGGAGCGCCCCGTCGCTCCCCTCGCACCCTGTTACTGCAACAGATCAGAAGATTGATCCGCCTGGCCCACCCGCCAAAGTCGAAGCTTTTGTCGATCATGGCAACGCCAGCATTCATTTCCAAACGCCAACATCCAACATGCCCAAAGCACAAGAGCCGCCAATTACTTCTTATGCCGTCACCATTCATCCGTCTGGCCGGAAGGTCTACTTTACTGGAAGGAACGTAATCGCACTGCAGGAATCGAAGCATGTAACTTTCGACGTGATTAGCGGCCTTAAACCCGGCCAGAGTTATCGGTTCAATATATCCGCGGTCAATGCTGCGGGCGAAGGCAAACCCGCAACAGCCGAGAGTACTCCGGTATCCAAATAAATCGTCTTATGGGGTCACGTAAATAGGTGGATCGTAGTACGACAGACGAATGGATAAGGGCTTGAGCTGTTGGCAGTCAGAACCTCAAGGTCGATAACGATCATGTTCAGGGGATAAGGCAATGAATAGAACAAAGCTGATGCACCCAAATATCGGAAGGACTGCCGTCCTCGTTACACTCATCAGCCTCTTTGCCTTAGCCAAAGCACATGGCAGTACAGCAATGTCAATCCCACAGGATGCTAGGCAGCTTCCCGCCGATATTTCAAAAGCAGTAGTCGACAGCACAATGCGAGAACATCCGTCTGCGACAGAATTGGGCAAATGGGGTTATACCCAGGCTCTCTATCTGTATGGCGAATATCTTGTTTATGAGCGGACCCACGATCTCCGGTATTTGGCCTACATCAAGAGTTGGGCTGATGCTCATGTGGATGCGCAAGGTAAAATCGACCGGCAGATCAATGCACTTGACTATATGTTGCCCGGAAATATTATGTTGATCCTCTACCATGAGACCGGAGAGAAGAAATATAAGACGGCGGCAACGGAGATATGGGACCGATTGACAACGAGTTATCCGAGAACACAGGATGGCGGATTGTGGCATGCGACAAGCAGACAGCATCAGTTATGGCTGGATGGAACCTACATGGCGCTGCCATTTATGGTCCATTATGGAGAAGCCTTTGGTAAGCAGAAGTATGCATATGACGAGGCGTCTAAACAATTGCTCATCTATGCAAGCCATTTGAACGATCCAGCATCGGGTTTGCTGTTTCACGCTTACGACGAATCTGGTCAACAAAAATGGGCTGATCCGACAACACATCACTCTTCAATCTTCTGGGCACGATCCATTGGCTGGTATGGTATGGCCTTAATCGATGTGTTGGAAAAGATGCCGGCCGATCACCCAGACAGGCCTAAGTTGATTACGCTGGTGAAGCAGTTAGTGAGGGCTTATGCGAAATATCAGGATCCCAAGACCGGACTTTGGTACAACGTGGTAAATAGGCCAAAGCAACCAGGGAACTGGCTGGAAACGTCGGCGTCGTCAATGTATGTGTACACCATTTCGAAGGCAGTAGCGAGAGGATATGTCTCGAAAAGGTACGAAAAAGTGGCATGTAAAGGATATAGCGGAGTCCTGTCCCAGCTTTCAGTAAATAAGGAGGGAGAGGTCGATATAGCGAATATCTGCATTGGAACAAACGTAGGAGATTTGCAGTTCTATCTTGACCGGCCTCGGAAAACGAACGATGAGCATGGGCTTGGGTCATTTTTAATCATGAACGAGCAAATGCGAAGGGCTCCTTGTGTAACAAAATTGCGGGCGATGGAAAAGTAGACTTGCTTTGGGATGCGGCAAACTCTTGGAAGGATCATTCTCACTGATGAAATCAGTAGCCGATATTATGGGGTGCCTGTGTTCCCAGATGCTCTCACAATTGCTCGAGGTACGGACTTGCAGGCGAGACTAGGGTCCCCTGCGATTCATTCTTTGCGGAAGGAGCGGAAGCCCAGGGCCAGATCATAGGTCTTCATCTTCTATCAATTGCCATCCGCGGCCGCCAATTTCCCAATTTGCTGAGCCCGGCGGCATTTAAACTGCATGTTTTTTGCAATATTATTCCATGCGACACCCCGGCCCATCATCCAGCCGTGGCTCGACCCTATTGCCCCGATTCATCAGGTCGGATTCCTCCTTCTGGCGCTACAGCTATCTATCAATAACGCAGTAGATCAACGCTGATGAGGCTAACACGCCCATCGCAGTGGAAGACCAGTGAGGGCCGAGCAGCAGTGACCCAGGTCTTCACATCGGTTTGCCGCCCGGCGTATGAGAATGGCAAGAGGCTGCATGAGCGGCGCCTTATGGGTCCCGGTGTTCGATTGATTCTGCGAGCCATATCTTTTCAAATAATAAAAGATAGATTTGCTATCAAAAAAATATCTTGACAGCAATTATTGAAAGAGCCTATTGTTCCTGACGATCCCAGTTAATCCGAATGAAGCGCGGCAGATAGCCGCTTCGGAAGTAGAAAGTATGTACATCGAACTTTAGCTGGATCAATTTTGTGATCCCTTTGCAGGAGGCGGAAAGAAATGAAAAAGATCTTCGGTATCGGTAATCCTGGCGATGCCGCTAATGATATCCATCTGATGCGGTGCAAGAAAGCGGTGAAGACTCAGCGCTTCTGGTACAGACTGTTGACCCTTGTGTTCTCCCTCACGTTTTTCTGTGGGATAACCCAAATTGCGAGTGCACAGACATCCAGCGGCACGATTAACGGTCGCGTTGTCGATCAGAGTGGAGGCGTAGTAGCGGGCGCGCAGGTGCGGTTGATTAATCAACAGACCGGGGTCGCCATAAAAACCGAGGTGCGTCCGAATGGAAGTTTTATCTTCCCGGACGTCCAGCCCGGAACATTCAATGTGGTCGTGCAGGCTCCGGGTTACAAGGAATTGCGAAAAGAGAATTTGCGGCTGAACGCTTCGCAAATTCTTTCAGCTGGAACGCTTACTCTACAGGTTGGTGAGGTCTCTCAGGCTGTCACCATATCGGCTGATGTCACGCCGATCCAGATCAACAGCTCTGAGCGTTCCGACGTGTTGGATGACCATCAAATGGAAAATCTGCTGGCGATTGGGCGCGATGCCATGGCGCTTGTCCGCGTCATGCCGGGCGTAGTGGGTACCGAGGGCGGAGAGAGTCTAGGCACCGAATCGACGCCGACTATCAACGGCGTGAACAGCGAATACAATAACGCCACCATTGACGGCGTTACAGGAAATACGCGCGGCCTCTCGACGCTGGATACGCCGCTCAATCTCGATGCCATCAAAGAAGTGAGCGTCATGGCCGCGAATTACCAGGCACAGTACGGAAAAACGGCTGGGGCAAATATTAACATCGTCACCAAAAATGGAACACAGCAGTTCCACGGCAGCCTCTATTATTACTTCCGCAATGAAGCCCTCAACGCCAACAGCTATTTCAATAAATATAATGGTCAGGATCGTGCCCGTTACCGCTATAACACCATTGGCGGCACGATCGGTGGCCCGATTTTCTGGCCGGGTCATTTCAATACGGCAAAGAACAAACTATTCTTCTTTGTCTCGGTCGAGGACTCGCCGATTACCTCGCCCGACGGCCTGAAGAAATATACCGTGCCGACCTTGCGGGAGATATCAGGTGACTTTTCGCAGACCTACACGCAAGGAAAAGCTGATCTCGCGCTCAAGTACATCAAAATGCCTGGGCAGCCGCAGAAGAGCTGCGATCCGGTTAAGGGAGGTACGGGCTGCTATCCCGGCAACATTATTCCTGCGGGGCAGATCAATCCACAAGAACAGGCGTTGCTGAAGATCATCTATGACAACACCATTGGAGCAAACCCAGGGGGCGAAATTACTGATCGATCTATCACCGCCGGCAACTACAACTACGTCACGAACTACTCCGCAGACAAACCGGTGAATCAGGAGATCTTCCGCATCGACTATAACCCCACGGACCGATTGCACATGTTCGGCCGCGGAGACCTGGAAACAGTTAACAATAACTCTCATAGCTCCCCAGCAAACAAGCTGCCATGGCTTATGCCGGTGAACTACAAAACCACGAATCCAAACTTCGTCTTCAATGTGACCTACACCTTCAGCCCGACAGTGGTCAATGAGCTTAATCTGGGAACGGCGGGATGGAGCGAGACGCAGCTCTACAATAAGTCGGATCTAGCCAAGGTCCAACTGAATCCCAATGGGTATAACATTCCTGCTCTCTATCCAGGCGTTAACCCGCTGAACCTGCTTCCGAGTGCGACCTTTGGCGTCACCAATTCCGCGGACTTCGGGTGGGACAGTCGATTCCCCATGTCAGATCAGGTAAGATCGTACAGCGCAACAGATAACATAACGAAGATCATCGGTTCCCATACCTTGAAGTTCGGCATTGACGCGCAGACCGACTCCTATTCGCAGCCCAGCAACAACCGCGTAGGGACATTTACCTACAATGCTGACCCCTCAAAAAATATCAATGACACCAACTATGGTTATTCCAACGCTCTGCTGGGCAACTTCGATCACATGACCGAAGTGACAAAACTAACCACCTATAAGCCACGCACGAATGTGTTGGAGTGGTATACGCAGGATGAGTGGAAGGTCAATACGAAGCTGACTCTTGATTACGGCATCCGCTACACATGGGCAATGGCGCAGCGCCTGTCGGTTGGCAATAACTTTGTTCCAAGCTTGTATAACCCTGCAAACGCACCGCTTCTCTTTCAGCCGACCAGTCACAAGGATTCCCATGGACTGGCACAGGCGCAGAACCCCATAACTGGAGAGTATGTGCCCGCGGCCTACGGAGGCTTGTTTGTCCCGGATACAGGAGATCCCAACAATGGCATCCTGTATGTCAATACCAAGGGATATCCGCAGGGCACATATTATGGCAACGGAGTACTCTTTGCCCCTCGCATTGGCTTTGCTTACGATCCCTATGGCAAAGGCAGAACGGTTATCCGGGGAGGTTATGGAATCTTCTATAACGCGCGCGCCCGCTCGGGGCAGGAAGGTGACTTAACAAACAACGCTCCAACTGCGAATTCACCAGAGCAGTTCTATGGAAATATCAATAACATTCAGGATGCCAGCGGATTGATCGGACCCTAT
>Ga0207678_10002428_pt1 | contig 16950 bp, 16 predicted proteins | sample KBSC63metaG_FD_184319 | JGI IMG/M metagenome (GOLD analysis project Ga0207678, IMG submission 184319) | Corn rhizosphere microbial communities from Kellogg Biological Station, Michigan, USA - KBS C6-3 metaG (SPAdes) (version 2) | ecosystem: Host-associated > Plants > Roots > Rhizosphere > Soil ...
GCCTGATCTAGGCGCAAAGCGCAGCCATAGCTCGTGCTATGGCGAGCATTTGCAACGACGAGCAGGGGCCTTTTGGCGTGATGAGCGGGCATGATCGAAATACTCTCAGCCTCTCAGAGGGCGCAACCGGCCATGACGCGAGTCGGCACGACATGCCGCGCTTTGCGCACGACACCTATCGCGACACTTCGGCGTTGATCTCCATCTTCAATCCGTTCGTTCCTACCGGCACTGACGGAACGAGTCCTTGAAGATCGCCGCTTTGCGGCATCGCATTTCCGCTTTTTGAGATTCGCGCCCCCACGGTCACGCTTGCGGAGCCGGATAACTTAGCCGCCGGTGACATCGCCATGCTGTCGTCGAGCGTGAACTGGAAGGGCAAGTCTTTGACCTGTTTGCGGATGATGGCCAGTGGCATGCGTGAGCCTTCGACGGGGCGCGCGAAGACGAAGACGGTGTCGTCGGGTGAGACGCGGCTTTTCAGGTTCTCGGTCAGTGTCACCGTGCCGGTGATTTGCGCCTGTCCCGCAGTTTGCGCAACAGCTTTGCCAGAGGCCGAGACGTCCGCAGCCGCGGGCATGCCTGCCATTTGCCGCGCTTCGGCAATGCTGGCGCGAATCTGCTCGGCGAAAGGCGAGTCGGCCGGCTCGACTTTGGCGAGGTCTTCCCAGTAGCGAACCGCGCCCTTGTAGTCCTGGCGCTCGAAGGCTGCCGTGCCGGCGAGCGCCAAGGCCTTGGGATGTTTAGGGTCGGCCTTCAGCGCCCGTTCGATGAGTTGGGTGGGTTCGCCTTCGAGCTTGCGGTTGTTGGAGAGCGCCACAGCCACGGCGTGGTCTGACAGCAGCGTTGCATCGTTGGGCCGCAACTTCTCCGCCGTGTTGAATGCCTGGTTTGCATCCGCCTGCTTGCCCATCGCGGCATAGGTGCGCGCGAGCATCTGCCAGCCGTCGGCATCGTCGGGCTGCTCTTTGAGGTGGGCGACCATCTTGTCGACCATCACATTGATCTTCGCCATCGCTTCCGCGCGCGATGCGGCGCTCATCGGCGGCTGCGCGTCGGGCGACGCATCTGCCTTGGCCGACGACTCTGGTCCCAGCACGAGGCGATCGGGGGCACCGAGCATGGCGTAGCCTCCGCCGGCCATCACGAACACGAAGACAGCGAGCACGCCGATCAATCCGGCTGATGAACCCGGCGCGGCCACCGCAGGGTCGTCCTCCAGCGGCTTGGAAGCTGCACCGCCGCGCCACCACAGCGAGCGCGTCAACAAGGCAGCGGCCAGCATGCACAAGGCTGCCGCCACCAACACGAATACCGTCATGTACGTACCTCTTCCTCAACGCCGTCGGCCTCATCGGGTTCGAATCGGTCGTCACTCATACGCGTGCGTTTGCGCAGCAGCAGAATCAATCCAAGAAGCCCGCCCACCAGCAGAACGCCGGGGCCGAACCACAGAAGCCAGGTGGTGGCCTTGACAGGCGGCCGATACAGCACGAAGTCGCCGTAGCGATCGGTCATGTACTTGCGCACCTGTTCGTCGCTCTCGCCCTTGCGCAGCATCACGCGAACCTCTTCGCGCAGGTCGACCGCCAAGTCTGCATGCGAGTCGGCGATGGTCTGGTTCTGGCACACGAGGCAGCGCAGTTCTTGGGCGATGCGCATCATTCGGGCCTCGAGCGCCGGGTCGGCGGCGGCGTTGGGCGCGTCCTTGGCGAAGGCGCCGAAGGCGAGCAGGCTCAGCAGGACGGCGGTCCAGAGCCTACGCACACCCCTGTCAAGGCCCTCACGCCCTCTCCCTCTGGGAGAGGGCTGGGGTGAGGGCTTTGGGCGGTGAATAACGCCATGGGTTGCCATCAACGCAGCCCCTGACCCAACCTCTCCCCAGAGGGAAGAGGAGCCAATACAAAACCTCGAAAGGGGTGGAGCTTACGCATTGAGCTTCCTCAGCATGGGCATGAGTCGCTTGTCGATCACATCAGGCGTGAGCGGTCCGATGTGCTTCATGCGGATGATGCCCTGCTTGTCGATCACGAAGGTCTCGGGCACGCCGTACACGCCGAAGTCGATGCCAACGCGGCCGTTCTGGTCGAAGATGGATGCGTCGTAGGGGTTGCCGAACCGGTTGAGCCAGCCGAGGCCATCAGACCGCTGGTCCTTGTAGTTCAACCCAATGATGGGCACGGCCTTGGTCTTGGAGAACTCGACCAGAAGCGGATGCTCCTCGCGACATGCGCCGCACCACGATGCCCACACGTTGAGCAACCACACCTTGCCGAGCATGTCGTCGCGGCGAAGCGTGGCGTTGGCGTCATCTAGCCGCGTGAGCGCGAAGCTTGGCGCGGGTTTGCCGATGAGCGGCGAGGGCACTTCGTGCGGATCCAGGCGCAGCCCCCGCCACAAAAAGAACACCAGCAGGGCGAACACGCCCAGCGGAATGATGAATCGCAGGCTTTTCATGTTCATGCCTGAGCTCCCGATGCGACGGTAGCAGGACTCCCTTGCTTTTGCTTCACACGGTAGCGGCGATCGCTGGCGGCAAGCGCGCCGCCTAAAGCCATCAGCAGGCAGCCGCCCCAGATCCAGTCGACAAAGGGCTTGACGTAGACACGAACGATCCACGCGCCGCCGTCCACGGGCTCACCCAGCGAGACGTAGAGATCACGTGTGAAGCCGGGGTCGATGGCGGCTTCGGTCATCGGGTTCTTCTGCACGCGGTACACGCGCTTTTCCGGGTGCAGCACGACAACAGGCTTGCCGTTGCGCGTGACTTCCATGAGGCCTTGCATTGCTTCGTAGTTGGGGCCTTGCACGTTCTTGAGGTCGCGGAAGAGGAAGGTATAGCCCGAGACTTCGGTGGTGTCACCGACGGCCATCTTCACGTCGCGTTCGAGTTCGTAGGTGTTGACCATGCTCACGCCGAATGCGAAGGCCGCCACGCCAAGGTGGGCGATGAGCATACCGACCATCGCACGAGGCATCAACGCAAGACGTCCGACCCAGCCTGCGCGCACGCCGCCTGCGGGTTGTACGCGCTCCCACACGTCGGTGGCGACGGCAGCGACTACCCAGAAGCTCATGAGGAAGCCGAGCGTTGCACCTGCCGTGATGCGGCCGGCCAGCCAGCCCGTTGTGAGCGCGGCGATGACCGCCGCCACGACCGCCCACTTCAGGCGCTTGGCGAGATCGGGCAACTCAGCCTTCTTCCAGCGTGCGAGCGGGCCGACGCCCATCAGGAAGACGACTGGCACCATCAAAGGAACGAATACCGTATCGAAGTAGGGCGGGCCTACCGAGATCTTGCCCATGCCGAGTGCATCGAGCAGCAGCGGGTAGAGCGTGCCCAGGAGCACCGACAGCATTGCCACGACGAAGAGCACGTTGTTGGCGAGCAGCATGGTCTCGCGCGACACCAGTTCGAAGCGCGAACCAAGTCCGATCTTGGGGGCACGCCATGCGTACAGCGCAAGCGATCCACCGATGACGACGGCGAGGAAGGCGAGGATGAACAGGCCTCGGCGCGGGTCTGTCGCGAACGCGTGCACCGACGACAACACGCCTGAGCGAACGAGGAAGGTCCCGAGCAGCGACAGCGAGAAGGCGATGATGGCGAGCAGCACCGTCCAGGACTTGAATGCGCCGCGTTTTTCTGTGACGGCCAGCGAGTGAATCAATGCCGTGCCCGCCAACCAAGGCATGAAGGAGGCGTTTTCAACCGGATCCCAGAACCACCAGCCGCCCCAGCCGAGAACGTAATACGCCCACATGCTGCCGAGCATGATGCCGATGGTGAGGAAGGTCCACGCCGCCGTGGTCCAGGGGCGTGTCCAGCGCGCCCAGGTGGCATCGAGGTTGCCGCCCAGCAGCGCAGCGACTGCGTACGAAAAGGCCACGGAGAATCCGACATAGCCCATGTAGAGCATGGGCGGATGCACCACCATCCCCGGGTCTTGCAGCAGCGGATTCAAATCATTGCCGTCAGCCGGCACCGGAAACAAGCGCTCGAATGGATTCGAGGTCATCAGCATGAACAGCAGAAAGCCCGCGCCGATCAGCCCCATCACGCCCAGGATGCGCGCGGTCATCGGCTGGGGCAGGTGCCGGCTGAACTGGCTCACCGCCAGCATCCACCCGCACAGCATCATGAGCCACAGCAGCAGCGAGCCCTCGTGCCCGCCCCACACGCCCGCGATGCGGTACTGCAGGGGCAGTGCGCTGTTGGAGTTGGTGGCGACATACAAAACCGAAAAGTCGTTCCGGACAAAGGAACTCGCCAGGCACACGAAGGCGATTGCCACCAGGAGGAAGTGCGTTTGTGCTGCAGGACGCGCGATCGACATCCAGTCGCTGCGTCCGCGCGCCGCGCCGAGGATGGGCAGCGTGCCTTGAATCAGCGCCACCGCCAGCGCGAGCAGCAGGGCAATCTGGCCGATTTCCGGAATCATTGACCTGTCCCTTTCACGACGACGCTTTTGCCGATCTTCTTGTTCATGGCCTCACCCTGCTTCAGGGCCGCGGCGGCTTCTGGCGGCATGTAATTCTCATCGTGCTTGGCGAGTACTTCGCGCGCGACGAAGACGCCGTCAGTGCCGACCTGACCCTGCGCCACCACGCCTTTGCCCTCCTTGAAGAGGTCCGGAAGAATGCCCTGGTAGCGAACGGGAATTGTCTTCACGGTGTCAGTGACGAGAAAGTTCACGGTGACACCGTCGCGCTTGACGCTGCCGGTTTCGACCATGCCGCCGAGACGGAAGGTGCGACCCACTGGCGCTTCCTTGGACGCCACCTGCGAAGGCGAATAGAAGAAGACGAGATTGCTCTGGAAGGCGTTGAGCACGAGCGTGGCGGCAACGCCGACGGCGATGACGATGCCGCCGATGATGGCCAGACGTTTCTGGCGAGGCTTCATGAACGTGATTCCTGTTCGGATGATTCGATGGCGAGGGCCACGGCGCGCTGGCGGCGTCGGGCCACGAGCCAGGGTTCGGCGGCCATCAGGATGGCGGTCACGGCGTACGCCCCCCACACATACATGCCGTAGCCGCCCATGGCGAAAAATTCTGAGGCGCTGTGCCAGTTCATGAGTACTGCTCCTTGCCTGCCGTGAGTTTGCGAACCCAATCGGCATGCGATTCACGCTCGAGCACGATGGCACGGGCGCGCATGAACACCACCGCGAAAGCGTACGCCCAGAAGGCAAAGGTCATCAACAGCATGGCGGTGAGCATGGTGCTGGCCATCTTGGGTGCGGCGGTGGCGCTGATGGTGGCGCCCTGGTGCAGGGTGTTCCACCATTTGACCGAGAAATAGATGATGGGAATGTTCACCGCGCCTACGATTGCGAGAAGCGCGCCGGCCTTGTCCGAGCGCCTCACGTCGTCGATGGCCTCGGTGAGTGCGATGTAGCCGATGTAGAGGAAAAGCAGGATCAGCTCAGAGGTGAGCCGTGCGTCCCACACCCACCAGGTTCCCCAGGCCGGCTTGCCCCAGAAGGCGCCGGTCCACAGGGCGATGAAGGTGAATAGGGCGCCGGTGGGAGCCAGCGCATGGGCGAGCATCGCCCCCATGCGCGCATTGAACGCCCAGCCAGCCGCCGCCCAGAACGCCATGGCGAGGTAGATCACCATGGACATCCAGGCAGCAGGCACGTGTATGAAGATGATGCGGTAGGACTCGCCTTGCTGAGCGTCCGTGGGCGCGATGAAGAAGCCCACATAAAGGCCCCAGAACGTCAGCACGATGGCAGCTCCCCACAGCCACGGAATCAAGGCGCCGGTGAGCGAATAGAAGCGCGATGGCGCCGCGAAAGTGAACCAGCGGATGCGCGAGGCGCCGTCTTTTTTTCCCATGGTGATGTCGCGTGTCATTCGACGGAGATCCGCAAGGCGGCCGAAGTAGCGGGGGGCGCGGTCAGCGCCGTGAAAATGAGCAGGGCGCCAAGTATCGAGTAGTGCCCTGCCGCCGATTGTCCGCCCTCCACGGCGCCCACCGCGCCGGTGCCGAAGATCAGCGCCGGAATCGACAGGGGCAGCACCAGGAGGATGATCAGCACGCCCGCGCTGCGCAGGCCGAGGGTAAGCGCAGCGCCCACCGAGCCGAGAAGGCTGAGTATCGGCGTTCCGAGCACCAGCGACAGGGTCAGTGCCGTGATGGATTCGCGGTTCATGTCGAAGAGCAGGCCGAAAAGCGGCGCGGCGATGACCAGCGGCAAGCCGGTGAGCGTCCAATGGGCGGCTGACTTGGCCGCGGCGATGACGATCGCGCTCTGTCCCGACAGCAGCATTTGTTCCAGCGAGCCATCGGAATGGTCGCCGGCGTAAAGATTGGTGACAGACAGCATGGCGGCCAGCAGCGCGCAGACCCACACCACGCCCGGTGCGATCAGCCGCAAGGTGTCGTGCTCGGGCCCGACCCCCAGCGGAAAGAGGCTGACCGCCACGACGAAAAAGACGACGGGCAGCAAGGCCTCGATGCGCCGGCGCATCGCGAGTTTGATGTCACGCAGGTAGATGGCGAGGAAGAGGTTGCGCATGCAGTCGGCCCGGGCTCAGAGGCTGAGAGTTTTTTGAGCGTGCCCGAGCAGCACGCAAACAGGCGTCTGGCGCAAAGCGCAGCCATGGCCCGGGCTTTGGCGAGTAGTTGTAACGACGAGCAGGGGTCTTTTGGCGTGATAAGCGGGCATGATCGAAATAACCTCAGCCTCTCAAGCTACGGTGATCGGCATAGCGATCGAGGTCGACTTCGATCGGGTTCAGAAGGGCAGTGTCCAAAGGCAGATGGCTGGTCAGCAGCACGCTGCCGCCGCGGCCGACATGATCCTTCAGTAGACGGTTGAGGCAGTCGATGCCGTTGACATCCAGTGCATCGAAGGGCTCATCGAGGATCCACAGGGATGGCGTGGTTTCCACCGCCAGCCGGGCCAGTGCCACGCGCCGCCGCTGGCCTTGCGACAGGGTTCGCACGGCGGCGTTGCGCCGGCTGTGAAGCTCAAGACGCTCGAGAGCCGCATGCACCGTTGCAATCTGAGACGGCCGCTGGTGAACCCGCAACAGGAATTCAAGCGCCTCCGTCACGGTGAGGTCTTCTTTGAGTGCATTGGCATGGCCGATATAGACAAGCCGTTCGCGATAGGCATTCGCGCGACGCACCGGCACGTGGTCACTTAGCACCTCGCCATCCTCTGGCGTCGACAGCCCCGCCGCCAGCCGCAGCAGGCTTGTCTTGCCGCGTCCGTTCTGGCCGCGCACCCACACGATCTGTGCTGCACCGATGTCCAGATCGAGGTCCTTGAAGAGGAGACGCGTTCCGCGACGGCAGGCGAGGCGGGCGGCCTTGAGATGCGGCGCAGCAGGGTGCGGAGAAGTGTGCAACGGGGGCTGATTCACGAGCAGAAGGGGGGATTTGATTGCAAGACTTGGGCCGTGAGCGGGAGTTTGAGGCCTGCGAGGCGATCGCTGCGCACACAGCGCGGGGCAGTTGGACCATCACCTCGTCGCTTCCTCTCCCGCGCTGGAGAGAGGCACGCCTGCGCTCCCATTTCCCTCTGGGAAAGGGCTGGGGCGAGAGTGTGGTCAAAAGCCATGGATTGCCATCACCGCACCCCTTCACCCAACCAGAAGGGGAGGAGCCAATACAAGAGAACAAGAGTGAGAAACACACGAACGAACGCTACGTTACACATGAGGCATCTGATCGCAGCTCGGTGCAAAAAACGGTCACTCCAGCAGCGCGATGCGAGGCAAGTGACGGCCTCGCTGCCAAGAATTGACGGATTTTTAACCATCCTTGGCGCCCAACCGGGTGGGCACGTGATCTGCGTCCGTGGGGGGTACGGGCACATGTGTCCTTCCGGTACAACGAGACTTCGGGAGATCCATCTCATGATCGGCACCGCAAAGACCACGAACATCAGCCGTCGCGCCTACGGGAATTCCAGCAGTCGGGTGGCCGCCTCCGGTGACTGGTTCTGCCGCGAGGAAGCCATCATGGGCTCCTCCATCAAGGTGGAGTTGTGGGCCAACGGTCGTGCAGCCGGCGACGCCGCCATCGATGCCGTGATGGCCGAGATGCATCGCATCGACCAGGCGATGAGCCCCTTCAAGCCCGACTCCGAACTCTCGCGCATCAACCGCGACGCTGCCACCTCTGCCGTGCCAATCAGCGACGAGATGTTCATGCTGCTCGCCCGATCCATTGAATTCTCTGACCTGTCCGGCGGCGCCTTCGACATCACGTATGCCGCCGTCGGTCATCTCTACGACTACCGCGAGGGCGTGCGGCCCACGGACGACCAGATTGCAGAAGCCCGACGTGCCGTCGGCTATCGCCATCTGATTCTCGATGCCAAGGCCCGCACCGTCCGCTTTGAGCGGGAGGGCATGCGCATCGACCTGGGTGGCTTCGCCAAGGGCCATGTGATCGACACCAGCACGACGCTCCTCAGGCGCCGCGGCATCCGTCACGCCTTTCTGAGCGCTGGCGGCGACAGTCGCGTCATCGGCGACCGGCGTGGCCGGCCCTGGACTGTCGGCATCCGCAATCCGCGACTCGAAGATGCCTTGGTCGCGGTTCTGCCGCTGACAGACGTCGCCATTTCCACGTCCGGCGACTACGAAAGCTTCTTCGAGAAAGATGGCGTTCGTTGTCACCACGTCATCGACCCCGCGACTGGCAAATCACCTTCCAGCGTGCACAGCGTGACCATCGTCGCCGAGGACGGGCTCACGACTGAGGCGCTGTCGAAGACCGTGTTCGTGCTCGGAATCGACAAGGGCATGAGGCTCATCGAGTCGCTGCCGGGTGTCGATGCCGTGGTCGTCGACGCTGCGGGCGCACTGCATTACTCGACCGGGTTGCAGGACGGAAGTCCGCAAACCCGGCAATAAGGACATGGTCCAAGACAAATTCCCGTTTTGGGTCATGTTCTGAATCAATCGGCGCTCGATCACAGAATCTTGACTGGAGCATTCATGAAGTATCTGGGAGGGGCGAGCGCCCCCGACGGCACCGACCGGTTCGTGCTGTACGGTGCGCACAGCGATGGCAACAGCTTCCTGCACCCGCGCGACATGGATCCATCCGACCCCTCGCCCAAAGTGGCTCCCCGCGGAGCTGGTGTCGCGTCAAGCCTAAAGTGTCGGCTGCTCGCTTGCTCTCGAAGCGCAGTGCGGCGTTGCGCCTCCTTGCGATAGCACGGCTATGAGTTGTCCGGCGCGCCTTGCACTGCGCTCCGACAGTTAAAAATACTCCCAGCCTCTCAGCGTTCGTTCCTGGCGCTCGCGAATTGGCCGAGTTTGAGAAATAGTCCGGGGAGGGAGGCCAGTTGTCGAAGCAATCGACGGCGTTCGCCCCTATGCTCGAAGAATCTCTGTGGTTGGGTGACATTCATGGACGAGTACTTGCAGTGGCTCCTGGCCGGGTTCGGTGTCTGCCTTTTGGTGGCATGGCTGGGTTATGGCGTTTTCAAGCGCGCCACCTCGAAAGACCGATCGAATCGCATCAAGGCAGATGCAGCCGCTCGGGCCGAAACGCAGCGCGTCGCGGCAGAAGAAGCTGCACGCCAGCAAGCTCGTCGCAAGGCGGCGGCGGAAGAGGCCGCCCGGGCCGAAGCAGCTGAACTTGCCGCGAAGGAGGCGGCGCGCGTCACGGTATCCAATCGTGCGGCGGAGGGAGCGGCTGCTGCGCTGCGGGCCGCGCAAGACTCGGCCCGTGCCGAGGCTGCTCGCCGAGCTGCGCAAGAGGCGAAGCGTGCCGAAGAGGCCCGCCTCGCCGCCGAGGAGTTGGCTCGTGCCGAAGCTGCCCGAATCCTCGCTGAACGGACGGAGGCCGCCAGGGTCGAGGCCGCACGTGCAGCTGCGGAACAGGCAGAGCGCGAACGAGCTGCACGGCTTGCGGCGGATGCCGCCCGTGCCGAGGCTGAACGCCTTGCAGCGCAGGAAGTTGCTCGTGCCGAAGCCGCCCGGCTTGCGGCCGAGAAAGCCGCGCAGGCCGAGGAAGTCGCGCGTATCGAAGCTGCGAGGCTTGCTGCCGAAGAGGCCGCGCGTGCCGATGCTGAGCGCGCCGAAGCTGCGCGCGCTGCTGCCGAACGTGCCGCTATCGAGGAAGCTGCCCGCATTGCAGCGGCCGAAGCTTCACGCATCGAATCCGCCCGACTGGCTGCCGAAGAGGCGGCGCGCGTTCAAGCTGCTCGCATCGAGGCCGAACAACAAGCCCGCGCGCGGACATCCGGCCGGGTCGCCTCGTCCGCGCAACCCAAGACACCTGACCAAACCCTTGTCATGATCGCCGACGATTCCAAGATCGTTCGCATCAAGACAGGACGCCTGCTGGCGCAGCACCAGTACAAGGTGTCCTATGCCACCGACGGGCTCGATGCGATCCAGCAGATCCAGGCCAATATGCCCGACGTGGTGATCACCGATGTCGAGATGCCTGGCATGGATGGTTTCGAGCTGACGCACCACGTGCGAAAGAACCCCGTGACGGCGCACATTCCCGTCATCATGATCACCGCCGCCAACGACCGGCACCGCGAGGAGGCCAAACTTGCTGGCGTGAGCGTCCTGCTCGGCAAGCCTTACCCGGAAGACGAACTCATCGCTCATATCCGCAAGGCAATGGAACGGGGCAGCGACACACGCAGCGGTGAAACGCTGGGCAGCGAGACTGAGGCGCGCACACTGGTCTAGGCCACTTTCTTGAAATCGCCTTTGCTCGTCAGGGCGATCCGATTGAACTTGAGATCTACGTGGCGCACGCGCGCCGCAAAGCCCAGTGGCCCCACCTTTTCCAGCGCGAATTGACGGCCGCCACAGCGAGTATTGAACCCAAGGCGACCAACGCTGCACCGCCGACGAGGCCAGCCTGGTGGCCCCAGATGAGTCCATGCCCTATTAACACTGCCGCGCCTGCGCTGCCGCACACCAGCGGCCACCACGTTTTGCGTACGCGAGCAACCCATGTCATGCCGCCCAGGCTGAGGATCAGCATCACGAGGATCGCTGGCCAGAATCGTCCCCAACCCGTCAGGTGGGGCAAGGCCAGCAGGCCAGAACTGCTCAGGTACGTTGCGCCACAGATCGGACACTTTGGCAGCAGGGCGAGTAGCACGGCCCATAGGCCCGGCGCTGCGTTGGCGGCCGTTGTTGCGCCTTCCGTTGCGGCTTCAAGCGTAGGGGCCTTCTTCGCCATCCGCTGCACTTCGCCCCACAGTTCCTCCGGGTCCCAGCCCAGGCGCTGATACGTGGCACGCATTCGACTGTCCGAGTCGAGCACGTACACCTCGATCCGGTGCCGGTTGACAAGCGATCCGGTGAAGTTGACTCCCAACTCGAAGTAGTCCTGCAATGCCTTTCTGCCCTGCATCGTTCTGAGCAGCCGGCAATGCTCTCCGGGCACGACACCGCGGCTTTCGGCGTAGCCGCGAAGCCGGTGGGGAAGGTCGAATTCGGGGTCGTAGGTGATAGCGACCAAGTTGACCGACGAGGCGCGCCCTTCGTTTTCGAGCAGCTTTTGCAAGCGTCCCAGCTTGGCGATGGTGAGAGAGCATTTCTGCTCGTTGTCGCAGCGCGTGTAGAAGAAGACCACCACGCTCGGTCGGCCAACGAACAGGTCGTTCCAGGCATGACTTATTCCGTCCTGGTCTTCGAAGCGCGCCGAAGTGGGCCCGACAGTTGCGACCGCACGCTCGCGCCGTCGCCAGGACAGCGGTAGCGAGCAGCAGGCCTCGACGTCTGCGTATCGAGGACCTGGCAGCGCCGCGAGGATTTTCTCTAGCGACTCGCGGTTGTCGTCCGCAAGCAAAGTTGACTCGCCAGCGAGCTGTGCAAGCTCCGGCCTGATGCCCGACGCTGCTGGTCCCATCCACTCAAGTGCGCGCAAGATCTCGCCGCACGCCGACCCTGAGACTGAGGGAGCCGGAACACCACTCCATGTCTCCAGGGTGACAAAGTCGTCGCGACGAGCCAGAGTCTGGAGCGCGCGCAGCAGACATCCGGCATACGCATGCCTCGGCTTGCTGGCAGTTCGGAGCGTGTGAGCCGCGGCGGCCAACAGATAAGGCTGATGTCCGGTCTGAAGCTCTTCCAGCACCGCTGGTATGGCCTCCTCGCACAAAGGTTCCCGGCCGAGCGCCAAGAGCACAAGACCGCGCCGGCGCACCACTTCAGCCGAGCTGCACTCGTCATAGGCCGGATGTGACTCTTGGAGTAACTCGAGGAGCCCTGCTGAGCGCTTCGCCAATGCGCCGGCCGCAATCACCTCGTCCCTGAAGCGCCCCTGCGTCCACGGAAAAGCCATCACGAGCTTAGCTGTAGCGGGCCTTGAACCCCTGGGCGGCAGTCCGCAGGTTCATGTTGCCGGTGCTTTGACTGATGCTGTTCACCTTCTCCCTCAGCGGCTCGTCGGAAGACAGCGTCGACGACTCGCCGAAGTGGGCGAGGGCCGTGAGGCCAACAGCACGGGCATCGTCGCTCTCGCTGTCATCCATTGCCATGGTTCGTGCGATTTCCTGCATGCGCCGCGGCGCAAGGTGATTGAGCGCGCTGGCGGCTATCTGGCGGACATCGGTCGATTCGCTCTTGTCCGACACGACGCCCGCGAAAAGATCCACCGAGTTGCCATCGGCAGCCAATACCCTCAGCGCCTCGCGCCGTGCCAGGTCGTTCGGCGGCCGATTCGCAATCTTCTTGGCCACCTCATAGGCGCCGGCGTGTGGGTCATAGCTGAGCAGCTGCAGCGCTTTCTCAGGTGAAAGTTGCGCTTTGGATGGATCGTCCAAACCCTCCAGGAGCATCGATTGCGTGTCGCTGTCCTGCTCACGCGCTAGCAGGCCAAACACGCGCTGTCGGACTTCGGGATCGGGGTCTGTGCGCAGTTGCCGCAGCACGCTCAAGTATTGCGCGCGGTACTTCGCAAACGCGACAGGATCGAAGGCCGCTGCCTGGATGGTGCTGAGGGCCTGGCCACGCAGCGCGGGGTTGGCCGCCTGATCCATCAGGATCCCGCACATCTGGTCAAACGACTGCTTACTGCCAATCACGTCCGGGCCGACTTTGACGATTGCATTGAGCCGAGCGTTCAGCTTCGCACCTGGATCGACGGCCGTGGCCATCAAGCTGTTCGGATCCACGGAGCCGTCCAGCGTGCCCTTCCTGGCCGCCTTCTTCGCGGCGATCTTCTTGCTGGGCACTTTGGGCCCCAGGCCGGTGATTGCCTTGATGCCCGTGGACGTGGACGCACCACGCTGCGTCGGCGCCTTGCGCGCTGCGACCTTCTTGGCGGGCGCCTTCAATGATTTGGTTGCCTTGCTCTTAGGGGACTTTGCAGTAGCCATGTTGTTGTGCTCCAGATGCAGGCTTCTCAGGCCGCGGCGACGTCGTCGTACGAAAAGCCCAGCTTCGCGTCACTGCTCACCAAGCCTTGAAAGTCGAGCATATCGCTCACCTGCGGCGATAGCCCAGGTGCCGAGACACACGGCGAGGCAGCCATGGAGCCTCCGGGCGCAGTCGACGGACGAGGTGGCGCCACATCCATGTCCCACGGCCACAGCGTGTCCTGCAGGTTGTGGCCTTTGAGCAGGCTTGTTGGAGACTGACCCGAGTCGTATGAGGCGGCGTCCGCGCCCTTGTAACGCCCGAACTTGGCTTGCCACTTTGCCCACAGACGGTCGACGTTGCAGTGAAGCAGGAAGAACAGCGGGTCCTTCGCAGCGGTGGGGATCGAGGAGATGCTTCCGCCGAAGTACTCGACGTGAGCACTGCCGTGGGGGTTGCCCTGCATGCTTCTGAAGAGCCTGAAGGTGTTCCCCAATGCCAGTGTTTGCGCCTCTGTGCGAATCGATGGGCTTGCCTGCTTGCCCGGGCTCGCGCCCAGTTGCCGGCGCAGGATGCCTTGAACGCCATCGGTGGCCCAGAACTGCAGCGGGTTCGACGGGCTGAAGCGCACCGTCCCCAGGTTGTCCGGCAACCCGATGAAGTCCAGCGTGAACACGTTGGGGGCCATCTTGTCAAAGCGCCAGTAGGGCAGTGTCACTGACGGGTCGATCGCCTGCAGTTCGCGCTCAAGGTCCATGAGGTATGACCGATGCCAAGGCAGGAATCCCGGGCCGCCGTGGGCCTGCGCGTCGGCGGCGCCAGCCACATGCATGTTGCGGAAGTCAGCGAATCTTCCTGTGCCCTTGTTGTTGAGCATCGCCATCGCCGAAATGAAGCGATCGCGCTCGCCGGCTGTCAGCTTGTCAGCATTCTTGCGAATCCGGACCATCACCGGCATGCGGCCGATTTCCGCACTGGCCGTCGCCACGATGCTGACGTCGCCATCAGATTTGCTTGGCGAGCCGAACTTGCCCCGCACGTAGACGATCTTGGTGCTGCCATTCGTTGGAAGCTGAACCTTCAGCGTCGGCGTGAAGTTGCCATTCGGCGTCGCAGAGTACCGGATCGAGCCGCCATCGGAATGCCGATCCTCGGAAAGCACCACCTGCACATCGGACCCGGCGGGCGCATCCAGTATTCGCAACCGCAAGGGCGACGGTGCCCAGGTGAGATAGTGCGCCGTGTCGCTGGCGCTGTTATTGATGGTGAAGTCGACTCGCATGCGCCTATTACCTCTTCTTCGGATGTGTCGCTACAAAGGCGGTTGCAGGATGGCACGTGGATCGGCAATTGGGCATCCCTACATAGTGGGGGGGCGGGGCTATCAAACGCACGATAAATAAAGAGACCCCGACAGTTCCAGTGGAAGGGCTGCCGCGCCAATGGTCGCCCCCACTACAAGCCAACTATTCAGGGCAAGGAGTCGACCCAGAAGACACCAGATCCGCCCATCCCTTCGGTGAGCGTCACATAAGCCGGGCTCCTAGGCGGCTGCGGCAGTATTGAGAAATCGAACCCGTGAGGGGTATAGGTCCTTGGTGCGCCATAGGTGAAAGTGATTTCGGGTTGTGACCACTGAAGGGGCGCTGTCCCTCCATTCACTACACCGCAGATCGGTCCTGTGTTGCCATTCACCTGTGCCTGTGCGGAATTGCACCTAGGTGCACACGATGCCGTCTCGCGTCCTGTGAACTCGACGCCCATCGTCATGCTTCTCGACATGTCTCTCGGATCGTTCATCGAATCCAGGAACGCCTTCGGGAACCCGTTATGGTCGCGAGAAAACAATGTACTGTCGTCGATCTTCCACGTCACTTGCACGTCCGGCGAGTGCAGGTAGCTTGTCACAAGACGACCGCCGAGCACCCAGCCGGCCTGCACCACAGGATCTCCGCCATGCTTGAAGCCCTCGGTGTACTTTGACTGCAAGGTGCTGCAATCGCGATTGGACGAATCAGGATTTGGGTCGGGCAGGCGCTGGGTCCCATATTCAGCGTTCAATCCCGTGTTGCCCGTGCCGTAGACGGCGGGACCGTCGCCTTGAGAGTACAAGTAGACAGCATCCCAGTCCTGCTTCAAGGCATACGCTGCCATTACCGGGCCCCATTCAGCGCGATAGGGGTAGGGCCTATAAAAGCTGGTTTCGTAAATCACGTGCGGCTTGCCCAGTACCCTGAAACCTTGCATTGCCTTGGGCATCTTTCCGCCCATGGAAACAGGGAGCCACGGAGTCCCGTCCAGACCGCCGATGTTCGAACTCGCAAGCGGGCTGCGATACCCGTCCAGGCTCGTGGCATCACCCTGGCTTCCTGCATAGAGGGCCACGGCATTAGGTTCTCCGTTGTATTCCAGGCCGGTATTGAAGATGAAGGGCTGGGCTGCAACACCATTTCCGAATGTCCTGGCGTAGGCCCTCATTTCGTTCGATGCGTCGATGAAGGTCTTGCTGACGAATTTGGCATATTCTGAGTAGTGATTAGCCAACCCCTCCGCCGCCTGTGTCGAGCTGAAGATGTTGTAGCTGGAGCTACGCCATGCGCGGTCCAGCGCCTGCAGAGCAGCATCTGGCAATGAATCGATGCAAGCCTTGTCAAGCGCGCAACCAACAAAGTGTGATTCGTTGGCCAACTCCCACGCGCTCACGGCCGTCTCCTCAGCGTAAGTGCGGTTGCTGTAAGGATTGCGGTGCGACAGGAAGGCCGCGAAATGTGCCTTCATCATGTTGCGCCACTCGCTGGAAATATACGGGGCCAGGGAGTAGACCTTGAGTTCCTGCGTGGTGTACGAGCCGTTTTGCCGCGGATATTTCGCGATAGTCTGCGTGGACCAATTGACCACCTCCGGATTGGGATCGATCGTCAAGCTGTAAACACCCACGTTGTGCAGCGCTGTCATCTCGATGGAGATGTTGACGGACGCCAGCTTGAACACCAGATAGTCGAAAAGATCCAGCTTTGATCCGTCGGACCGTTGCGCTGCTGGAAAGGCGCGAGTGCCGGCTGAAGTTTTCGTGTAGAACGTGTCTTGCGTGGCCCACAGTCGTATGCCGTTGTACCCCAACGCGGCGACGCGGTTTACGAAGTTGTCGATCTCCTGATATGGATGCGCAGATGATGTGATCTGCCCCAGCTGCACGTTCTCACCCCAGAACCGGACCCTCGTGCCGTCGCGGTAGAAATGGCCTGATGTCGCAGTGACATAACTGTTTGACGCAAAGGCATTGACAACCGCCGGAATGGTGCATAGCCCCGTGCAGGCCAACCGCATTGCAAGACCGGCAATCGCCGGGACAATCTTCGAAGACAATGACGCTCCTTGAATTGGTTCGGGGCGCGAGTATCTCGGGAGAACTTCTCGTAGGCACTCCCTAATTTGAACGCGGCCGTGCGGAAGCTTTGCGAGAGACAGGTCACTCGGTGGTACTCACGCAACAGCAGTGACCCTCAATTCAGGCATTTGTCGATGCGCTTTGGGTGCTGCGAACTAAGGACCCGTTCGGGAATAACTTGCACATTTGGCTCGCCGGCTGCGGGCGCGCTGCGGCGTTGCAAATGCTCGCGATGCCTATGGGCATCGCTGC
>Ga0207678_10002430_pt1 | contig 16931 bp, 16 predicted proteins | sample KBSC63metaG_FD_184319 | JGI IMG/M metagenome (GOLD analysis project Ga0207678, IMG submission 184319) | Corn rhizosphere microbial communities from Kellogg Biological Station, Michigan, USA - KBS C6-3 metaG (SPAdes) (version 2) | ecosystem: Host-associated > Plants > Roots > Rhizosphere > Soil ...
CTGCCTGGAGAAGTGGAACCAGGGCGACAACGGCATCCTTGCCTTCGCTCGTGCGTACCGTCTGGTGCCGGGCACAGGCTGGCATATCGATCCCGGCATTCTTCATGCGCCCGGATCGCTCGTGACCTACGAGCCGCAGGTGAACAGCGACGTCTTTGCCATGTTCCAGTCTGAGGTGGACGGGCGCATCGTCGATTGGGGTCTGATGACCAAGGACGTCAAGCCCGAGTTCAGCAAGGACTTTGACTATCTCATCAGCATGCTCGATTGGGATGCCAACGTGAATCCGGAGTTCGCGAAGACCAACAAGCGCTTCCCGAAACCGGTCAAGGCAGTCGAAGCCATGGAAGCGGAAGGCTACCGCGAGATGTGGATCACCTATGGAACAGGTTATTACTCGGCCAAAGAACTGACCATCCTGCCGAAGCAGAAGGTGACGATCAAGGACGGCGCCGCTTATGGCGTCATCCTGACGCAAGGCCATGGAGTGCTCGGAGGACAGACGGTGAGCACGCCTTCCATGATTCGCTTTGGCGACATGACCGAGGACGAGGTGTTCGTCACCGCTGCAGCAGCCCAGCAGGGCGTGGTGATTGAGAACCACAGCTCATCCGATCCCCTTGTGCTGCTGAAGCACTTCGGACCTGGCAATCCCGATGCAGAATTGCTCATAAAGAAATAAGGTACAGACACAGTGAATCAGCATAAAAAACCGGCGCTCCATAACGCGATGTGGCCCGGACTCGTCGGAAAAGGCGAAGGGTCCGAGCCGCCGATCGATCTCGAAACCATGCTCGACCTGACGGCAAAGGCTGAGGTGGACGGCATCCGATTCGATGGCGTCGATCTGTTTCTTTCTTTGCCTCATGTCGACATCGACTCGACGGACGACGATCTGGCCTCTCTTCGAGACCGCATCGAAAAGCGCAATCTTGTCGTCGGCTCTCTCGTGGCTCCCGTCTGGGGAGCCACCGGGGGCGGCTCGGCGATGGGCTCTGAGGACGAACGAAAGAATTTCCTGACTCAGGTTCGCAAGGCATGCGCTATCGGCAAAAAGCTGCGCGATCTTGGCATCCGTCACTACGGGGTCGTTCGTATCGACTCCGCGGCAAGCCCGGCGGACTGGGCCAAAGATCCTGCCGGGAATACAAAGCGGATAGCCGAGACATTCCGCGAAGCAGGCAAGATCGCCGAAGGCTACGGCGAGCGTCTCGCTGCCGAAGGCGAAATCTGTTGGGGCGCGATGCATAGCTGGAAGCGTATGGTCGAGCTGCTGGAGATGGTCGATCGCCCGCAGACCGTCGGCTTCCAGGCCGATATGGCACACTCGCTCCTGTTCACCCTCGGCTATAACGCGCCGGAAGACCGCCTCCTACCCGAGAACTTCGATTGGTCGCAGCAGGACGTTCTGATGGACGCGCTCCGAACCGTCACCAATGCTCTGCGGCCATGGACCATCGATTTTCATGTGGCCCAGAACGACGGCACCGTCTTCGGCGCAGGTTCGCACGATAAAACCGGCCGCCACTGCCTGGCAAACGATCCCAATGGAAAGATGGATATCGTCAAGGTCGCCGGCCTTTGGATGCGCGATGAAAGCGGCGCTCCCACCCGTGCCTACCAGCACATCTGCTGGGATGGCTGCATGTTCCCCAATTCGGTCATGACGTCGCCCGGTACATGGCAGGACGTGCTGGGCACATTGGTCTCGGTACGCAACGCACACGGTTGGGATTGAGTAAGGAGAAGCAGAGATTTTATGGCAAGAAAGAACCTGAACGTCGGTTTGGTTGGATACGGTTTCATGGGGCGAACGCATTCGAACGCGTATCTCCAGGCGCCGCGCTTCTTCGACGTCCCCTATCAGCCGGTGCTGAAGGCGGTCTGCGCTCGCAATGCCGATCGCGCGAAGGGGTTTGCCGAGAACTGGGGCTATCAATCGGTGGAGACGGATTGGCGCGCGCTCATCGAGCGCAAGGATATTGACCTGATCGATATCGCCAGCCCCAACGATACCCACGCTGAGATCGCCATCGCTGCCGCCAAAGCAGGCAAGATGGTGCTCTGCGAAAAACCCTTGGGACGCACCGCGGCCGAAGGCAAGGCCATGGTGGACGCAGTGGAAGCCGCAAACGTCCCCAACATGGTCTGGTACAACTATCGCCGCGTCCCCGCCTTAGCTCTTTTGAAGCAGTTGCTCGACGAAGGCCGCTTCGGCCGCATCTTCCACTACCGCTCGCAGTTTCTGCAGGACTGGACCATCTCCAGCGACCTGCCCCAGGGTGGCGAAGGCCTCTGGCGACTCGATGCATCGGTGGCCGGCAGCGGCGTCACTGGAGATTTGCTCGCGCACAACATCGACATGGCTCTCTGGCTGAACGGCCCTATCTCCGAAGTGACGGCCATGACCGAGACCTTCGTCAAAGAGCGCAAGCACAGTCTTACCGGGCACGTCGAGCCGGTTCATATCGATGACGCAAGCTCATTCCTGTGCCGCTTTAAAAATGGTTCGACGGCTACATTCGAAGCGACCCGCTATGCGCGTGGCCACAAGGCTCTGTTCACGCTCGAAATCAACGGCGAATTTGCTTCCGCCAAGTGGGACCTGCACGACCTGCATCGGCTTGAGTTCTTCGACCATCGCGACGAAGGCCGGCTGCGCGGCTGGAAGAGCATTCACATCACCGATGGCGACCACCCTTACATGAAAAACTGGTGGGTGCCCGGCCTGCAGATTGGTTATGAGCATACCTTCATTCACCAGGTTGCCGATTTCCTACAGGCAGCCGACGAGCACCGGCAGGCTGCGCCCACATTCCAGGACGGTCTGGCTGCGGATTATGTAACAGACGCGGTCCTGAATTCTGCAAAGACAAAGCAGTGGCAAAACGTACCTAGGGTTTAGCCCATTTCAACTGAACGAATCTCAAGGAGAAATACATGTCAGGTAAACCCATGAGTTCCCGCGGCATGATCGCCGCTGCTTCAATGGCGTGTGCAGTCTTCGCACTTGCTGCGGTTACCATTCCCAACCTGTCTCATGTCGCCGCTCAGCAAGCGCCTTCGCGCGCCGCTCGCACCGGTGGTGGCTTCACTCAGCCCGATCCCATCGATTTCAACGATCACCAGGGATGGACACAGATCTTCGACGGCAAGACCCTGAAGGGCTGGGACGGCACTCCCGAAGTGTGGCATGTGGAGGATGGGTCTATTGTCGGTGAATCCAGCCCGGAGCATCCCTCCGGAACGACCAACATCATCTGGCGCGGCGGCGAGGTCGCCAACTTTGAACTGAAGGCAGAGATCAAGCTCGAGGGCGCTGGCGCGAACGGCGGAATCCAGTACCGCAGCCTGAGCGCTCCTCCTTCCATGCCCCATATTCCTGCCGACAGGCTCGCGCAAATGACGCAGGAGCAGAAGCAGAGAATGCAGGAGAGAGAGGCCCTCTCGCAGAAATACGCCAAGTGGAACGTTAAGGGCTATCAGGCCGATCTGGACTACGGCAACAAGTATTCAGGCCAGCTCTACGAACAGGGCACCGGCCGTGGGATCATCGCCTGGCGTGGCCAGATGGTCGAAACCGAAGCGGGTAAAAAGCCCCGTCTCCTTGGCAGCCTGGGGACTTCCGACGAACTCAAAGCGTTTATTAAGCCGGGTGAGTGGTACCAGTACGAGGTCATTGCGGATGGCAATACACTCATCCACATTCTGAATGGTCACGTCATGGCGATTCTCGTCGATACCGATCCCAAATACAGCGTAGCCAAGGGGCTGATCGCCTTCGAAATCGAAGGTGGAGGTAACGTGAAGATCTCCCATCGAAATGTCTGGCTGAAGAAACTGCCGTAGTTGCCATGGCCGTAAGATAATCTGGCAGTGCTGAGGAGCAAGAATGGCTTTGCCAAACGGTCCGGGATCCAGTGAATTCATACAGCAGCGTATTGGGAGACTATCGCAGATCGGCGGTATCTCCCATTTCACGCACAGTGACGGTAAAGCGAAGGGAGTTTCGACGCTGCGGGTGCGCACCGCGCGCGGCCTCGAATTCTGGGTCGTTCCCGACCGGGGAATGGACATCGTCGAAGCCAGCTACGCAGGCAAATCTCTAAGCTGGCACTCGCCTGTGGGTGTGGTTCATCCGGCGTATTACTCCAGTCGCGACCTGGAGTGGCTCCAAAGCTTCGCTGGCGGTCTGCTTTGCACCTGTGGGCTGTCAACCGCTGGTGCGCCGTCGGAAGATGATGGCGAGAAGCTTGGACTGCACGGCCCCATCTCCAACACTCCCGCCGAGCAGGTGAACTGGTCGGAGACATGGCAAGGCGATGACTGCCTGCTGAGCGTCTCTGGCCAAATGAGAGAGACCTCCGTCCTCGGACGCAATCTTCTGCTGGAGCGAACCATCTCCACTTCGCTTCAGAGTCTTTCCCTCTCCATTCACGATGTTGTCGAAAATCAGGGCTTCCGCGACTCACCATTGATGCTTCTGTACCACTTCAACTTCGGATTCCCGCTGCTGACCGAACGCAGCCAGATCTACGGTCCATCGCAATCCGTCGAGCCCGTCAACAACTTCGCTTCGCAAAGTATGGATCGGTGGAACACTTTTGAGCCGCCGCAAAGAGACATTCAGGAGCGCGTTTATTTCCACCAGATGCAGCCCGATGCATCTGGAAAGGTAACGGTCGTCCTGGTGAGCGACCGCGATAATCCCGACTTCGGAATCGCTTTGAGCTACGACAGCAAAACTCTCCCCCGGCTTGTTGAATGGAAGCTGACCGGCACGAACCACTTCGTCCTGGGCCTTGAGCCTTCCAATTGCAAGACGCTGGGGCGTGCTGCAGAACGGGAGCAGGGCACCTTGCAAAGCCTTTCCCCCGGCGAGCGACGCGAGTTCCGGCTAGAACTAACGGTACTCGACGGCGCGAAGCAGGTAGCCGACGCAATCGGTGCCAATGCTCCAGCCCAGGCAGATCACTCCTGACGATATTGTTAAAAGCGATCAGAAAGATAGCGCTGGAGTTTCCGCCTTGCAATCGCCGCGCCGATTCTCTATATATGGTTCGCTCTGAAAATCACAGAATTTGAAAGATCGCCGTCGTCAATCAGAAACACTCGGACAGGTAAATGAATAAGAGAGAATTCCTCAAGACCTCGGGTGCCCTTATCACCGGCACCATGTTGTCCCGCTTCGCTGGCGCAGAGCAGCCCGGCACACCCAGCCCTGCGGCAGGCCCCCGCACCAACTGGTCGGGCAATCTTCACTATCATGCCGATCACCTGCTCCTTCCCAAAAACGTGGAAGAGGTTCAGCAGGCGGTAAAGAGCTGCAAAAAGCTCAAAGCTCTCGGTGCGCGTCACTCCTTCAACACCATCGCCGACAGCGACTTCAATCAGATCTCCGTCAAAGCCCTCGACCACATGTCGGTCGATGCCAAGGCGCGCACCGTCACCGTGGGTGGTGGCGTCAGCTATGGCCAGCTTGCTCCCTATCTCGATGCGCAGGGCTTCGCCGTTCCCAATCTCGCCTCGCTTCCTCACGTCTCCGTCGCCGGAGCGACCGCAACTGCGACGCATGGCTCCGGAAACAAAAACGGCAATCTCTCCACTGCCGTTTCTGCTATGGATATCGTCACCGCCGATGGCAATCTCATCCATTTGTCCCGGGAGAAGGACGGCGATCAGTTCCTTGGCGCAGCCGTTGGCCTGGGCGGACTCGGTGTTGTCACCAGCGTTACACTCGACGTCATACCCACCTTCCAGATGACCCAGGTCGTCTATGAAAATCTCTCATTCGACCAGCTCGAACATAACCTCGATGCCATCTTCGGCAGCGGTTACAGCGTCAGCCTCTTCACCGATTGGCAAAAGAACCGCGCTACCCAGGTATGGATCAAAAGCCGCCTCGCTCCCGGCGGTAAAGCCGACATGCCCGCCCAGTTCTACGCCGCGACGCTTGCGAAACAAAAGCTCCATCCTATCGCCGGCGCCTCCGCCATCAACTGCACCGAGCAACAGGGAATTCCCGGCCCCTGGTACGAGCGCATGCCGCACTTCCGCATGAACTTCACCCCAAGCAGCGGCGCCGAACTGCAGTCGGAGTACTTCGTTCCGCGCGAGAAAGGCTATCAGGCCATCCGCGCGGTCGAGCAGCTTCGCGACCACATTACGCCGCACCTCTTCATCACCGAATTCCGCACCATCGCTGCCGACAATCTCTGGATGAGTACCTGTCATCAGCGAGACGCCATGACCATTCACTTCACGTGGAAGCCGGATTGGCCCTCCGTCTCCAAGGTGCTTCCGCTGATCGAGGCAAAGCTGGCCCCCTTCGATGCCCGCCCCCACTGGGCCAAGATGTTTACCATGCAGCCCTCGCGCATTCATCAGCTCTACGAAAAGCTGCCCGACTACCAGGCCATGCTCAAACACTTTGACCCCAACGGAAAATTCCGCAACGGCTTCCTCGACACCAACATCTTCAGCGCCTGAGATCCCCTACCACCCCCATGAAAACCGGGTGCCCCATCTTAGCGACAGCTCTATCGTCGCTAAGGTGGGCTGATGCCCCACCTGCTTTCAATCCTAGGGCACGTCATCTCCGAAACATCCCACCACAATCCACCTTACCTAAACCGTTTCTGTGGTAAGTTGGGCAGCGGAGAAAAACAGATGCCTCTGCTGCAACTGAACCGGACCTTCGCGTCTTTTGCCACCCTCCTGCTCTTTTCGATTCCCGCTTTCGCAGCGAACCCGCTTCAGGTCAAAACCGACAAGGGCAAGGTCGAGGGCGCCTACACTACCGACCATCAGGTCATCGCCTTCAAAGGCATCCCTTATGCCGCGCCTCCGGTTGGCGACCTCCGCTGGAAGCCACCGATGCCGGCGGCCAAATGGGAGGGTGTTCGTTCCGCCGCCAACTTTGGCTCGCACTGTGTGCAGTCCGGCGGCTATCCCGATATGGTCTTCCACGACCCCGGCCCCAGCGAAGACTGCCTCACTCTCAACGTCTGGACCCCCGCGAATGCGAAACCTGACAGTAAGCTTCCCGTCATGGTCTGGATCTACGGCGGCGGCTTCACCACCGGCGGCACCTCGGAGAGCCGTCAGGACGGCCAGTTCCTCGCTCATCGGAACGTCGTCATTGTTTCCATGAACTACCGCCTGGGCATCTTCGGCTTCTTTGTCCATCCTGAACTCACCGCTGAGTCGGCTCACCACGCCTCCGGCAACTATGGCCTGATGGACCAGGCCGCCGCGCTCGAATGGGTCAAACGCAATATCAAGTCATTCGGAGGCGACCCCTCCAACGTCACCATCTTCGGCGAGTCAGCCGGCTCCTTTGCCGTCAGCACGCTGATGGCGTCGCCTCAGACAAAGGGCCTCATCTCCAAAGCCATCGGCGAGAGCGGCGGAGCTTTCTATAGCAGCGGCCTCGGATATCAGCCTCGCGAAACTCTGGAGCAGCGCAACGTGCAGTTCGCCCAGACGGCCTTTGGCACCTCTAGCCTCGCCGCGCTCCGCAAGCTCTCCGCCGACGATCTGGTCAAAGCCGCCATGGCAAAGACCGATCCCCGGCCACCCCGCTTCGGTCCCGATGTCGACGGCTACTTCCTCCCCGAATCCGTACCCGACATCTACGCCGCTGGCCAACAGGCTCATGTTCCCCTCCTCGCCGGCTGGAACGCTGACGAGGCCCGCGCCCAGGTGCTCTTCGCTAAACCGCCGGTCACCGCGGAAACCTTCACCGCCCAGGCGGAAAAAGATTTCGGCTCTCGCGCTAAAGACTTTCTCGCGGTCTACCCGGCAACCACCGACGAGATCGCAAAAACCTCTGCCGGAGACTTCTCCAGCGACCGCTTTATTGCCTTCTCCACCTGGCGTTGGATCGAGGCACAGATCCATACCGGCGAAGCTCCCGTCTATCGCTACTTCTTCACCCTCGGCTCGCCCGGCGACAAAAACCATCCCGCCGCCATCGGCGCTTTTCACTCCGACGATATCGAGTATGTCTTCGGCACTCTGGATTCCCGTCCCGAGGCGGTCTGGCGGCCCGAAGACCGCAAGCTATCCGACCAGATCGGCCAGTACTGGACCAACTTCGCCCGTACCGGCGACCCTAACGGCCCGGGTCTGCCCAAGTGGCCCACCTGCACCCCGGCAGACCAGTATCAGGTGATGTACCTCAATGCCAACCCTGAGGCCAAACCCGATGCTTACCGCGCGCGCTATCTCTTTCTCGACGAGGTCTGGGGCAAGCCGAAGCCCTGATTTACCCGAGGGAATGGAGTCAACGCGCAATAAATAAGTTTTGCTTCCTGTAAGCCAAAGGGTCTTAGCTTGGGGTCTGTATTGCCATATCTGAAGGGGCTTTATCGAACGGAGATGTGCTCTCGTGCCCCAACATTGCGATCAGCCTTTTGCTTTTCCCGGTCACATTTGAGCAGAAATCAACCCTTATAGTAGGGGAAAGAACGGATGGCCTCCGCCATCAATTTTAATTTCGCTGCCTCCGTACTTCAGGAGAAATGCTCTTATGAGATTAAAACAACAAATAAAGCGACTCATGCGCTTTACTTTTGAAGTTGGGCAGCGGTTCAAAGTTGATATTCTTCCTCGGCATTTTTATTCCGAAATTCCTTCGATCCGCCAGCTCCGGAGTACCCAGAACTGGCGGAAACCTCTCAGCATGAATCACATTGCCGGAGCAGATCTCCAGTCGCAGCAGGATTTCGTCTCTTCCTGTACGCAGGGGCTTGAATCAAAGCTGACCTCAACGTCTCTTCATCGACGTGCGTGCGATATGAATGGCCTGCATGAAGGATTTGGCCCCATTGAGGCCGATTTTCTCTATTGCTTTATCCGCTCTCAAAAGCCGCCTCGCATCATTCAGGTAGGCTGCGGTGTCTCCACTGCGATTTGCGTTTTGGCGGCCGCGGACGCGGGCTATCAGCTGGAGATCATTTGTATCGAACCGTATCCGACATCATTTCTGATCCAGCAGGCGGCTGCGGGAGCACTTCGCCTGGTCGCGGAAAAGTTTGAAGAGACTATGCTGCCTATCGCGGAGATGCTCGAAGGTGGCGGCCTCTTCTTCGTAGATTCGACCCACACCCTGGGTCCCGCCGGCGAGGTCACTCAACTTATCTGCGAGACGCTTCCCAATTTGCCTGTGGGGACGTGGGTCCACTTTCACGACATCAGATTTCCTTATGATTATCCTCCGGACATACTCACATCGGAGCTCTTTTTCGGCCACGAGTCGGCGTTGCTCTACGCTTTTCTGGTACAGAATAAGCGTTATAGCATTGCAGCCTCGCTTTCGATGCTGCATCATGAATGCCCCGATATGCTCGGAAAATATCTTCCAAACTATAAGCCCGCACAATTTGACCAGGGTCTTCGGATCTCCGCAGGCGACTATCCCAGTTCAATCTTCCTGAGGGTCCACTGAGAATCGGCGCGGAAGCTTGCCGTCCCCAATAGCGTCCACATTCAGACCGCCGTCCTGATAGACTTAAAGTTCGCGTCGACCAATCGCGCAAAAGTTCTCTCAAAGCGGCCCGGCCGCCGCGAGCCAAAAGGAAGACTCAACCCAGTGGATCAGCAGACCAAGCAAGCGCTCAAGCACGACCAGTTCATCGACACGACGCAACACGGCCTCGAGTGGGCCAGCGAAAATCGGCACACCGTCATCATCGCCAGCTCCATTCTGGTTGCGCTCATCGTGATTCTTGTCGGCGGCTTCGTCATCTATAACAATCGCGCCGATGCAGCTTCTGTAGCGTTTGGGGCTGCCATGCAGGAATATCAGACTCCGCTCGCCGAACCCGGCCAGCAGGTTCCTGCTGGCGTCAAGACCTATACTTCCGTCGCCGAGCGCGCCAAAGCCGCCAATCAGCTTTTCATGGCCGCCGCCGATAAGTACAGCATGATGCCCGATGGAAAGACAGCCCGCTATTTTGGCGGCATTACCTACCTTGAGGAGGGCAACAACGCCGCCGCCGAAAGCACCCTCAAACAGGTGGCAGATGGCTGGAACAACGAGCTTGCCTCGCTGGCGAAGCTCTCACTTGCGAACCTTTACCGCCAGACCGGCCGCGACTCGCAGGCGATTGAACTTTATAACGAACTGACGGCCAAGCCGACCACCTCCGTTCCTCCCGGCCTCGCCCAGATGCAACTGGCTGAGATGTACGAAGCGCAGGGCAAGCCTGAAGAAGCGAAAAAGATCTACGCCAAGCTGAAGGACAAGGACGGTAAGAGCGCTGTCGGCATGATGGCAGCGCAGAAGCTGAACCCTTCAGCCGCTCCGGCAATGCAGCAATAAAGAGATCAGATATTCGTTAGCGCTAAAGCGGAACCCTTCTGGGGCTCCGCTTTTTCTTCCGTATAAATTATCTCGATGTTCATGGACAATTCTGCTTTTTCCGGCCTAATCTACATTCACGCTGATTTGCAACCTCCCCGGAAGCGAATCCAAGGAGATCACCATGCAACGAATTCTCGTCGTTGACGATGATCGTCTGGTTGCCGACACTCTTACGCTGATCTTTGCAAAGAGCGGCTTCGACGCCAGGAGTGCCTATTCTGCGGATGAGGCGCTCGAATGCGCGCGCATCTTCAATCCTCACCTCCTCCTCTGCGATATCTCTATGCCCGGCAGAGACGGCCTCGCTCTGGTGTGCGACATTACCCGCGAGCTGCCCTCCTGCCGCATCATTGTTCTCACCGGCTTCTACTCCAACCTCAAGGGCATCCGAGAGCAGTCAGATAAACTTGCCCGGCCGGTAAGCATCCTCACTAAACCCTGCCAACCCTCCGAGCTACTGCGCGAGGCTGCGACTGTGCTGGCCGCTGCGAGCTGATCTGCTCCATGTTTGATCTTGGCCGCATTCTTATCTTCTTCGGACTTCTGCTCCTGGTTGCCGGTCTCGTCGTGCTTGGCCTCAATCGCCTGAACATTCCGCTCGGCCGTCTCCCCGGCGATCTCAACTGGCGCGGCCGCGGCTGGTCTGTATCGTTTCCCATCGTTACCTGCCTGATCTTGAGTGTCCTGCTCAGCTTCCTTCTCTGGGTGGTCAACCACTTCCGCCGCTAGCATCGAACTGCTTCCGTCAGCGATGCTAGACTCGGCGATATGGCAGAGAAAGACGAGAAACCGCCGACACTCGCAAGCCTGCGGGCCAGCCGGAGAAAACCTCGCGTCGTCGCTTCTCGCCCTGCTCAGATCGATCTCCTTTTTGCCGCCGAACCTCCCGCGCCACTTCCCAGCCCACCTCAGAAGCCATCTCCTTCTGCGCTTCCCACACAACGCCACATTTGGACGGTTCGCGATCTGGTCATCGACATTCGCCAGAAGGTTGAAGCCGGCTTCCCAGATCTCTGGGTTGAAGGCGAAATCTCAAACTTCCGCGCTGCTCCGTCGGGTCACGTCTATTTCACGCTGAAGGACGGCGATGCCCAGCTTCCGGTCGTTCTCTTTCGCCGCCAGGCAGCATTGCTCCGCTTTCGACCGGCCGACGGTCTCGCGGTGCTCGTGCGTGGCCGTATTTCTATCTATGAGAGCCGCGGCCAGCTTCAGCTTATCGCCGAGACGATGGAGCCTCGCGGCGCCGGTGCGCTCCAGCTTGCGTTCGAGCAACTGAAGGCACGCCTGCTTGCCGAAGGCCTCTTCGACGCCGCCCGCAAGCGCCCACTTCCGGCGTTTCCCCGGTGCATCGGCGTCATCACCTCACCCGCAGGCGCGGTCATCCGCGACATCATCAACGTCGTGCGCCGCCGTCATGCCCGGCTGAATCTTCTTGTCTATCCGGCAACGATGCAGGGCGCGGCCTGCTGCACAACGGTGGTCGCAGGAATCCGCTACTTTAACGAAAATCCCACGTTGGTCGATGTCATTATCCTCGCCCGCGGCGGCGGCTCTATCGAAGACCTCTCCGGCTTCAATGACGAGTTCCTCGCCCGCACCATCGCCGCATCTCAGATTCCCATCGTCTCCGCCATTGGGCACGAGACGGACTTCACCATCTCCGACTTTGTCGCCGATCTTCGCGCTCCCACACCTTCCGCCGCCGCCGAACTCGTCACTGCCGCGCAGCACCGCATTGATGAGCGCGTCCAATCCCTGGCCGCCCGTGTCTTGCGCGCCGGCCGCTTTCATCTCATCTCAGCTCGGCAGCGTTATGCCCGGCTGTCGTCCGAGGCCGTCCTCAACCGGCTGCGCGATGCCATCAGCCGGCGCGAGCAGCGAATCGACGAGTTGAACCTTCGCCTCCATGTCGCGGTCAACCGCTCTCTGCGGCTCCATGCGCAGCGTATCTCTCCGCTCACCGAACGTCTCCGACGACAGAACGTCTCGGTCCGCATCGCCATCGCCCAGCGTCGCCTCCAGACAGCGGATGAGCGCCTTCTGCGCGGCGTGACCCGCTCTATCGCTGCCAACCAGAATCGCCTGAATCGCGCTGCAGCCCGGCTCGAAGGTCTTTCGCCGCTGGCGGTCCTCTCCCGCGGTTATGCGCTGGTTTACGCGGAAGAGGGCACTCTCTTACGATCGGCAGCAGAGACGGCTCCGGGACAAACGATTCGCGCCCGTCTTGCTGAAGGTACGCTGACGGCAAAAATATTGGACAATAGATTGGACAATAGCAAGACACACGGAGATGAGTAATTCATGAAGAAGCTCTTTGGAACCGATGGCATCCGCGGCATTGCCGGGCAGCCTCCCCTCGACGTCCCGACTGTCCACGCCATCGGTCTCGCACTCGCGCATTCGCTCGCGGCCACAGCTCCCTTGCCCCGCGTTCTTCTGGGCATGGATACCCGCGAATCCAGTGATTGGATCGCGGCCACGCTGACTGCCGGCCTGACTGCCGGAGGAGCGACGGTCGAGAGCGCCGGTGTCATCACCACCCCCGCTGTTGCCTTCCTTACCCACACCCACGGTTTCGCCGCAGGTGTCGTCATCTCCGCCTCGCATAATCCATGGCAGGACAACGGCATCAAGCTGTTCGGGCCTGACGGTTTCAAACTTCCCGATGCGACTGAACTCGCCATTGAGGACGAGATCTTCCGGCACCTTGAAGCCGCCGCTGCTCCTGCTGATTCAGCCCCGCAGGCCCCGCCGGTCAATGAGGCCGATCGCGCCGAATACGTTGGTTTTCTCCTTGCCGCCGTACCTGGTCTTTCCCTCGATGACAAACGCATCGTCGTCGACTGCGCAAACGGAGCAGCTTCTTCGGTGGCTCCTCAGTTATTTGCGGGCCTCGGCGGCGAGGTGGTCATTACCCATGCGAGCCCCGATGGCCGCAATATCAACGAGTTCTGCGGGGCGCTTCACCCAGACGTCGTTGCCGCCGAGGTGGTCACTCAAAAGGCCTCGATGGGCGTCACCTTCGATGGCGATGCCGACCGCGCCCTCTTCGCGGATGAGAATGGGCGTGTGGTCAACGGCGATGCGGTTCTTCTGCTCGCAGCTCGTGACCTGCAGATGCGCGGTTTGCTCACCAATGCGACCGTGGTAGCGACCACAATGTCCAATATGGGATTGGAAGCGGCGCTCAAGCGCAGCGGCATCCAAATGCTCCGCGCCGCCGTGGGCGACAAATACGTTCTGGAGCAGATGCTCTCCACCGGGGCCGCTCTGGGAGGGGAACAGTCCGGCCACATCATCTTCAACGGGCGCAGCACGACCGGCGACGGCCTGCTGACGGCGCTGCTGGTTCTCGATACCGTTCACCGTAGCGGCAAGTCGCTGGCCGAACTGGTTGCCGACCTGAGAGTCTTCCCGCAGGTAATTGTCAACGTGAAGGTCCGCGAAAAGAAGCCGCTGGACGAGATTCCCACGGTGGCCGCCGCGATCCGTGCAGCGGAGCAGGAATTGGCGGACTCAGGCCGGGTCGTTATACGCTACAGCGGCACCGAAGCCCTCTGCCGGGTCATGATCGAAGCGGAATCAGAACCCCTGATGCGCCTCCACGCCGACGCCATAGCTGATGCTATCCGCGCCGAACTTGGGGTGAAAATCTAGCTTTTACCGGATTCGCTCCAGTCATACACCACGATTCCCAGGTCGTTCAGTGTCTTGACTACCGATTCCATATTTCTCCGGACCTGCGGCATCGCCTTCACGGGAATCTCGTGGGCCTCTTCTACCGCGATGACTCGTCCATAAGGCCATGAACTCTCTGGAATCGCATTCAAGGCCGCGGCGAGTTCGCCCACCCGCACGTTCAGATCGCGGCGGCGTGCTCCCATGGGACGCAGCAGACCCCCTTCGCCGAGAGTGCTGGTATTCGCGTCTGCCAGCAGCACATGCAACGTGACCATGCCTCCCTGGACTGTTACATAGGGATTTTGCCAGAGGTTCAGGCTCTTGACCGCCATGTAGCGCGCCTTGGAAGGCGGTGGGATCTCCTCCATCTGCTGCTTCGCCTGTGCGGTCTCCTGCTGCTGCTGGGCCGCAATCGCTCGCATCTCCGCTGGACTGGGAGTTGAAGATCGGTTACAGCCGGTGAATGCGACCGGAAGAAGGAGAGCAGGGAGGGCGAATAGGCGGATAACTCGTGATCTACACACGAATATCAGCATATCAAGCCATTTCTCTTTGGAAAAGTGCCGAACCTGCAGCCATTCTGGCTCTACCGTCCTTTCCAGACCGGTGGCCGTTTCTCCAGAAACGCTGCCGTTCCCTCCACTTTATCGACGGTGCCGCAGAGCCGTCCGAAAATTTCTCCTTCGACCGCCAGAGCGGCATCGATTTCCAGATCGCTCCCGCGGCGCACTGCCTCCATGCATCCGGCAACGGCAAGCGGAGCCATAGCGATGATCGTTTGAGCGATCTCCCGCGCCCGAGGGATCAGGCGCTCCGGCGGCATAATCTCATTCACCAGTCCGATTCGCAGGGCCTCGGCTGCGTCGATGATCTCGCCGGTCAGCAGCATTTTGAGCGCCGCTCCGCTTCCGACGAGCCGGGGCAGACGCTGGGTTCCGCCGTATCCCGGCACCAGACCCAGCTTTACCTCTGGCTGGCCCAGCCTGGCGGTATCGGTCGCCAGCCGAAGGGTACAGGCGAGCGCCAGTTCGCATCCTCCACCGAGAGCAAATCCGTTGATGCAGGCAATCACCGGCTTCCCGCAGGTCTCAATCAGACGAAAGACCTGCTGTCCACGGCGCGCTTTGGCTGCGCCGGTCTGCACATCGGTTGCCGCGAGCTCGTTGATATCCGCCCCTGCAGCAAAGGCCTTCTCGCCCGCGCCGGTGAGCAGGATGACCCGGACTGCGGGATCGGCGGCCAAGGCTGTAAAGACGTGCTCCAGTTCGTCAAATGTCTGGGAATTCAGCGCGTGCAGGACCTTTGGCCGGTTCAGTCTCACGGTCGCAATCTGCCCGGCCACATCGCATAAGAGCGTTTCGTAGGTCATCGATACTTCTCCCTGGGCTTTTTCTCGCATTCCAGACGATACAATCGAACCTATGATTAAGGGAATTACACTGGTCAGCGCGGTCTCCTCGCCGGAGATGTTCGACCAGCTCAACAGCCTGCTTTCGGCACTTGGTTTCGAGCCCGGCAAAGGCTGGCAGGACGCGCAGGGCCGCGGCACGGCGCATATCGCTCCACTGGGCAATCTGGAGTTCGTCACCGGACGTCCGCCGGCGGTTCCGCCGCTTCTGATCGAGGTCACGCAGCTTGATCAGGTCCATGCAGCGGTGCAGAAGTGGATGCTGGCGAGCTACCGCAGCGAAGAGATAGAGAGCCTGCTCTCGGCCCCTGAAGCTACGCATTGGAACAGCCGTCTGTTTACGGTGAAGCTGACGACCGGCGAGGCCGAAGCGCTCACGCTGGGTTTCTGGCAGTCGGAGAACCCGCTCCATGGAAAGCCGCTGGCGATTGAGGGCGATCTTTCCGCCGAGGGAATGCGATTCGCTATCGTAACTGCCCGCTGGAATGCTGTCATTACCGACCGCCTGCTGCAGGGAGCGCTGGATGGCCTGCACAGGAGCGGCGCGGCGAAAGCAGATATTGAGATTGTCCGGGTGCCGGGAGCGTGGGAGATTCCTTCGGCTGCGCGTACTCTGGCCGAGTCAAAGCGGTTCGACGCGATTGTCACTCTCGGCTGTCTGCTACGTGGTGAAACGGCCCATTATGAGGCGATCTATACCGAGGTCGCGCGCGGCATCGGGCAGTCGCAGCAGGAGACCGGGGTTCCACACGCGTTTGGCGTGCTGACCTGCGAGACGCTGGAACAGGCGCTGGACCGGGCTGGCGTGAAGGCTGGAAACAAAGGATTCGAGGCCGCGATTGCAGCGATTGAGATGGTTTCGATCGGGAAAAAGTTGGCGGTGAAACTCTAATGGGGACACGTCGCAAGTCTCGTGAATTGACCATGCAGATGCTGTTTCAGGGCGATCTTGGCAAACAGAACCCCGAGGAGGTGCGTAAGCTTTTCTGGCCTTCGCGGGATGACGTCGATGCAGAGACCCGCGGTTTTGCCGAGGACCTGTACCGCATCGCCACTTCGCGGCAGGCGGAGATCGATGCTCTGATCGAGGCTCACGCGCAAAACTGGCGGATCGAGCGAATGCCGGTGGTGGACCGCAGCCTGATTCGTGCGGCAGTTGCGGAGATGCTGGGATTTCCCAATACTCCGGCAGCGATCATCATCAATGAATCGCTGGAGGTGGGGCGGCGTTATGCGGCTCCTGAATCCATCCACTTTCTTAACGGCGTGCTGGATGCGATTGCTCGTGATCTTTTGAAGAAGCGGCTGGCTTGATGCCTCGATAATTGGGCCCTACTCTTCGGTCATGCAGGAATGGAGATGACCACTTTTCCATAACTGTGTGTGGCCTGGACGGTCCGCGAGTAGGCAGCCGAAGCGTCTTCAAGGGGAACGGCGGCTTTCAAAAATGCTTTCAGTTTTCCTGTATCGAGC
>Ga0207678_10002434_pt1 | contig 16916 bp, 9 predicted proteins | sample KBSC63metaG_FD_184319 | JGI IMG/M metagenome (GOLD analysis project Ga0207678, IMG submission 184319) | Corn rhizosphere microbial communities from Kellogg Biological Station, Michigan, USA - KBS C6-3 metaG (SPAdes) (version 2) | ecosystem: Host-associated > Plants > Roots > Rhizosphere > Soil ...
CTCGAACACGACCCGAAACTCGGCCTCGCTGCGACGAAGCGCCGCCTCGGTGCGCTTGAGCGCGCTGATGTCGGTGACCATCGCCAGCGCTCCCACGACGTCGCGCTGCTCGTCGTAGAGAGGGCTCCCCGAGACGAGCGCCCAGAAGCAGCTTCCGTCCTTGCGGCAAAACTGAAACTCGTACTGCTCGCTGATGGACCGGAGCCGCCGGATGAAGGTCCCCTCGGCGGCGCGCCCGGTGAGGCCGGGGATCTGCGGAAACGGCGCCGTCTCGCCCGGCAGGACGGCGATGCTCGTCTGCTGCGGGATGTGAATGGCATCCCAGTGGCCCCGGGTGTCCTCCTGGACGGCGTACTGCTGTCCGAGGCTCGCGTGATGGACGGTCCCGGTGTGGTACTCCTCCATCGCGTTCTCCACCAGAAGCTTCCAGTTGCAGCCGACGTCGTAGTCGAGCCGGCGCACGCAGCGCATCTCGCCGAAGTCGTACGAGCCGAGCTTGGCCGTGAGATCGCCGAAGTGCTCAGCCACGCCGGGACCCGCCTCCGTGAAGCTCACGAAGACGAAGCCCTGCCACGTCTCGGCGCGCACCGCCGTCAGGCCCCACTCGCCCCGGTCGAATCCCGGGCGGTCCTGCATCCCCGGCGCGCCCAGGAGGCGCCCGTCGGGGCCGTAGGTCCACGAGTGGTAGGGGCACACGATCGTCCGGCAGCGGCCGTGGCCCTCCAGCAGGCGCGCGCCCCGGTGCCGGCAACTGTTGGCGAACGCGCCGATCCGCCCCTCGCCGTCCCGCAGGAGAAGGACCGGTCCCGGCACGGTGTCGACGGCCAGGTAGCTCCCCGGCTCGGACAGCTGGTCGGCCCGCGCCACGAAGTGCCAGCCTCGCGTGAAGACGCGGTCCACCTCGCGCGCGTAGAACTCGGGCGCCGTGTAGCACCAGGCGGGGAGCGTCGCGGCCTCCCCGACTGGTCGCCGGACGTCCTTGTAGAGCCCGGGATCGAAGAGGTCCACGGCGTCCTTCAGGCCTCGGGCCCCGGACGGTCCGCCCGCAGCGCGCCCAGCGCCTGCGCCAGGCGCTCGTAGTCCGCGGCCGCGTTGTAGACCTGGGCCGACACCCGGAGGATGCGGCGGGAGAGGGCGGCCCAGGTGAAGACGGGCAGCTCCAGGCGATGGCGCTCGAAGAGGGCCGCCTGGAGCGGATCGCGGGTGCGCGGCGGGGCCGCCGGGAAGAAGCCGGCCGGGACCGGCAGCGCGGCGAGCGACCCGATCATCGAGTCCGGCGCGGGCGCGGCCACGCCCAGGGCCGCGGCCAGCCGATCCCGCGCCGCGAGCGCGGTGCTCCGGTTGTGCGCCATGAGGGCCGGCCAGCCGCCCGGCAGGAGCGATCCCATGTAGCGGATGGCCTCCGGCACGGTGAGAAACGCTGTCGGGTCGGCAGTGCCCGTCCAGTCGAACTCGAGGCGGAACGGCGATCGGTCGGTGCGCGGCGAGTTGGCACCGTGGCTCACCACGAGCGGGTGCACGCCCTTCTGGCGGTCGCGCCGGACGTGCAGAAACGCCGAACCCTTCGGCGCGCACACCCACTTGTGACAGTTGCCGGTGTAGTACTCGGCGCCGAGCGCGTTCAGGTCGAGCGGGACCATACCGGGCGCGTGGGCGCCGTCGACCAGGACGTCCACCCCGCGCGACTGGAGCTCGCGAACCATGCGCTCGATCGGCAGGACGAGCCCGGTCGGGCTCGTCACGTGGTCGACCAGCGCCAGCCGCGTGCGGGGTCCGACGCGGTCGAGGATCGCGTCCACGACCTGCTCGGGCGCCGTCAGCGGGAACGGCAGGGTCGCGACCACGACGCGGGCTCCCGTACGGGCCGCCACGGCCTCCAGCGCATAAGTGATGCGGAACGAGCGATCAAAGATTGCAATTGCATCGCTGCGCAGGCGACGATTGGTAAACACCAGCACGGCGTGCCCTGCAATAACATTGTCGATTTGGCGGCGTACGCTGTCCTCATTAGCGTTGGGCTTTAAATACACCGCAAGGTTCGATATGGCGCGGTCGGGAAGATACTTTAGCAGTGTGTTCCGGTCCACGATAATAAAGCCACGCTCCGTGGAGTAGTCGTAATAGATCCCCAGCACCTGAAATGCTCGATCGACCCCGGCCAAAGGAAGGCGCAGAACCTCTCCCACATGGACATCGTGCTTATTTGCAAAGGGCTCGCTGACAATCGCGTAGTTACCCGAAGGGAGCTTGCGAAGAATTGCATCACGATCTTCGCCCGGAAGAAAACGGGTAGCTGTTGACACGTGCCTCTGGTTGATCTCATCGCCACCTAATGATGCTGGGAGACCTTGATAAAAGATGGGGTAAACACGAAATCGGTCGACGGCGTCCACGCCGGGAAGCCGCTCAATCGCATCGGGGATGCTGGCGTCCATCGTGGGATGCCGATCCGCAGCCGCTGAACCTGCCGGACGCAGATAGAAATCCGCTCTCAACTGATTGTTCATCCAGAGCCAAACCGTCTCGCGAAAGCTGCCCACCATAATGCCCACGCTGGCCGTCATCGCGATGGCCGTCGCGAGAGCTGCGGTCATGATAGATGTCCGGCCCAGGGAGGCGCGCAAACTGCGCAAAGCCAGCAAGGGTTCCACCCCCAAGAAACTCGCCACCAGGCGATCGCTCAAGTTCGCAGCTAGAATGACAACGTTAGGTATGGCAAGGGCCGTGGCGGCGACCAAAAGCAACGCCGCGAAATACGCAAGGATCGGCTGACCGTTGATCGCAGGCATCCGTGAACAGAATGCCGCCAGGACGAACAGCAGCACTGCCAGATAAATGGTTCGCCGTGACCGCACACGGGCAACATATTCGTCGCGGCCCCGGGCCATTGCTTCTACCGGAGCAATCCGCGCAGCTTCCACCGCGGGCTCCAATGCGGCGAAAAGAGAAATGCCGATGCCGATTACAAATGCTGTCACAATGCCGGTAATTGAAAACTCCACCGGAGCAGGCTGGCTGCTAACGTACAGGGCTTGCACAGTGTTACCTACCAGTTGCACTGCACTGACTGCCATTACCCGTCCCAGGAGCAAGCCGAGCGCACTTCCAATGCAGCCGTAAAACAAGGCCTCGGCCAAGAACCCCAAGGTGATCGCTTTGCGGCTCATTCCAAGCGCCCGCACAATGCCGATCTCATTTCTTCGCCGCACCACTGAAACCGCTACTGTGTTGTAAATCAGAAACGCGCCTACGATGAGCGCGATATAGCTCAACACATGCAAATTCCATCGGAACGCCGCCAGCATTTTGCGATTCTCATCGGTCCGCGAACCTTCCGTGTCGATGCTCACAGAGAGCGGCAGTTGTTCGCGTAGATAATTTTTCCAGTACGCCAGGGCGTGTTCAGGCGGAATCGTTACGTCGATATCATCCAATTTGCCGGCTCTACCTGTCACTTGCTGAGCCAAGCCAATATCGGCCACAATTGCGGTATCTTCCCCGATTTCGCCCTGGTTGTGCTGCAATACTCCCCGAACCGTAAACGTGTGCATGCGGTCATTAATCAGCAACTGCACGTGGTCGCCGACGTGCAGCCCAAGCCGCGCTCCCACCCAAATCGGATTGCCCGAATCGATCTCCTTTGCTTGGTTGCTCAACCCGTTCTCTTGGATTTTCTGCTTTGCTGGATGGCCAATAAGGTCAAGACCAATGAACGGAAGCGCTTCTCCTTTTCCGTCGATGAAGGCAAAATCCGTAATGCGTGGAGAGAAATCGAACGCATACGGAAGCCGCGCCAGGCGGCCTAACAAGTTCTGACTCAATCCGCCCGTGGCGCTTAATTGCAGATCGCTTTTTCCTGCCAGCGACTCCAGCGACGAATGGAAGCTTCCGGCCGCAGCCCGCCCGGCCAAATCGATTGCGACCACAACGGCAACACCTAAACCTACGGCCGAAATGGTCAGGGCAGTGCGCAAGACGTCCCGCCGCAAGGGGCGCAGCATCAACCGGACAAACAACACCAAGAGTTGCGTCATTGAGCCGCCATTGGCATACTGATCTGCTCAATTTGTCCGTCACGCATATACACCACACGATTTACAAACGCCGTGCTCTCAAGGCTGTGAGTTGCCATCACAACAGCCACACCTAGATCACTTGCGGTGCGTTGCAGAAGCTCCAGCACAATTTCTCCAGTGCCGGTATCTAAATTGCCCGTCGGTTCATCGGCCAGCAGAACTTTTGGGGCGTGAGCCAATGCGCGGGCAATCGCCACCCGCTGCTGTTGGCCGCCGGAAAGCTGATGCACCAAGCGCTCTGCATACTGGTCGATACCCACCCATCGTAATCTCTCCATCGCCGCGGCACGCGTATTTCGCCGACGCGCTAACAGCAATGGCAACTCCACATTCTCGACCACACTCAACGTATGCAGCAACTGAAACGACTGGAAGATGAACCCGACTTTTTCTCGCCGCAGCTTTGTCAGCTCTTTGTCGCTCATCCGTGAGGTAACCTTCCCCTCCAGCACCACGTCGCCCGACGTAGGAAAGTCCATCGCGCCCGCCAAATGAAGCAGAGTCGACTTGCCGCACCCGCTTCTTCCCACCAGCGCGATAAATTCTCCGCCTTGTATTTCCAGAGAGACATTCTGTACAGCAGCTACGGACGAGCTCTCGGTTTGATAGCGCTTCGTCACATTCCGCAATTCCAGCAACGGCATATCTTCAGGATGTAACGTCGGCTCTTCGGATTTTCTATTTTGCGGGGGAATCTCGCCGCAGTTGATCTTTTGGATACACTCAAAGTGCTTGGCTAAAATTCTTGTCACCGGCGGAGCTGGTTACATCGGTTCCCATACAACCTACTTTCTTCAAAAGAGTGGCCACTCCGTTGTGGTGGTCGATAACCTGTCGTACGGTCACGAACGGGTGGTCCCGTCTGGCCTGTTGCGCGTCATCGATTTGCGCGACACCGAAAAACTGGTCGCCCTGATGCGACAGGAGCATTTTGACGCGGTCATTCACTTCGCAGCATTCATTTCCGTTGGTGAATCGACACAGGCTCCGGAGAAGTACTTCACGAACAACACAGCCGGTTCCCTGTCTCTGTTTGAGGCGATGCTTCAGTCCGGTCTGAGACGTGTCGTCTTCTCATCCACAGCCGCTGCCTATGGCATTCCGGAACGTGATCCCATCACGGAAGATCTGCCCTTCGCGCCTATAAATCCATACGGTGAATCGAAGGTAATGACGGAGAAAATTCTGGAATGGCTGGATCGCTATCGTGAATTCCGAAGTATTCGCCTGCGTTACTTTAACGCTTGTGGCGCGGAGCCGGAGGCTGGGCTAGGCGAAATGCATGACCCGGAAACTCATCTTATTCCCCTGATCCTCCAAGCCGTCCGCACCGGCAAGCCGGTAACGCTGTTCGGTGACGACTATCCGACGCCGGACGGAACTTGTATTCGCGATTACATTCACGTTAGTGACCTTGCGGAAGCCCACGTGCTCGCAGTGGAACATCTCCTCAACGGCGGCGCATCGAACGTCTTCAATGTTGGAACCGGCCACGGCCATTCCGTCAAAGAAGTTCTGGAATCGGTAGAACGTGTAACCGGCAAAAAGGTGCCCCATACCGTTGGCCCGCGCCGCGAAGGCGATCCTCCGCGCCTGGTTGCCAACTCTCAAAAGCTACAAACTACGCTGGGCTGGAAGCCCACCCGAACCGATCTGGATCGAATTGTCGATGATGCATGGACTTTTGCCACAAGGCCGTGACTTCGAAGGCCGGCGGGAAATCAACTCAGCAAGGTAACAGTCGGCAGCCGTGAACACTTAGATAACTAACGCGCCGTCAATTCGACTGTGCTGCAGGTCAATGAGCACCGTTACCACGGCCGATAACCTCAATCACACTGGCGTCGGACCCTGCCCACATCGACGCCCCGTCGTGGGTCAATTTGCCCGGCGCGTCGCTCCAGTGAAGATTGGATTTCCTTCCGCCGCCATGCTCATAGTCATAGGTCACGCCGTCGTCGTCGTAGAGTGTGAAGCTGCTATCGGAGCCGGCGTAGACCCGAACCTGAGCGATCGTCAACTTCTGTGCCGTGCTTTCCACCGGAGCCGCCATGGGAACAATCGAACCGGCTCGAACAAACAGCGGTATCTCGTCAATGGGCGCGTTCACCTGAATGGCTTGGCCTCCTTTGACAAGCCGATTCGTCCAGTAGTTATACCAATTGGCTCCGGCAGGAAGATACACGCGGCGGCTGGTGGCGCCTTGCTCTGTGACCGGAGCCACCAAAAATGCCGGACCGAACATGTACTCGTCACCCAGGTTTGCCACCTGCGGATCGTTCGGAAAATCCATAAACAGTCCGCGCATGGAGGGCGCACCGGTCAGATATGTTTGATACGCCAACGAGTAGATATAGGGAAGCAACTGATATCGCAGCCGTAGAAATTTCTCCAGGATCGGCTCAGCTTGCTTGCCGTAGGACCACACTTCGTTATAACGGCGACTCCCGTGCGTGCGGAAAATCGGCTGAAACACTCCATACTCAAACCAGCGCGTATAAAGCTCCGGATAATCGTCGTAGCCGCCAACATTGTCGCGCGCATCCGACGGGTCAAGCAGCGGTGGGTGCTTCGGATGATGCACGGCAGGCAGATACTGCCAGCCGCCGATATCGTTGCTCCAGTTCGCAAAGCCAGTAGCTGTAAAGTTCAGGCCGGTGGGAACTTGCCTTCGGAGAGTATCCCAGGTAGGCGCAATATCGGACGACCAAAAAATTGTGCCATTCTTCTGTGCGCCCAAATAGGCATCGCGGGAGAGAACGACGCCTCGGTGATTCACGTCTCTTCGAAATCCATCATAGAGTGCCCCGGTGTGGAACAGCGGATAGACATTGAAATAGCGTGTGCCAGGGCCGATAAAAAAATAGCTTCCGTTGGGAGGCAGATCAGGCTCGGTTTCATCCGCCCAGACGGCGTCGAAGCCCTTCCGGATAAAGTTGTCGCGAGTAACGTCCCAGAACCATTTGGCTGCTGCCGGATTTGTCGTGTCAATGTCCGATCCGGCACGATCATAAGGCAGCCCGTTCGTGGGCGTGCCGTCCGCCAGGTGCATAAACCAGCCTTTTTTTAAAAGGAAATCATAGTATCGCGAACCGGGCGTAAACCGGGGCCAAACACTGATCATGGTCTGAATGCCCATGTCATGCAACTGCTTGTTCATGGCTACAGGATCAGGCCATTTACTCGGCGTCATATCCATCTGCCCCATCTTGGTGTAATAAAACCAATCCACCACCAGCATGTCCAGGGGCAAATGGCGCGAGCGATAGCCATTAGCCACCGCCATTACCTCGGCCTGTGTCGAATAGCGCTGTTTGCACTGAATGAATCCGTAAGACGCCTTGCTGAGCAGCGGAGTTGGGCCGCTGATCCGGCGGTAGCCCGAATAGATCTCGTCGTAACTCTTCCCGGCAATGACAAAGAACGACACACGATTGCCTACTTGCGAGGTCCACCGGGTCTGTCCATTGAAACCGAAATTTACCGTGGTCTTCGAAGGGTTGTCCCACACCAGACCATAGCCTTTGTTACTAACCACAAAAGGCACACCTATGCTGGGGCCACCGGCAGCGTTGTAGTCGTGCCAAGCGTGAACGGAATGTCCCCGCCGGTCCAGATATCCTTCCTGATTCTGACCAAGGCCGTAGTAATGTTCATCATCAGACGATAGAAAAGTTGCGCCGACCTCGAAGAACGGCTTGTCGGAGGGACGCCGGTCGTAGAGAACATCGGCGTTTCCGTCCTTGTGATTCGGGACGGCCATTTCCCAGCCGACCATATCTATTAGAGTGGTCCCGCCCGGGATGCTGATCTTGATGTGCGCCGGGGGAACGGATCCGTTAAAAAACTTAGCGATATCCGATTGCGTCGGTAAAGGCGGTCGACCGGTGCCCCCATGCCCGCCGGCCACTTCCACAGTTAAACGAGAGGAAGCATAAATATCGCCGCTATCGGCCGTCTTGTGCGTCCATGCCTCGGCCGAGGCAGCATCGGGAAGAAAGCCATAACCGGGTTGTGCGACTGCCTCCGCTTTTTCTTTGCTAATGCTCACGCGAACTATGTTGGGCCCATATGGTTCAAGCACAATGGTTTCGCCCGGGCGTTCAATGACAACCTGCGAAGGAGTTGCCGCCTTTGCCAAACCGGTAAACGGCATAGCCAAAGCAACGCCGGCGAGGATGATGGAAAAGAAGTGAGCAGATAGATCTTTTAGCGGCAAGAAGAAGTCCAGGGGATAGCAGTCTCGCAGAAGCGCGGATGTTTTCTTAGCGCTTTCAGCCGATTTCGATGCTACCACTAAACCGGAACACGCGGAGGTAACGTTCGTCCCGTTTTGCGCCGGGTATCACCTGCAGTGACGGCGCGAGGGCAAAAGGATTTCACTATCATTCGCTGTATTGGCGCCACGGGTGCCTCACCTAAATTGAGCAACCAAAGTTACGACAGATCGGGCAGGGATATCCATCTGTGTACCCGGGCTGACCGCGTTTAATTTTTTGAGCTCATAACCGGGAGTATCCGAAGTCACGTATGGAGTAACGGACTGCAATCTCCATTGATGCCGGTCGGGCTGGAAAACGATCCGACGTGATTGCTGCGTTCTACTCATGTTCACGTAAACGGTAATCACCTGCCGCTTTGTTATGTCCTTATACGCTGAACCCATAATCGACTCAATGGCTTGGTTTTGCACCCTCATCTCCACGCGGCGCATGCCCGGGCGTACGAAGCGGCTGTAATTTCCTAGCGCCCAAAGCAGCCGGGCTGGATAGATAGACTCCGGGTCTCCGGCCTTTTTCCAGTCGGTATAAATGAGTCCGTCTTTGAAATTGACGCCGGATACTGCGGTCCACCACTGCCAGGCTGAGACTCCCGTAACAGTCAAATCCAGATGAATGATGCGGGCAACATCGAGCGCAGTATTCATGGTCAAATCACGCCCCGCGCCCCCTCTTCCTTCGCTGCCGGTCAGAATGCAGTATTCACTCATCCAGAGCTTGCATCCGGGGTACTGCCGCATCTTTTCCGCCAACTTGGTCCTATTTTCGACAAGCTCACCCGCAACACGGTCAGAGCCATAGTCGTGGTAGCTAATGCGATTCGCCATGATGGGTTTCAGTGTTGGATCACCAAGGAACACATCAATGTAATTGCCGTAGGCTGCCTTCCAGGTTGCTGTCGCCTTTGCGTCCAGCTGCCACATATCGGGCAAGGAACCGCTTTCAAGCGCCGCAATCTGCGTCGGCGAGTTCCGCTGCGTTAACTCGGCGTGTAAGCTCTGTAAGATGCGCTTGATATCTTCATTGCACGCCCGATTTCCTTCCTGATTGTGACCAGCCCAATCCCATTGCGGTTCATTCACGGGGCTTATGTAATCGAAGGCAATGCGCTGGCCAACATCCGGGTTGGTACGAAAATGCTCAAGAAAATCGACCAGGTATCGGGCATATTGTCCTTCGTAACCAGGTTTCAGATTGGTTGTATAGTCATTCTTGTCGCAGAAAGTCAGCCCGTTACGAGTCATGCGGCCGGGCGGGCTGTTTACAAAAGCGAGGAACTGTGGGACGCCGCGCGCTTTTGCCGCCTGCAAGAACCAACGCTCTCCAGCTTGCCGCGTCCAGTCGTAGCGCCCTTCGGCAACTTCGAACGTTTCGGCCGTGCGCCACTCATTCGAAATCTGGGAATTTATCCCGCCGCCAATATTGAAGCGCCAACAAGAGAGCCCCATCCCATGTTCTCGGGAAAACAAGAGGTCGGCGACTTTATTTCGATTTTCAACAGACCAGGTGCCTAGCTTCTGCATGCTCCAGGCATCGGAAGCGGCGAAGTTGTCTATGACTTGGTGTTCCCGTCCAAGGTCAACAATATCTTGGACCGGCTGGGCCTGCAGCGCGCCTGCGCTTACTCCTGCGAGTGCGGCCTTCAGAACAGATCTTCGTGTCTGCATGCGGAGACTCCCTAACAGTGTAGATGCTCCTGTAAAGTTGAAGATTTTTGGCTTGCCTAACGCGAGTTCGCGGTACTAGCAGTAGCTCTAAATCGAGCATCCATCGGATACCGCTTTCTTCCGCGTTCCAGTGCTTCGGAAGCACGGTCGCCCAATCCAGTCTGCCGGGCGGCAGAGGCGAAGCCAAGAAGTCCGTCAGCGTTGAACGGGTCGCGCTTCAAGACGAGCGAGAATTGCGCGAGCGCTCTTCGGGGCTGCCCCTCTTTCAACAAAATTTGTCCCAATAATACCCGGCTAGCCGTGGCATCCGGTTCGAATTCCAATAGCTGGGTCAGGACCCTAGCAGCATCCAAGCGGCGGCCGCAATCCAGGTAAGCGGCGGCTAGACTCTCGAACGCATCCGCGAATGTCGGCTCAATATCGATCGCTTGACGAAACAGCCCGATGGCCTTTTCCATTTGCTTCCGTTGCAAAGCTTCTTTACCTGACTCATAAGCCTTAGCCGCTGCTTTGATGTGCAATGTATCTCTACCAGCCAATAAGGAAAGGGCAAAGACGACGAGCAAAAAAACCGCCTTCATGGCTGCGCCCCCTTTCCGGCCAAAGCATTATTCAGCTTTTGATCGCTCAATGCGGTAAGGGTATCGGCGGTTTGGCCCCTAAGCCGTTGAAATAGTAGTCGCGCCTGATCGGTTTTCCCTAGCGTGCGGTATGCCCGGGCCAGGTTGTAGTTAGCGCTGCGCGACTCTGGATCTCGGTGGCTCGCGATTTCCAGGTCTGCTACGGCTTCCTTGGGGTGCCCCGTTTCTAAAAGCAATCTCCCCCGCAATGTTCGAGCTGAAACCGAGTCGCCATCCAGTTCGATCGCACGATCGAGTTCCGACATCGCGGATATCGTATCGCTGGCATTCGCCTTCAACAAGCATTCGGCCAGCAGATAGTGCAAATCGGAATCAACTAATCCTTGGTTGTTCGCCGCTTTCAAAACAGCAACCGCATCGGAGAATTTTCCCTGCTTGTAATCGGTTAGTGCCAAGAAGAAGCGCGTGTCCGGCCTGGCGGGGTCCAGGTGCACCGCCGTGGAGAAGTCGCCGTACGCCTCATCCAAATGTCCCAATAGAATGTTCGCCGCACCTTCCACGACAAATACTTCGGCGGACCGCGGAAACAGTCGAGTTGCTTCGGAAGCGATTTTCGCAGCCTGTTCAAAACTTCCACTTTCAGCGCAGACAGTAATCAGATTCAGGAAAGCGGACAGGTCATGAGGGTCTTTCTGTGTCTCCATTTTTAAGACCGCATACGCTTCCCGATAACGCCCGAGCTTGGAATACGACACAGCGAGCAGATTGGCACTCTTCGCATCTAAAGCTCCTGACGGCAGTTCCGCCAATGTATCCGCCGCGCTTCGATAATCGGAGAGCTCAAACTGGCTCAGCGCGATGGCATAGTGATGCGTCAGCCGATCCGGAACGTCCTCCGAGACTGAATGGAATATCTTCAGAGCCGTGTTGAAACGCCTCGCTCTCCCATAAAGCCAACCCACTTGGAAGGTTTCAATGGCGGATAAGTCCGGACACCGATCTAATCCATCAAGAGCCCGGGCCGCTCCTTCATAGTTCCTGCTTTGTAACAGGCTACTTACACTGGCAAAAATGGCCGTAGCATCGCAACCCGAATTTTGTGGTGCCGCGCCGAAAGACACGGCGGCCAAGCCAATCAGGGGGGCGAGCGAACGCATCCAGCTAATGCACATACGTCGTAGGATTGTCGAAGCGGAGCGCATCTTGCGTCTGCCGTTCAAGCTTGGCAACCATCTCGCGCTCTGCACGCGCATCGGCAAGCCTGTGGACCTGACCATAGACTTGCGCCAGTTCTAGGTGGAATCCCGGAGAGTCGCTCATCAGCGACTGCAGAGATGTTAATACGTGCAGTGCTTCCGGAGCGCGACCGGTATGCCGTAGCGCTCGCGCCAGTTGAAGACCCACTGTTTTATTCGACCGATCCCCTCCCCAAGCTTTCTTCAGCCGCGGCAAAGCGGCAGCCCAATTCTCGTGTCGAGCTTCCAACAGGCCTAATTCGCCATTCGGAGGAGGACTGTCCGAATCAATAGAGAGCGCCTCATCTAAATACTTTCGACTTTCATCGTCCTTACCTTGTGAAGCAGCAACCCGCGCAAGCCCAACAAGGGCGGCAATCAGTTTTGGCTCTTGAGCCAAAGCTTTCTTGTAGTTGCTGATCGCCACGGCAGAGTGACCTTTTTGTTGCTCGATGTCTGCGCTGGCAACTAACAGAACGGAGTTCCCGGGCGACATCTCGAACGCCTGAGCAACAATCTTCTCCGCGGACTCAGAATAGTTCAGTTGGAGTAGCTGTTCCGCGAGGGCATACGAAATGTCCGGCCGACGGGGCGCGAAATCCCGTGCTCGATACAGCCACGGGACGGCCTTTGCACCATGGCCCGCGGCGCTGTAGTCTAGCCCCACGCGAAAGTATGCCTCCACATGGTCCGGATGTTTGTCGATCGCCAGAAAATAATTCCGACGCGCTTCTTCGAACAAATGTAAGTGGGAGTAAGCAAGCCCCAGATTGAAGTAGACCGCATCGTCGGCATCATTGGTTGGGATGCGCTGAAGAAACCGCACTGCCCTCTGATACAGTTCGTGTTTCGCGAAAAGAGTGCCAAGTGAGAAGAGTAGCACCGGCGGCATACCCGCCTGTTCCGGCGAAATTTCATGGTCTATCCGATTTAGCTGTTTTGTCTCAAGCAGGGTCTGCGCGAACCAGAGGACCAGAATGGGGTCACTGACATCAGAACCCGCTCCCCCTATCTGGTTGAACAGTGCCGAGGCATGTTGCCAATCGCCTATTTGGACGTAAGCTCCAATCAGGTATTTTTTGATACTTGGATTTGAGGGATCGAGCGATACCGCCTGCTTGAACTCGACCGCCGCTTCCGCGGCCTTCTTATCACGAAGGTAGATGGCACCCAACTGCTCCCTGAGTTGCGCCGATTTTGGATCCAGCGAAATTGCTTTGCGCAGAGCTGTTTCCGCTTCGAGTGGCTTACCTGATATCTCACTCGCCACACCACTCAGTGCATAGTAGGAGCTCGAGTTCATGCACTCAGCGGGAACCGATTTTAGGAGGGAGGAAGCTTTTTCTGCATTATTCTCCTTCAGGGCCAGAAGTGCTGGCTGAAGGCTGCCGTCGCACTGTGCTGCCGAAAGTGCGAGGAGAAGCGGGAGTACAAGCATTCCGAAAGAAACGGGCCTCCATTACGATGGAAGCCCTTTCCAGGTTACTAGAACTGCAGCTTCAGCGCGAATTGAATTTCGCGTGGAGCAGCCGCCGTACCGCTGATGATTCCAAAATTGGCATCCGTGACGGTATTATCCGGATTGCCGAAGTTGGTGTGGTTAAAAATGTTGAAGAATTCGCCGCGGAACTGAAGCGTGAACCGCTCCGTGAGTGAAAAATCCTTGTAGGTAATGAAGTCCAGATTCTTCAGGGGAGGACCAGTCATGTTGTTCCTTCCTTCGTTGCCGAAGGTGTAAGGATCGGGTACTGCGAAGGCAGCAGTATTGAACCATTCCAGACGGCTCTGTGAGAACCCTGTGTTCGGAGTGCCCACGACTTCGGCACGCTGACTACCGCCGCCCACGTTCGCCGGATCCCCACCTGATTGGATGCTAAAAGGCCGGCCTGAATTCAGAGTCGCGACCCACCCAACGTTCCAATTACCCAGTATGGTTCGGGCAAAGGCGTTGCCGTTTGCTAAATAGGGCTTCCCTTTACCGAACGGCAGTTGATAGATGCCGCTGAACACAAACAAATGAGTTCGGTTATAGTCGGAAGGCCCCCAATCCCGACTTCGATCGTAAATGGTTTCGATGCTACCGGATTGTCCCTCTGACTGAATGTCCAGCGATTTGGACCATGTATAGGAAGCCAGGAAATTCAAGCCGAACGACAGCGATTTTTGCAGCTTCACCTGCAATCCGTTGTAGCTTGAATTCCCAACGTTGTCATCGAAGGAGAACGAGCCGCCATAAGCGGGGAAAGGCTGCCTGTCCGCAACTGGTCCCGGCGCCGGGTAGAGCGCCGTGTTGGCAAGGGGCTGAATGAACTGATGCCGTCCTACCGATCCGACATAGTCGAGATTCAAGACGTACGCATGTGCAAATTGCTGTTCTATTCCGGCGTTGTACTCCATCACGTAAGGAATCTTATTGCGGGGATTCGCGCCGAAGTCTACCAATGGTTGCAACGGATTAAAGTACACGGAGCTTGGCGGCAGATTATTGAAGTAGGTCGTGGGAAGCCCACGATTGAGATCGATGTTGGAAATACCCACGCCTTCCGGCCAGGAGATACGAGGGTCCTGAGCTTCCTGCACGAGAGTATTGTTATGGTCGTCGAACATCGCAAATGCGCTGCGAATGACAGTGGTTGGGCTTGCGCGATAAGCTAGACCGAATCTCGGTTCAAAACCGTTGTAGTGCGGATCGAAAAAGGTCTTGCGTACATTTGGTCGCGGATAGAGCGGCGGAACGGCTCCAGAAACGAGGAAGTTGCCCGTCAGGACATCGAGCCCCGAAACAATCTTGCTGCCGTAGCTCGGCGGTTCAACAAAGTCGTACCGCAATCCATAAGTGATGGTCAGTTTTTTCGAAGCTTGCCATTGATCCTGCACATAGCCGCCGTACCACCAGCCGCGTTCGTCGGCGGAGGTATTTCCCAGAAAACCCGAAAGGTTATCAGGCAAGCCGAGCATGAAGCTGGCCGCTCCATTGCCGGAACTGTTACTCAGTCCACCTTGTGAAGTCGCATTCTGCGTGAAGTTCACGGCGGCGCCCCATCCGTCGTCGAAGCTGTGGATGTGGTAAATCATCGCGCCCACGCCAATGGTGTGAGTACCGCGCACGATCGAAAGGTCCGCATGCCCATCGTGGTTGTATTGCGGACCAAGCGGAATGGCGAACTGTCCCACGCCATTGAACCCGTTGGAGATTCCAGTTTGGGGCCCAAGCGCAATACCGTTCTTCGCTGGGGCATGTTCCGCAAAATTGGTAGCCGTTAAGAATGCTTGGCCGGCAGCACCGTCAAACTGTCCGTAATTGGTGTTCGTATATCCGTAATGGACATTTAAAACCAGGTTTGGTCCGAACAAGTGCGTGTATCCTAACGCCAGAGTCTGCCCATAATTTAGGAGTGTCTGCTGGTACGACGGCAATGACTCCGGGCGTAGCAGGTTTGCATTTGTCCGGTTGTATCGGCCGAACAACGTGTCATTATCTCCGAAACTATGATCAATTCTGATTCCAGTTTGATCGCTAGCCGTATTATTCGTGCCTGTAAATAGGAGGTTGGGGAGAACGCCAGGCCCTACATTCAGGTTGGGCAGCGGATAGTATTTCTGCAGCATCAGCAGACTCGCAGGATTCAGTAAATTGGCCGGTATGCGATTGCCCGGAAATGGATCTCGAAGGATGCCGGACGGGTTTGCGGGATCGGGACGGCTGGTAGAGGGATCGAAGATTTGATTTTTTAGGATGGGTCGTCCCAGACTGTCTGTTCCGATTTGAGGGCCCAGAATTGCCGAGAAATCGCCGGCCCGCATTTCCGCGGTAGGAACGCTCGCAAGATAACTGAGACTTTGAACGGATCGGAAGCCTTCCCAGTAAACCTGGAAAAAGGTCTTGTTCTTGATAATAGGGCCGCCCACGGTGACTCCATACTGATTCTGCCGGTAAGGAGGTTTGGTCTTATCGAAGAAGTTCCGGGCGTCCAGAACGTCATTTCGGAAGAACTCCCACAGAGCGCCGTGAAGTTGATTGGTGCCGGAGCGCGTGACAATGTTGATGTTCGCGCCGGAGGAGATGGAGAACTGACCATCGGTGATGTGGGATTGCACGTTGAATTCCTGGAGTGCATCCGGGGGCGGCGAGATCACCCAGGTGTTTGTGTAGATGGCATTGTTCAATACGCCATCCATCGTGAAGTTATTCTGCTGGCCGCGCTGCCCGTTTACCGATGGACTGATGGAACCCGCTCCCTGTTTTACGGTAAAGGCGTTCTGCTGGCCAGCTTCCTGGGGAGCTGAGCCGGGGGTGAGGAGAGTCAACTGAGTGAAGCTTCGTCCATTTAGCGGCAGATCGACAATCTGTTGATGCTGAATCACGTCGCCCAGCGTTGCGCTGGTGGTATTGAGGGGCGGCGGCGCTCCGGTCACCTGCACGGTTTCAGATATTGAGGCGACAGAAAGCTTGAAATCGATGGTCGCATTCTGGTTCACAAGTAACTGAACCCCAGACCGATTCTCCTTTGCAAACCCGGCTTTCTGGACCGTGATGTCGTAGGTATCCGGAGGCAGCTGCGGAATTTTGTAGGTGCCGTTATTTATCGTGGTTCCGGATCTCTGCAATCCCGTCTGCTTACTGGAGACTTGAACCTGAACGCCGCCGACGGCAGCGCCGGAGGCATCGGTGACGGTACCTGTGATGGACCCGTTGGTGGTTTGGGCAGCACCAGTACCAACGATGACGCAGCCAGCCGCCAACAGACAACTGAGTCTTTTTATGAGGGTCATTCTAACTCCTGACAAGAGCGCATGTGCTGGGGTCTAAGCGTATAACCTTTTACCGGAGAAGCACTAATGAAATAGGTATATGTCAGAAGATCGGCTTGCGTCAAGAACTTTTTTAACGGCAGAGTGAAAGTAGGGATTTCCGGCGCCTTCTGTCTCCTGATTCACATACCACCTGCTCATTCCTCCCTGACCGGTCGATTTTGCTACAAGCCAATAGCCCTCCTGGCGTTCCTGGCGACAGCAAGATTGACAATTTATTACCGGTCAAGATAAAGTCGATGAGCTACTGTCCTCAGCCGAAACG
>Ga0207678_10002435_pt1 | contig 16914 bp, 15 predicted proteins | sample KBSC63metaG_FD_184319 | JGI IMG/M metagenome (GOLD analysis project Ga0207678, IMG submission 184319) | Corn rhizosphere microbial communities from Kellogg Biological Station, Michigan, USA - KBS C6-3 metaG (SPAdes) (version 2) | ecosystem: Host-associated > Plants > Roots > Rhizosphere > Soil ...
GCCATGCGAAAACGACAGCTGCGGACATGCGAGCAGGGGCTGGCGGCGCTGGAATTTGCGCTGCTGGCTCCTGCCTTGCTCATGCTGGTCTTCGCGGTCGTGCTCTATTCCTTCTATTTCGCCGCCCTGATGGGCGTGCGCCATGCAGCGATCGAGGGCGCTCGCGCCGCCGTTGCCGGCCTTTCTACAGCGGAGCGTACGGCGCTGGCGCAGGATCGGGCACAGGCGGTGATCAGCGGATACGGCACCTTGCTCGCAGCAGGGGGCGGGCCGGTCGTCACGGCCGTGCCGGATGCGACCGGCACCTTCCGGGTGCGTGTGAGCTACAATATGAGCGGCAGTCCGATGATGCGCTATGCAGCCTTCGTGCCCATGCCCTCCCCCACTGTCAGCGCCAGCGTCATCGTCACGAACGGAAGCTATTGAAGGGCGGGCTCTAACCTGTGTTAGCGGCCTTGCTCTTTGGCCCGCCGATCAGGAACCAGCGCTGCCGCGCGACGATTGCATGGGGTCACGCTCACGAACAAAGGAGTCTCCCATGTCCGTCATCGACAGGATCGTCGCCGCCGTCACTCCGCCGGAATCGGAAGAGGACCGCGCCCGGGCAAGAGAGAAAGCGCGGGCGGCCGCTACGGCGGGAGACTGGCTCGCTACGACAGCGGCCTTTAGGCGCAGGTCGGACCGGCTTGGGGCAGGTCCGGCAGAACCGGCCTGCCCCACAACATCCGTCACAAAGATTACCGGGCGTTCAGTCCGCCGGCGGCCGGGGCGGTGCCGCGCTCTTGAGGTGCATGGGCAGGCCAGGAACATTGGGGTTTCGCTCTACGACATTCGCGTCCGAGGCCCAGGATGCAAGGATCGCGCGTTTCACCTCAGGCTCCATCTGGGGATGATCGACCTTTTCAAAGGGTCCATGAAAATGGGAGAGGGACATGGGCTTGCCTCCTTTCTTCCAATCCTCTCTACCTTTCGGCGGTAGCCGCCAAACGACAAATTAAAGAAGGAAAAGCACTGTTCAAGAGCGCGGCACGCCTTCAGCTTTCTTGGCGCTGCCAAAAGAAGAAGGCGGGAATAGCGGGCTGCGTCGGCCGCGACATGCCCCGTTGGCCTGGCGCCGGATGACGGCGCAGAAGCTGACAAAGGCCGTCTGCCCAAGTCCAAGTGATCATCCAACCAGGAGGCAGGAAAGCGCACCTGGGGGACAGATATTGCGTATACGCAACGCCGGTCATCGTGTCGAAAGCGGATCGCTATACTATGGCGGGACCGGCGCGGGCCGCGACGATTGTCTCGCGCAGTCGTGCAAATAGTTCGTCCAGATCCGCATCATGAGCGATGCTGAGGTCGATTGTCAGGCACCCGCTTCGACCGGGCCTGGCGCAGCCGATGCGCGATCCACCCGCGACAATCGTCATGTCGCGCGCTTCCTCCACGGGTTGCGGCATGGCCGCCTTGCGCAAGCGGGCAAGAACCGTCGCGGGCGAAATCATGCGGCCGCCTTCACGCGCCAGCGCCCCTTGCTGCCCTCCAATATACTGGGCTTCGGCAATCATGCGTGCCCGCTGGTCAGGACGGCGCAACAGCGGCGTCAGTATTTCCGAATAACGCACCCGAAGTTCATCCTTGGTGGCGAATGCGTCAACCACTTCCACGGGCAATTGCGCCAGGGCAAGCAGCCGGCTCAGCTGGCTGTTGGACAGGCTGAGCGCTTCGGCCATACGGGACTGCACCCCGCCGTAGAAGCGCTCGACCGCATGCTGATAGCTGCGCGCCCGGTCCAGTTCGCTGATATCCGCCCGCTCGCGATTTTCGATGTCGGCCAGGCGGAAGGCTTCCTCGTCCGACAAGTCGACCACCAGGGCCGACAGCCGGATTTCCGGCCGCCCATTATGGTTGAGCCAGTCCACCGCGAAACGGCGGCGGCTGCCGACCAGAAGCTGATAGGTCCGGTCCGAACCCGGTGGATTGAGACGAACGAGGACGGGGATGCGATTACCCCCCTCGCTGGCGATGGAATCGATGAGCGACCGGCAGCCGTCCGCCGTCAGTCCCGGCTGGTCGCGCGGATTGCCGTCCCAGACTGAACATTCGTCCGGCTGGATCAAAATCGTGCCCCGCGATCCCGGCGCCCTGTCCGCGAACGGAGCAAGCCGCTGGTCGAGGCGGCTGAGCTCCTCCTCATCGGCCGCGCCCTTGTCGGCTGGTTCTTGGGCCAGGGTCGCCAGAATGTCGCGTATGAAGCGTGCCATGATTCACTTCCTTTGCGTGAGCTGGCCTACGCAATAGCGATATAGGCACGGTTGTGGGCCGGAATCGGGTTCGTTTCGGATCAATCACGCATTGCGTTGAAACGGATGCAGATCACACGCTCCAAGCTTTTCCTGCCACATCATGACCAGTGGAAAGCCCGTTCCCACTTGTTCCGGTCTAGAAGCGCCGCCCCACCGTCAGCGTCGCCGCGTGGACATGGCGGTCGGAACTGAACTCGCCCGCATAGCCGAGACGGATCGTGGTGCGATTATTCCATGTCGCGCTGACCCCGGCATTCACCAATCCTGCATCTCGCGCCAGCCGCGTGGGACGCAGCGTGAAAATCGGCAGGTCACGAGTGGCGAAACGCGCCTCGATCCGACTGTCGGGATGGCTGCGCAGCTCGCGCTGCCATTGTGCCTCGACCGAGGGCCTGAGCGTCCAGCCGCCTTGCATCACCGTGGCGGAGATGCGCCCGCCCAACCCGCTACGAAGCGATTTCGTGCGGAAGGCAGCAACCTCCAGAGCGGCGGGTCCGCCATTTTCGACGAAGCCACTGACATCCGCATAACGATAGTGCAAACCGGCAAAGGGCTGTATCCGGACAGCGCCGGATCGCAGCATCACCCCGGCTTCGCCCGAAGCGCCCCAGCCGTCGCCATCGACCGGCGCCACCATATGTCCGGTGAAACCCGCCCAGCCGACTTGGCGCCTCAGCTTGTATTCCGAGAGCGTATAAACAGCCGTCGCATCGGCATAAAAGCGGCCGTCACTATAGCTGGCATAAGAGCCGATCTGGCTGTTGAACTGGCTGATGCGCGGGCGTTGCGCCGGACCAAGCCGTGCGTCGATGCCGTCGATGCCCAGGGTTGCGCCGACGATCAGGCCGGCGACGGGCTTCACATCGACGGCGAAGCGCAGCGACCGACTGTCGGACTCCGCTTCGGGGCGATCGATACGCGCCTTATAGCTCGCCTGCTTTATCCCGCCGCTCAACATCATGGTAATGGTGCGGTCGCCGCGCACCGGAATATCGGCCGGCGCGTCGATGGCGACGCTGCGCCGCTCAACCAGCCAGGAGCGGATATCCCGGTCGACGGCGTCCATGGACTGGATCGACAGGCGGGGCAGCAGGGAATAGCTGCGCGGCGAAAGCTGACCCAGCGCATCGGCCCGCGCCGCAGCCGTGGGCAGGGCATCGATCGACGCAAGCATGGCTGAGCGGTCGCTGCCGGGCGCGCCCGACGCGGCGTCCAGCGTCATCCCGACTGCGGCTTCGCCTGGCGTTACGGCATAGGGCGTATAGGGACCGGCCATGGCGGGTTGGCCATAAAGCATCAGTAATGCCGCAGCGCCTTCGATAAGGCGCCGAACGGAGAAGAGGCGGGTGAGCAAGATGATATTCCCCTTTTTGACGAAGTCATTTTTTGCGTGAACGCAAAGTCCACCGAGCTGCGTTCGAATGGGTTTGAGGAGGCAGTGCGCCCACTGCCTCCTCGCCCCCGCCCTACCCCCGGGGGCTATTTGGGGGAGAGCATCGTCGGCGCGCGGTCCGTCATGCATGAGGACCATGGCGGACCGCGACGCCGCATCAGTTACTGCCCCCGAGCAACCCGCCGAGCAGGCCGGTCACCGGCGCCGTGGCAGAACCCGATCCTGTCACCGGCGCGACGACGCCGTTCAACAGGCCGGTGACGGGTGCCAGGGCATTGCCGGCAGTTCCCTCCCCTGCCCCCAGCAAGCCGTTGACCACGCCGGTCACGGGAGCGAGCGGGGTAGCGCCTCCTGTTCCGGGCAGCGCAGGAGCCAGGCTGTTGACGGTGTCGAGCAACGGCGCGGCAACGCTATCGGCCGTGCTGGTGACGGTCGCGACCACTGGGGCAACGCCGCTGACAACCTGATTGACCGTGCTTTGCGCCTGCGGCCCCAGAAGCCCCCCCGCCAGATTGCCGACCGGTTGCAATCCCGCCTGCACCCCGGCTGCAGTAGTGGGGACAACGACGTCGACCAGATTGCCTTGGGTGAGGACATCGACCGTCGCCAGCTGCCCGGCAACCGCGCCGCCATCCGACGGCAGGAGATTGACACCAACCAACGTGCCTGCAGTGGAAGCACCCGTCAGCACATTGCCACCGACATTCGCGCCGACCAGCGGTGCGTTCAGTCCAGTAGCGGGGTCGCCGCCGACACCGCCCAGAGCGCCGGTCAGGCCGCCCACCGCGGTTTCCACCAGCCCCGTCACCGGGGAGAGGACGCCATTACCGCCCACCAGTGGGCCGGCAATGGGCGAGAGCGCCCCGTTGACCGTGTCCAGCACGGGCGTGGTGAGCTGGCTGACGGTCGAGGTGACAGCCGCGACCGTGGGGGAAAGGCCATCGGCGAGCTGAGTCACGGCCTCCCCGGCTGGCGCGCCAAGCAGGCTTCCGGCGAGCGTGCCCACCGGCGCAAGCCCCTGCTGAACGCCCTGGGACGTGGTCGGCAGGGTGACTTGCGCAACGGTGCCGTCGCCCGTCAGCAGATCGACCGTGGCCAGGTTGCCAGTCGCCGGAGTCTCGCCGGGAAGGACATTGACGCCGATCAGCGACCCCGGGCCGGTTGGGCCAACCACCGGCAGATTGCCGATGGATGCCCCGATGATTGATCCGCTGCCGGTCGGGCTGGTGGGACCAGAAGGTCCCGTTGGACCACCAGGTCCAGTGGGCCCACCAGGGCCGCTCGGTCCGGTCGGACCGGACGGGCCGGTGGGGCCTTCTGGACCTGTGGGACTGGTGGGACCTGTGGGACCGCCAGGGCCAGAGGGTCCGCCGGGACCGGTTGGTCCGCTTGGGCCAGATGGATTGGTCGGACCTGTCGGGCCGCTGGGACCAGTGGGAGACGGACCGCCCCCCGCCCCCACGTCGAAGCCCACGCCGTCGGCGCAGGCGCTGAGCAAAAGAAGAGGTATCGCCGTGGCGCACAGCAAATAATGCCGTCCCGAACGGACCGATCCATAACGTGGCATTGCAAGACTCCCTGTTTTCCTGCGAGCAGATCGCAACGGGAGCAAGTTAAGCGGGCCAGTCCTTATCGCCGCGTCAAGAAAAAACCAGTCTGGTTATAACAGTTCACACTGCCCGAATGCGCCCCGATCCACCGCGCAAAAGCATGCTGCCGCATGCGCAAAGCCTTCGTAAACATGAGTCAATCGCTGAATTTTAGCGCTTTTATGGGCTTCCAAAAAAGCCCTTCGCCCGCAAGGGTGGGGTTGAGGCAAGCAAATCTCCTTCCCTGGCTTTTCTTCCGATATGGTTCATTCTTCCTGCAGGGCGAGGATCGATCATAGAGCGGGTTTCGATCTGATTGAATCAGTTCGCCGCCCTGGATTCCTTGTTTTCCGCGATTTCTTAACCAGCACTCGGTTCCGATCGCTTGGAAATCGCTCTAGGGGTCGTAAATGCGTCGGTCGCGCGCATCCCGCCCGCGCCAGATCATCGCCCACGGTTCTTCGCTTGGGGACAAAAATGCTGATCGAACCGTCAGCGACGACTCATCGCCATCTGGGCCCTTCGATCCAACTCACCAGGCTGCGACGCACGCCCCTGGTTACGGGCAGGACGCGATGCTGGAGGAAAGAGGGAAAGATCAGCATGCTGCCGCGTGGCGCAAAATTGACGCCGGGCTGCTGAAGGCCGAAAAATTCGAAGGCGCCACCCTCATACTGCTCCGGGTCGGACAACTGCACCACGACCGAAAGCTTACGGTCAAAGGGACGGGAGGATTCCAGCCATACATCCTGATGCCAGTCATATTTGCCCTGAGCCCGCCCATGATATTCCGTATACTGCAGCTCATAGGGCCCCATGATGTCGACCCCGAAATTGGTGCGGTTGGAAGATTGAACGAACTGCATCAGCCGATCGACAATGTCCTTGTCGCGATGAATATCCAGCCAGCTTATGGTCGACGACCGATAGCCATGGTCGCTGCGCACCGCCTGCGCAAAGCCAACAGTCGCACTTTCCGGCTGGTAAAGTGCCGCGCGCTTGACGATCGCATCACACTCCGCCCCGGTCAGAGCCGAGGGCCATAGCTCCCACACATTGTTCATTGTCCTGCTTCCCGCTTTTTTATTTTGCGTATTCGCAAAAAGAACGGATCAAAAAGCCCGCCCTATCCCGAAGAAAAAACGCGCCTTGTCGCTATAGGCCGGATCGGGCCGCTTGACCGGCACGGCCATTTCCGCGCTGACCCGCCATTTCGGTCCCAGGCCCAGCCGCACCCCGCCGCCGGCAGATGCAAGGCTGTAGTCGCGTGCCGCAAGGCGGTAGGCCGGCCGCGCCGTCCCATGTGCCAGCGCACCGTCGACCGCGATGAACAACGCGCTGGCCTTCAGCAAGGGCGACCGGGCGGGCAGCGACCATGAGAGTTCCGCGCTGCCCGCAAGCGCCTGTTCCGCCGTCAGCGTTCCAGTGCGGAAAGCCATGCCGGCGCCACGGCCGCCCAGCGGAAAGCGCTCCGTTACCGGAAGACGATCTTTCGAATATTGGCCCTTGATTGAAGTTCTGAGACTGAGCTTGCCGCTGATCCCCTTCACCGCGATGGCCTGAACATTGACCTTGGTGAAGCCGGTTTCGGAAAAGCCGGCAAAGGGTCTGGCGCCCAATGCGTCGATACCCTGGCTGATGACCGAGGAAATCGCATAGCCGTTCGTCGCGTCGGCGCGGGACCAGGAAGCGCCCAGGCGCAGCGCCCGCGATCGATAATCCCCGAAGCGGATATCGAGGAAATAGTTGTCGCTGTCGATGCCGTCGATGGACGCGGTGAGGGAAAGTTGGGTCTTCGTCGATCGAACAACGGGATAGTTGAGCGTCAGGCCCGCCAGTGTCGCCTTGCCGCTAATCATGCTTCCGCGTGACCGGCTCTCGACATGAGCGGCCTGCGCAGCCAGGGTCAGGCCGTCGCTGCCGATCGGCGTGCTGTGGCTAAGCGAATAATATTGGTAGCGGTCGGGGTAAAATGGCAGATAGCCGGCAATGCGCGTGCTGTCGCCTTCGCGGACAAGGCCGTTGATCGTGACGGACATCTGCGCCTGCACGCCCTGCACGACGTTGCTGACCCCACTATTGTCGATCGTCAGCCCGATCTGCACCTGCTTGCGCTTGACGATAAGGTCGATCAGAAGGTCGCCGGGCGCGCCCGACTGCCGCAGCCGCGCATCGACCGTCTGCCCCGGAATGTCGCGCAGCAAAGCCAATGTTCGCTCCAGAAGGCTCTTGCGCAGCGGCGCGTCGCGCATCAGCCGACGCATATGTGCGGCGATAAGCCGGGCGGGCACGCTGGGCGACATACCCGCGAGACGATAATCCTTCACCCGTCCCTCGACCAGACGAACGGTCAATATGCCGCCGCCCGGCACCTGGGGTGGTATGGAGACGGAATAGAAAGCAATGTCGCTCTTCGCATAAGTCGCACTGATCGCATTGGCGATGCCCTGCAGCGTCTCACCGGTCAGCGGCCGTCCGATATAGGATGAGGTGGCGGCATCGAGACGGGCCGTGGGCAGCGTCGTTCCGCTGTAGCGCAGGCGCGTCAACAGGATCTGAGAAGCGGAAGAAGCTGCGGGCGCCACCTGGACCGAGGGCGCAGGTTGCAGCGTAGCCACAGGCGCGGGGGCGACCTGGGGTTCGAGCCGGTCGGTACGGTCGCGATCAATAATCGGGGCTGCGCTCTGCTGACCCGGCGCGGTATCCTGCGCGACCGCGGGAACCGCCAGCATCAGCCCCAGGCCCCACGCGACCGCGCGTGCCGTGCGTCTGCGCCACCCTATCCCCGCCATCATCCGCCGCCACATCGTTCCGCACCATTTCCGCCACCAAGGGGCGGCCGCACAGCAGGATGGGCGAAAACGACCTGCCGTTCATCCGCAACAGGGACCGGATCGGTTGTATCGGCAAGTCTTTGTAAAAGACCCTCTGGGAACGAAGGCCGCGCCTTGGGCGATCCCCACCCGACGCGGCGCTGAACGGGCGCGCGGCAATTGCGACCATTTTGGCGGAACGGCCGTCTGTAGCCCTCTTTCCCAGGCGAAATGCCCGTTCCGGCATCCACATTGTAACAAGCCGGAGGAGTCGCCACGGACGGATAAATGCGGCCCAACCGCTCGCGCCGGCATGATTTTGACGTCTGAAAGCGTCAATAACGCGATTTTACTGCCGATTTTCGCCGGTTACCGATCGCAAAGGGGCTAGTTGAGCGCGCAGAGACAGGTTAAGACCAGCCGTCCACGAAAGGGAGATCATCATGAACAATACTGAACTCGCCGAAGCACTGGCCGCCGACCATGGACTGACCAAGGCCGACGCGCGCAAATATGTCGATGGCATATTTTCCACCATCGCCGGTGCTGCTGCTAAGGGCGAGGAAGTTTCGCTGAACGGATTTGGCAAGTTCAAGGTCAAGGACCAGCCAGCTCGCGAAGGTCGCAATCCGTCGACCGGCGCCGCTATCCAGATTGCCGCTTCCAAGAAGCTGACCTTCACCCCGGCCAAGGCCGTGAAGGACCAGTTGAACGGCTGAAGACGATCCTGGCGGCCGCATCCGGTCGCCGATCAAGTCTCCGTCGAAACATGATCGGAAGTTTTTGGTCCCAGATGGCGGACCGCATCTTCCTTTTATGAAATGGCGCGCACTGCCTTATTGGCGGGCGCGCCATTTTCACAGGAGTCTGCCTTTCCTCGTGAACTGACGAGCTGTCCAGCACATGATATGAGACCCGGACATGCCGGCCGTCACGACGCTGTTTCTGCAATTCCCGAGGCCCCTCTCAGCACTCCGTCCCACCATGTCGCGACGGGTTGCTGCCCGCGGCTTCGTATTTGCCGTTGCAGACGTAGCGCCTTTGGGCGTCGTTCGGGCATCCTCTCTCAAAGTCCGCGGGCGGGTCGAAAGCTTGCATTTTATACAGGGAACAGCTTTCATACTATGGGATCTTATCTTGCATTGATCGAGCATTGATAGCCGGCACGCGAATATGGAATCTTGTCCGTCATCCTTGTACCAACATCTTATTTCCGAGACGTGGCCGCCAAAGGACCGATGAAGACAGCGGTTCATTGATGGAAACCCCTTCATCAAGTGTGCCATGTCGAGACAAATTGGAGTTGTTTAGCCGCGCTCGATAGCCCGTGTCTGTGCTGTCAAGTCGATTCGGATTTACATTTCACGCAAAACCGCGCAAAAGGCCGCTTCTATTACTCAAAGATGGGAAGCGGGGCCAATGTCTGAAAACAACCAGCCTGACATCACGACGCTCACTGTTCAGCTGGTGAGTGCCTTTGTCTCGAACAATAATGTCGCGAGCGAAGGTCTTGCCGACCTCATCCGGACCACCCGCCTTGCCTTGACTGATGATCCGGCCGCAAAGCCTGAAGAGGCGGCAGTGCCGACTTATACTCCAGCCGTATCGGTACGCAAAAGCCTGTCTTCGCCCGAACATATTCTCAGCATGATTGACGGCAAGCCATACAAGACGTTGAAGCGGCACCTGGCCAGCCATGGTCTGTCGCCCAATGAATATCGCGAACGCTATGGCTTGCCGAAATCCTATCCGCTGGTTGCGCCCAATTATTCGGAAGCACGGCGGGCGGTTGCTACGAAGCTTGGCCTTGGCCGCAAGCCCGTAACCGCGAAGAAGCCGGCGGAAGCGGCGCCTGCTCCAGCAGCCAGCGCAGCAGCAGCTCCGAAGAGTGCGCCCGCAAAGGCCAGCCCTGCCAAGCCGGCAGCGGCGAAGTCCCCGGCCAAGCCTTCGGCTTCCAAAACTGCGGAAGCAAAGGCTGCCCCTGCCAAGTCGACAGACGCCAAGGTGCTCGCAGTGAAGCCTGTGGAAGCAAAGTCGGTCGCAGCCAAGAAGCCTGCTGAAAAGCCCGCCGCTTCGCGCAAGCGTCTATCCATAGCAACACCAGCCCCGAAGAAGAAGGCGGCTTCGGCCAGCGACAAACCGTCTGAAAAGCCCGCCGCAGGAACAGCATCGACGAAGGCGCCCGCCAAGGCTGCGGCCAAGAAGAAGCCCGCAGCCAAGGCACCTACAGCCGAAAAGGCCTGATTGGCACGCCGGCATGTCTTTGCCATGAGCAACGACATGCCGGCGCTTTACCTCCGCGAGCTTTGCGGAAGCTCGTTCGAAGATGGGCGGCTGAAAATGCCCGGCTCCGCGAAATATGAACTGCTGATCACGATATCACCCTGACTAATGTGACAGTTTTTGGGTAGAGTGGCGGAAGTGCTGTTCGCTTCAACGGCATGTCCAGCAGATCACCCAAATCAATCCCGCCAGTGTAGCTCATCATGATATCGCAATCCAATCACGCTGCTGCGAGATTTGGATCAGTGCAAGCCGTTACAAGACCCAAAATATCGCTTGGGAAATTTGAAACAGAGTGTCGAAAGAAGATTTGGAGCATTTTCCAATTGGGCGGCATCATCGGACGGCCAGGAAATCGCGGCAAGACAAACCACGCCGTGCATCAGATCGCGATCCGAAAATTGTCGCGCAAAAATTGCCCATGGCTGCGACGCGCCATGGCATCTGCCGATTGAATTTGCGTCCATCTTCAGCTTGTAGAAGTTACCGGCACCCGGTCGGCTGCCTCAATCAAGCAAGACATTCATTGCAGCTATCAGAAGCGCAATGCTGGCAGTCATAAACTTTCACCGTCATTCAGCAAGGCATCGGGAAGCTTCCGCCCATCACTTCACATTCTGGGTGCTGCGTGATGAACTATCAGTGATCGATATTTTCCCTGCGGATCGATAGCACGGCTTCTCAGGTCCGGCACCCCAGCGCCGTTTGAGCGAGAATGCCTAAAATTCGTGCAGCCTGGGGCGCTCACTGAGCGCGAAAAATCGCCTCCCCTATGTCCGATCATGCAGGCCGACCAAAAGCTCTCCAGAGGGCCCTGAAGGCAAATTATGGCCGTTTCCTGTTTTGTTCCACATTTGCCCCATTTGAGAGGATTTCCTCGGCTTGTACACGGCCATCGGGCAGCACGGCTCAAGGTGAAATGTCGCTGGCGGCGAGTGCTTCATTATGGCATGAGAATGATCGGTAGCAGATTGTTACGGCGGCTTGCTCCAGCCTTTCCTCCATCATAGCTGATACAACCAACAGGCATCTTTGGTTGTACACCATGCTGCGCTATGCTTAGGTAATGCGCGACTTTCCAGCCTCGTCGGACCATGCCCTTCTTCTCCTCGGTCGGCTTGATGGGCGCCTCTGCAATAGTCCGGCGGCCGACATCTGGCTCGCCAGGGCAAGGTTGAAGGGCGCCTCTGTCTTGTCGCGCTTTGCTGGTGTGCCTGTATCGGTCACGGATTTGCAGGACTGGATTTGCGGGCGCACGCCTCCCCCACGCCATAATGAAGGCCTCAACGATCCGCTCTCCGTCGCGGCCCTTTTTCATTTCGCACTCTCAGCGAGCGACAGCCATGATCCGGTCGCCCGAGCGACACTCAAAGTCTCCCGCACGCTGTTGGACGACCGAAAGGAGGCGGCGTTGTGGGCGCCTGAGGATCTTGTTCGCTTCGGTCCCGCATGGCGGACGGCTCAGATGCTGCTTGAGGCCCCCTATTCCGCACCGTCCTTCCTCGGGATCGCGCAGCGTCTGATCGACGCGAGAGGGAGCCTCGACACGCCGGTTGGCGAAGGTCATCTGGTCACGACAGCCGATGGGCGCCAATGGCGCATAGATCCCCGGCGTTTCGATGTGGGCTGGATACTCGCCTGCCATCTTCCCGGCGCCATGTTCGCGGCAGGGCTGAGCTTACGTGCGTTACCGGCCTTCGTCGAACTGCCGCGCTTTCTGCCAGATGATGCTAGTTTGCTGGCGGAGCAGATTGCGACCATGGTTGCGCGCGAAGCGAATCGGGGACTGGCCGAACTGGGACGGCTGGAGGCAAAGCTCGCGCAACTCCCAACGGATGCGCGCGTGACACGGCGCAGCAAGGCTCCACTGTTGATACGGCTTGAGCTTGCTTATCCGGGCCTCAGCAAGGTTGCGGTCGCCCACTTGCTGGGCATTTCCCATCAAGGCGCAACGAAATTGATCGCACAGGTGGAGAAGCTGACAGGGCGCCTTTGAACCGGGAGAGCCAGTCTTCATCCAAATTTCTTCAACCAATAATATCATGGCCTGGTTATAAGGTTTCTAAGGAAGTTAAAGAGTTAATCGGCTCGGCTTGCAGTGCGAATCGCAGGAAAAGCACGAGTCGGTTGTTCTGGCCTGTTCCCATAAGGTCGATAGTTCGTTCCCGTAATGTCGATACCGTCGTTCCTGAAATGTCGGGTAAGCGTTCCCGAAGGGGCGAAGACCGTTCCTGTAATGTCGAAGCTCGCCTGGCGGTGGGGATTGGTGGGAGGAGATTGAATCATATTCGTGCGGGGTGTCGGAGAGGACGTTCAAATTCTTTGGGTAGGTGGAAGGAATGGAGCCGCCTGCAGCCTGGTTGTTGGATGCCGCCCGACTAACCCGACACTTCGGGAACGCACCTTGCGTTGAAAGAGGGATATGTCGAGGCATCCGCTGAAAATCGCTGCTTCCGCATGGAAATCGGTGATGTTGGCTGAACGGAAGGCGGAGAGCATCAGCGGACTTCGCCCGTTCCGCCTGTGATGCTGATCTTCGGATGAGCGGTGCTGGAGCGGTCTGATCCATGATCAGGAAATCGCGATATCGGGGAAATCCAGAGCAGCGACCCGGTGCGGTCGGGTTCGGCGTGTCCTAGAGACGGTGCCGGTTCTTCTCGTGGAAGCGGCGGACGAAGCCGATAAATGCCTTTTGATAATTGACCGGCGTGCGTGCGGGATCGGCTTCGAGCCAGTCGCGAAATTCCCGATGGAGCGTCTGATAATCCCAGCCCGGATATTCCGCGCGAAGGGTCGCCATGGTTGCGTCCGTGATTTCGCCGGCGGTCGCCTTGGCGGACATTCCGGCCAAGGTCTTGCGGATCATGCTGCCGGCATCGATCAGCATGTCTTCGTCGGCGGACGCAGGCGTGGGGCTGGTGATACGGCCGGACTGGGGTGCCGCCGCTACTGTCGGGGTGGGTGCTACCGAGCGAGGCAGATCGTTGGAGCGACGACGGCGCATGCGAAGCGAGGGTTCGCGCTTGCCGTCGGGCTGTTCCAGTTCCACCGCATAGCCCGGCAGAGGATCGCGCTCTGCAATCTTGGCGATCTCGAATTTGAAGCGGCGATAGGGCCCTTCGGCGCCCGACTTTTCGAAAAGTGTCGGCAGGGAGATGGCGAAGCCCCCCTCCCCTGCCCCACCGGCATGTTTGCGCGCAACCTTGTAGAGCCAGCGTTCGCGCCCGCCGGTCAGGTCGAAATAGGCGCGGTCGATGCTGAGCACTCCACCCTGCATCAGCACGCCCTCATAGAACCAGTTGCTGAGTTCGATGGTCATGCCGCGGGATCGTTCGGTGCGTTCATCGACAAGCTGGGTCCAGCCGTCGAGCCAGCTGAAAGTGGCTTCCCGGCGGTTTTCGGCGCGGATGTTGGTCTTGATGGTGGTGGAGACGAGCCGGTCGAGCGACTGGCCGAGCAGTTCATAGGCGCGGCCGGTGGTAGGGCGGTGGATGGCGCGCAGCAGGTCATAGGGCATGAGATGCAGCTTGCGCGGAATGTCGTTGAGCCCGCGGCGCGCCATGTCGGCCAGCACCGAGGCGCAGTAGATCAATATGTCGGCGTCCCAGATGGTGGCCATGCCATAGTCGGGATTGGCGGAGACATGGACCCAGGCCTTGCCATCGGGGGAGGTGTAATCGATCGGCTTGACCCGTTTTGTCTTGGCGAGACTGAAAAAGGGGCGCTCCATCATCTCGCGCTGATCGCGCAAGGGCATGTCCGCAATATAGGGGAGGAAGAGCTCGAACTGGTCGGTGATCTCTGTCCTGGCGGTGCGGGTCATGGGCGGATCCTGAAGATGAACGGCGGCGCATGGCGGGTGAGGCGGAGCCTCGGCAGGGCTGGACCGCGGCAATTCCATGAACGAGACGGCGACTTGGCGCGGGTTTTGAAATGGTGGTGGGAGCGTGCTGTGGGCCGGATGGCGGGGTTGGGGTGAGGGTGGGTGTGGTTGTTTCCCCGGGGAAACGAGGAGCAGGAAGGGGAGGGGGAGAGAGAGACTGTTTCCCCGGGGAAACAGCTGGCAGGCGCGAGGAGCCTGGCGGCGCCTGCCTTCCTGCTTTCTGGATCAGATTGTGCCCCCCCAGCCTCCATCAGCGTTGAAGTCCCATGCCCTGGCGTTCGAGATGTTCGAGCGTGTCGCGCAGCGCGGTGGTGAGCGTTTCCATGTCGGCGCCCGACCCGGCGTGGAGGCGGATGGTGATGCCCTGCCGATTGACCGATTGCACGGTCAGCGCGGGGCGGCCGTAGCGGGTGGTCCAGGTGAAGGGTTCCTCCCTGGGGGCGGACTGGGCAATGCGCGGGGCGTCAAGCAGGCGCTTGAGCGCTTCCGCTGCGGGGATGGGGGCAGCGCCCGCCGCGCGCAGGGCGCGCTGTTCGGAGGAGAGGCGGCCAGCCTCCGCCCGGATGGCCGGTGCCGCCTTCGGATTGTCCAGCGCCTGGGCCAGCGCATAGGCAGGCTTCAGCTGGACGTCGGCCGGAGAGGCGAAGGCGTCGATCACCGCGTCCTCGATTCCCGCGACCTTGATCATCTTGCTGAGCCACCCCTTGGAAAGCTTCAGCCGTTCGGCCATTCGGGTGAGGTGGCTGCCATAATGGGCCCTGAGCGCTTCCGCATAGTTGCGCGCGCGTTCGAGGTCCGACACGTCCTTGCGCGCGCGGTTTTCGAGGTCGGCGAGGCGGAAGGCGGCCTCATCGTCGAGCTGGGCGACCTGCGCCACGAACATCATGTCGGAATAGCTGTTGGCGCGCAGCCAACTGATCGACCAGTGGCGGCGGGTGCCCGCGATCACTTCATAATCATGATCGGGATCGCCCTCGATCCGGCGGACCACCGCAGGCACCTTCTGCCCGCCTTCCGCGATGATCGAGTCGATCAGTTCACGACAATTTTCCGCATCGAGATGCGCATAGAGGCGGGCATTGCCGCTCCAGATCCGCACCTTTGACGGGTCCAGCAGCAATTGCGTGACCTGCCGCACCTCTCCGGAAGCAAGGCGGGCGAGGGCCGATTCGCGGCCGAGCAGGGTGGTGCCCCGCGCGCGATCCTGGCGTGGCGCGACCGGCGAGGGGTCGGGAGGCGAGGGGGTCGGGCTCACTTCCTCCGGCTCGACCGATGGCGCCGCTGTCGCCTCCGGCTCGTCGGCGAGAAGGGCGGCCAGATAGTCGGATTGCTTACGCGCCATGACATTCCCCTTCGATCATATGGGAACATATCGTAAACATATGGATGAGGCCTTCACGCCGCATTGACGATGTCCTCTTCCCGCGCCGGGGCCACGCGGCCCCAGCCCTGGCGCACCAGCGCCTCGATCTGGCCCATGGCCTCGTCCAGATTGGCGCGGCACCGCTTGTGGGTGCGCGGCGTGCCGATCGGCTTCTCCAGCTCATAGACGGTCATCATGCGCAGCGCCGCATGGCTGATCTCCGCGCTGTCGAGAATGGGAATGGGCAGGAGGGCCGGGCCGAAGCTCTGTTCCATGATCGCGCGGACCATCGAATGGCTGGGATCATTGCTGTCGAATTTCGAGCAGAGCAGGCGGACGAACTGATAGTCGACCTCTATCCCGGCCTGCTGGAGCTGGCCGATCACCTGGTCCATCATCGAAAGGAACTGGACCGTGGAGCAGAAGTCGGGCGTGGTCGCGGCCAGCGGCACCAGCAGGGCATTGGCCGCCTGCATCACGGCGAGGCTGATCGTGCCGAGCGCTGGCGGCGGATCGAGCAGCACCACGTCATAATGGCGGGCGAGATCCATCAGGCCCTGTTTCAGCTTGCGGAAACGCGCCGCGAGGACGGAGCCGCCATCGCTGCCTGCGGCCGCCAGCTCATATTCGACGTCGAACAGTTCGAGATTGGACGGGATCAGGTCGACATTGGGCCAGGCCGTGTGCTTGACCGCATAGAGCAGGTCGACCTGCGTCGGGTCGATCGACAGATAGGGGTAGAGCGTCTCTTCCCGCTGGATGTTGAAATGCGGGTTGAAGCCGAACAGGGTGGTGGTGGTGGCCTGGCTGTCGCAGTCGACGACCAGCACGCGATAGCCCTGCACCGCGAAATAATGGGCGAGATGGGTGGTGACGGTCGACTTGCCGACGCCGCCCTTGAAATTCTGCACCGCGATGATGGCCGGAATGTCCAGCGGGGCGCGTTCGGGCGAGGCGCCGAGCACCTGCCGCATGTTCAGCAGCTCCTCCACCTTGTAGCCGGGGCGGCGTCCATTTTCGGTCGGCGGGGCAGGGGGGAGGCGTCCGTCCTCCTCCGCCATGCGAATGCGATTCGTGGAGCAGCCGAGCAGTTGCGCCGCCTCCGCAATGCCGAAGCGGATGTTGAGTTCCTTCCGGCTATCCGGCAGAAACGCCTTGCGGCGCAGGCGTTCGACCATCTTTTCGCCGGCCTCCGCCAGATCCCCGATCTGGGTCACCACTGCGTTCATTCCTGCCCTCTTGCGCGAAGTTGAAGCTTAAGCGAAGAATATGTGGCATATATTGTTCAAAATGGCAAAT
>Ga0207678_10002436_pt1 | contig 16913 bp, 16 predicted proteins | sample KBSC63metaG_FD_184319 | JGI IMG/M metagenome (GOLD analysis project Ga0207678, IMG submission 184319) | Corn rhizosphere microbial communities from Kellogg Biological Station, Michigan, USA - KBS C6-3 metaG (SPAdes) (version 2) | ecosystem: Host-associated > Plants > Roots > Rhizosphere > Soil ...
ATCGGGGCGCTCGCCATGCCCATCATGGCACTGGGCGTGGATCCCGTGAGGGGGGCGGCGATCATGCTGCCTATCCTGATCCTGCAGGACGTCGTCAGCGTCTGGTCGTTCCGCCATCATTGGGACAGGCATGTTCTAATGGTTATGTTGCCGGGAATGGCCGCAGGGGTTGCGATCGGCTATCTTTTTGCGGCCCAGGTGTCCGAAGTCGCGGTGCTTGGTGTACTGGGCCTGATTTCGGCTCTTTTCGGGCTTCAACGACTATGGGCCGAGCGCGGCGGTGCGATGGTGCTGCCGTCCAATTCGCCGGGCTGGATCGGCATGCTGTTCGGCGTGGCGAGCGGCTTCACCAGCCATATTGCCCATGCCGGATCTCCGCCGTTCCAGATGTGGGTATTGCCCAAGCGTTTGCCGCGCGACACGCTCATCGGGACTACCGCCATCGCATTTGCCGCGGTGAACTGGATCAAGGTGCCCGCCTATGCGGCGCTGGGGCAGTTCACCAGGGCCAATCTGCTGGCGACGGCGGCCCTGATCCCCGTGGCTATCGCATCGACTCTGGCGGGCGTCGTACTGGTGCGTCGCGTCGATGCCGCGCGATTTTACACGCTCATCTATGTGCTGATGGTGTTGCTGGGGATCAAGCTGATGGCGGACGCGCTGCTCGCCTGAACGGCGCGTCCGCCATTCGCGTCAGTCCTTGCTCCGCTTCTTGCGGTGGGTGTCGAGGTCCAGGACCGTCGTATCAACGCCCTCGGGCATAAGGCCCAGGCGCCGGGCGACTTCCTGATAGGCTTCGACTTCGCCGCCCAGATCGCGGCGGAAACGATCCTTGTCCAGCTTTTCGCCAGTGGCCATGTCCCAAAGGCGGCAACCGTCGGGGCTGATCTCGTCAGCCAGGATGATGCGGCTATATTCGCCATCCCACAACCGGCCGAACTCCAGCTTGAAATCGATCAGGCGGATACCGATGCCCGCGAACAGGCCGCACATGAAGTCGTTGATGCGGATCGCCATGTCGGCAATGTCGTGCATCTCGTCCTGGCTGGCCCAGCCGAAGCAGGCGATATGCTCTTCGGACACCAGCGGGTCGCCCAGCGCGTCGTCCTTGTAGCAATATTCGATCAGGGTGCGGGGAAGCTGCGTCCCTTCCTCGATGCCGAGCTTCTTGCTGAGCGAGCCGGCAGCAACGTTGCGCACCACGACCTCGATCGGCACGATCTCGACCTGGCGGACGAGCTGCTCGCGCATGTTGAGCCGGCGGATGAAATGGGTGGGAACGCCGATCTGGCCGAGCAGCGTGAAAATATGCTCGGAAATGCGGTTGTTAAGGACGCCCTTGCCTGAAATCGTGCCCTTCTTCTGGGCGTTGAAGGCAGTCGCGTCATCCTTGAAATACTGGATGATCGTACCCGGCTCGGGGCCTTCGTAAAGGATCTTTGCCTTACCTTCATAGATCTGGCGGCGACGGGCCATATGCGGTTCCTGTCTTCCCTGGAGCGTTTTTGAAGCAGGTGGAATCACCTGCTTCAAAAACGCGGTGAATCAAAAACTGGAGCAGGCCCAGAACCGATGAATCAGATCATGGCCTGCTCCGGAAAGAATGTGCCCCGGCAAACGCGAATCGGGAAGGATCAGCGGGTGCCGGGGCTGCTTGGGCTGGCCCTTAGACCAAAAGGGGCGGGGGTGCAAATGGCCCCGTTCAGGCCCGGAAGTTCGTTACAACACGTCACCGAACATGAACCAGATCAGCGCCAGCCACGCCGCGAGGCCGAGAATGCCCAATATCACGCCCGATCTGGCGCGAATGGCGGCAAGGGCGCCGCTCGCTTCTTCTTCGTCTTCCATTGCACCTACAGTAGCGGCATGTGCGGGAAAGTTAAGCGGGCTGCGCCTCCGGATTCATCTCGCCATTGCGCTGCACCGCCATCAGCCGTTCTGTGAAGCGCTGCCGCCACCAACTGATGTCCTGTTTCTCGACGCTGTCCATCATGGCGCGCCAGCGGCGCTTGCGTTCGTCGAGCGGCATGGCAAGGGCGCGGGTGATCGCGTCCGACATCTCCTCCGGGCTGTAGGGGTTGATCAGCAGCGCGTCCTTGAGCTGCTGCGCGGCGCCGGCGAAGCGCGACAGGATGAGGACGCCCGGATTGTCGGGATCCTGTGCCGCCACATATTCCTTGGCGACCAGGTTCATGCCGTCGCGCAGCGGCGTGACCAGGCCGATCTTCGCCGCGCGATATATGCCTGCCAGCTTGTCGCGCGGATAGCCCTGGTTCACGTAGCGGATCGGCGTCCAGTCGACGTCGCTATATTCGCCATTGATGCGGCCCGCCAGCGCGTCGAGCGTGGCGCGGATCTGCTGATAGCTTTCCACCTCCCCGCGGGAAGGCGGCGCGATCTGCGTCAGCACGATGTTGCGATGCTGTTCGGGATGATCCTTCAGGAAGCGGGCATAGCCGTTGAACCGCTCTTCCAGCCCCTTGCTGTAGTCGAGGCGGTCGACGCCCACGATCATGGGACGGTCCTGAAGCGAACGGCGGACCTTTTCATACATATCCTTCGCCGCGTCGCTGACGGCGGCGCTGGCATATTCCTGCGCGTTGATGCCGATAGGGCAGGCGATCGCCTGGATCGTGCGGTTTCCCAGCGTCACGAAATCGCCGTCCACCGATCCGCCCATCTCCCGCTCCACATAGTGGCGGAAGGACTCCAGCCATTCCTCCGTGTGGAAGCCGACGACATCATAGGCGAACAGCGTCTGAACCAGCTTGCTGTGATGGGGCAGCGACACCAGCAGCCGCGTCGGCGGCCAGGGAATGTGCAGGAAGAATCCCATGCGATTGTCATGGCCCCGGTCGCGCAGCATCCGGCCGAGCGGGATCATGTGATAATCCTGGACCCAGATGATGTCGTCCGGTTCGATCAGCGGGCTGGTCGTGTCGGCGAAGCGCTGATTGACACGGTTGTAGCCACCCTCGAAATCGCGGGCATATTCGGCCAGGTCGATGCGGAAGTGGAACAGCGGCCACAGCGTCTTGTTGGCATAGCCATTATAATATTCGTCGACATCCTGCTCTTCCAGGTCGATCGTCGCGGTCTTGACCCCTTCATCCTCGGAAAAGCCGATCTGGCCGGTGAAATTCTCGGTGACCTCTCCGGACCAGCCGACCCATATGCCCCTGCTTTCCCTAAGGGCCTGGGAAAGCGCGACAGCGAGGCCGCCCTGGTTGCCGGTCTTGGTCGGGCGACTGACCCGGTTGGAAATGACTATCAGGCGGCTCATGCCGAGCGCCTCCACAGCAATCGCCTCATCGCATCACGCTCCACGGTTTGCTCAAGAGCACGGCGCAATTGATGATGCCGACCAATGAGTAGGTTTGGGGATAGTTCCCCCACAATTCTCCGGTAACGGGATCGATGTCTTCGGAAAGCAGCCCGGCGGCGGTGCGGCGGGACAGCATCTCCTCGAACAGGGCGCGGGCTTCCTCGCCGCGTCCCGTACGGTGCAGCGCCTCGATCAGCCAGAAGGTGCAGACGTTGAAGGCCGTGACCGGCTCCCCGAAATCGTCCGGCGCGCTATAGCGCAACATGTCATTGCCGCGGCGCAGATCCTTTTCCAGCGCCTTCAGCGTTCCCAGGAACATGGGATTGTCGGCCGTCAGGAAACGCAGGTCGATCAACTGGAGCAGGGAGGCGTCCCTGGCATCGTCCTCGAAATTGGCGGAGATGGCATTGCTGTCGGTCCGCCACGCTGACTGGAGGATGCGTGCCTTCATGACCTCCGCCCGCTTGCGCCAATGAACCTCGCGTTCCGGCAGGTCGAGAGCGGCTGCCGCATGGGCGAGGCGGTCGCATGCCGCCCAGCACATCACCGCGCTATAGCTGTGGACATGGGCGCGGGTGCGCAATTCCCACAGGCCGGCGTCAGGCTGGTCATAGACCTGCCACGCCCGTTCGCCGACCGCCTCCAGCGCCTCGAAGTCCGACAGTCCCGCCATGCGCAGCAGGCGCTGGTCGATGAAACCCTGAACGGAGGACAGGACGATCTGGCCATAGGCGTCATGCTGCACCTGGGAATAGGCGGCATTGCCGACGCGAACCGGCCCCATGCCGCGATAGCCGGGCAGGTTCTGCGCCTCCCGCTCCTCCAGCGTGGCTTTGCCGCGCACGTCGTAGAGGGGCTGGATATGGCCGCCCCGCGCGCCATCGACGATGTTGCGGAGATAGACGAGATAGCTTTCCAGAACGTCCAGCGCGCCCAGCCGGTTCAGCGCCTCCACCGTGTAATAGGCGTCCCTGATCCAGCAATAGCGATAATCCCAGTTGCGGCCGCTGTCGGCATGTTCGGGGATGCTGGTGGTCAGCGCGGCGACGATGGCGCCGGTTTCCTCATGCTGGCAAAGCTTGAGCGTGATGGCGGAGCGGATCACCGCCTCCTGCCATTCGGCCGGAATGGCCAGGCCGCGGACCCAGATTTGCCATTCGTGGATCGTGTCGTCCAGCATCCGCTCCACGGCGGGGCGAAGGGCGTCGGAAAAGCTCTCATCCGGACCCAGGAAGAAATGCATGTCATGTTCCAGCCGGAACCAGCTTTCCTGGGAAATGAGGCCGATGGGCGCATTGGTGGAAACGCGCATTGCCATATAGGACAGTACCAGCCGGATGTGATTGGAGCCATAGCTGATCGGCACCCGTTCCGAATGCCATGAGGTGGTGGGACGCAATCTGACGCGTACGCGCGGGCTGCCTGACACCGGCCGGACGACGCGGGCGAACGCCACCGGGCGGTACATCCGGCCCTGATGCTTGTGGCGCGGGCAGAAATCATAGAGCTCGATCGCATTGCCCTGCCCATCGGTCTGGCGCGTCACCAGCACGGGAGTATTGCGGATATAATGCTGCTCGATCCGGACGCAATTCTCGAGCTCTATGGCCCAGAAGCCTCGCGAATCCGGCTCGTCCCAGGCCCCGTCGTCCAGCAGGGCCGAGAATACGGGGTCGCCGTCGACGCGGGGCACGCAGGCCCATATCATGCGCCCGGCGCGGTCGATCAGCGCCGATGCCTGGCAATTGCCGATGGGCCACAGGTCGAGCGAGCGTTCATTCCCGCCCGGAAGTTCGTTTTTCTGCGTTGCTATTGGTCCGTCCCCCTTGTTCGTGCACGACAGGGGTGCCGGACGATCGGATCAGACGGCGCCAGCAACCCCCTGGGCAAGATAATGCCTGACGGCGGCAACCTGTTCCAAAGAGAATGCGGCGAGCGTTGCCCTGGGCACGCCGACGAGAATGCCGGCGCCGCCCAGGTCGCGCGCCACGGCGAAACCCTCTTCGTCGGTCAAGTCGTCCCCGATGAACAGTGGTGTGCCGCCTGCCATGGGCGCGCGGCGCATCAGCGCGCGGATGGCGCTGCCCTTGTCGGCGCCGCCGGGGCGCAATTCGTAGAGCATCTTGCCCGGTTGCAGGGCAAGGTCGAGCCGATCCGCCAGGCCGGTGGCGAGGTCGCCGGCCTCCTGACCCCATTGTGGTGCGCCGCGGAAATGAAGGCCGACGCTGATTGTCTTGCGTTCGACAAGGACGCCGGCTTTTCCGGCGGCAAAGGTCTGGAAGGCGGCTTCGGCCTCGTTGATGGCGGGGAGGCGGGCAGGCGCCTCGACCGGGCGGCCGGGTTCCGCCAGCTCAAGTCCGTGCGTGCCGGCCAGCAGGAATTGGCCGAAGCCGAAATCGCGCAGCGTCGCGACGGAACGGCCGCTGACAATGGCAAGCCGGCCATCCAGCCGGTCGCGCAAATGCTCCAGAAGGGTGAGCAGATCGTCATCGACCACCACCCCGTCGGGCGTATCCGCTATGGGAGCCAGGGTTCCATCGAAATCGAGGAACAAGGCGGCGCCGGTCAGCAGCCCGGGCGGCGGAGGGGGAAGATCGGGAACAGGGGAAAGACGGGAATCGGGCACGGGCGCAAGTTGGCGCGTGGCGCGGATAGTGCAAGCCCTGTTGAACGATCCTGGCGATTTTTGGGGGATCTCATTGCCCCTGCTCCGTCCAGGGGGCCGACCAGCTGATGCGATGAAGCGCGCAGAAGGCCTGCATGACGGAGGCGAGGAGGCCCGAAAGGCCGCTGGTGGTTTCATGGCTGCGGGTGGGCAACCGGGCGTCGTTCGACAAGTGCATGACGTGCCTTTCCATGAATGATCCGGTGAATGGATTGCGTTTCGTGGCAATTCCTATCGCTGATTTCCGTAGCGGCAGCCAACAAAAGGATGGACGCGAATCATAAGTCTGGCTTATCTGAACCGGATGAACCCATTGCCTCCCCTGTCGGCCGTTCGCGTGTTCGAAGCCGCGGCAAGGCTGGAGAATTTCACGGCCGCCGCGCAGGAGTTGGGGATGACGCAGGCGGCTGTCAGTTATCAGGTGAAATTGCTGGAGGAGCGGCTGGGCATCAGCCTGTTCCAGAGGACGGGGCGGAAGGTGACGCTGACCGAGAAGGGGCGCGAGATCGCCATGGTCGTGTCCCGCGCCTTCGACCAGATGCGGGAGGGGTTCGCCGCGCTGACGCAGGATCATTCGACCATCCTGACGATCAGTTGCACCAACAGTTTCGCCCATCTCTGGCTGGCGCAGCGGATCGGGACGTTCCAGATGCGCCAGCCGGGGCTGGCCGTGCGGATCGACGCGACCGACCGGGTGGTGGACTTCGCCCGCGACGGCGTCGACGTGGCGGTGCGGGGCGGGCGGGGCGAATGGCCGGGGCTGGAGGCCAAGCTGCTGACCCATAACCGGCTGGCGCCACTTTGCAGCCCGTCATGGCTGGCGGCCAATGGGCCGATTGCCGATGCGCGGGTGCTGCACGCCATGCCGCGGCTGTCGCCCGGCGATAGCTGGTGGCAGGAATGGTTCGTCGCCATGGGGGTGGACGAGGACGGCAGGGGGCTGCCGCCCGCCATCGCGCTCGATTCCCAGGTGATGGAGGGCCGCGCCGCGATGGCCGGGCATGGCGTTGCCATCGTCAATCCCTTCATGTGGAGGACGGAATTGGAGGCGGGATTGCTGGTGGAGGCGGTGCCATCCTATGTCCGGGAACGGGCGAGCTATTGGGTGGTCTATCCTGCCCACGCCCGCAACACGGCCAAGGTGAAGGCCTTTCGCGACTGGATTTCCGCGGAATTCAGGCGGGAAATCGCCGCGGACCCGGAGGCCCGGTTTCTGCCGCGATGATGGGGGTGGTGTTGCGGAGGGGTGGGACGCGGGCTAGCGGTTTATGGGATGCTGTTTCTGTCGCGGCATGAAATCGCGGCGTCGGAACTGGGCTCCTGCCTTCGCAGGAGCACGGCGGGATGGCGGGAGCACGGCGGAGAGGCAGGCGCGCGTGGCGGTCGCGGGGCAGGTTGCGATTGGCCTGAGCCATTCCGGTCGGCATCTTCAGGATTAAACCCCGTTTCCGTTTCGTCGCGGCACTGCTATTCCCCTCTGCGATGACCGAATTTCGCGACCCGTTCGACGCTATCAAGGATCACCCGTTCGACGATGCGCTGTCCCAGCGCTATCTCGTCTATGCGCTTTCCACCATCACGGCGCGGTCGTTGCCGGACCTGCGCGACGGGTTGAAGCCGGTGCACCGGCGGCTGCTGTGGGCGATGCGGCTGCTGCGGATGGAGCCGGGCGGCGCGTCGCCCGACGTGCTGGTCGCCAATCCGGCGCGCAACACCACGTCGTACAAGAAATGCGCCCGCGTGGTTGGTGACGTCATCGGCAAATATCACCCGCATGGCGATGCCTCGGTCTACGACGCCATGGTGCGTCTGGCGCAGGATTTCTCGCTGCGCACGCCGCTGGTGGATGGGCAGGGCAATTTCGGCAATATCGACGGCGATAATGCGGCGGCGATGCGCTATACCGAGGCGCGGCTGACCCAGGCCGCGGCCGACCTGATGGCGGGGCTGGACGAAGGCACCGTCGAATTCCGCCCGACCTATAATGGCGAGGACCAGGAGCCGGAGGTCTTTCCCGGCCTGTTCCCCAATCTGCTGGCCAACGGCGCCACCGGTATCGCTGTCGGCATGGCGACCAGCATCCCGCCGCACAATGTCGCGGAACTGATCGATGCGGCGAGCCTGCTGATCGAAAATCCGGAAGCCGAACATGCCGAGCTGATGCAGATCGTGCGCGGTCCGGACTTTCCCACTGGTGGCGTGCTGGTGGACAGTGCTTCCATGATTTCAGAGGCTTATGCGACGGGGCGGGGATCGTTTCGAACTCGTGCGCGCTGGCACAAGGAGGATGGCGGGCGCGGTACCTGGGTCGCGGTGGTCACGCAGATACCCTTTCAGGTGCAGAAATCCAAGCTGATCGAGCAGATCGCCGTGCTGATCAACGACAAGAAGCTGCCCATATTGGCCGATGTACGCGACGAGAGCGATACGGAGATCCGTATCGTCATCGAGCCCCGCGCGCGCACCGTCGATCCGGACGTGCTGATGGACAGCCTGTTCCGGCTGACCGATCTGGAAAACCGTTTTCCCTTGAACCTGAATGTGCTCGACGCGACGCGCACGCCCCGCGTTCTGGGCCTGAAGACCGTCCTTGTCGAATGGCTGAGGCACCAGATCGACGTTCTGGTGAAGCGCGCGCAGCACCGGCTGGACAAGATCGCGGCGCGGCTGGAGCTGCTGGACGGCTATATCATCGCCTATCTGAACCTGGACCGGGTGATCGAGATCATCCGGACCGAGGATGAGCCCAAGGAGGTGATGATGGCCGAGTTCGGCCTGAACGACCGGCAGGCCGAGGCGATCCTCAACATGCGGCTGCGCAGCTTGCGCAAGCTGGAGGAGATGGAGCTGCGGCGCGAGCATTCCGAATTGCTGAAGGAACGCGACGAGCTGACCAGGCTGGTCGAAAGCCCGGCGCGGCAGCGGACGCGGTTGAAGAAGGACCTGGCCGACCTTCGCAAGCGCTATTCGCCCGAAAGCGATTTCGGCCGCCGGCGCACGCTGGTCGAGGAAGCGGCGCCGGCGCGGGAAATCCCGCTGGAGGCGATGATCGAGCGCGAGCCGATCACCGTGATCCTGTCCGAACGCGGCTGGATCAGGGCGATGAGCGGGCATCGCGACCTGGCCTCGGCCGACACGCTGAAATTCAAGGAAGGCGATGGTCCGATGATCGCCTTCCACGCGCAGACCACCGACAAGCTGCTGCTGGCGACGGAGACCGGGCGCATCTTCACGCTGGGCGCGGACAAGCTGCCGGGCGGGCGCGGCTTTGGCGACCCGGTGCGGTCGCTGGTCGACATGGACGGCACCGGCAATATCGTGGCGCTTCTGCCTGCCCGCGTCGGCGGCGAATTGCTGCTTGCATCCTCGGACGGGCGCGGCTTCGTTGCGACGGTCGCCGATGTGATCGCGGAGACGCGCAAGGGCAAGCAGGTGGTCAATGTACGCACCGGCGCGAAGCTGAGTGTCGTGCATCCCATCGCGCCGGAGGCGGACAGCGTCGCCGTGGTGGGTGAAAACCGGAAGCTGCTGGTCTTCTCGCTGATCGAAATGCCGCGCATGGCGCGGGGGCAGGGCGTGCAGATGCAGCGCTATCGTGACGGCGGCCTGTCCGACGCGATCGCGTTCCGCCTGTCGGATGGCCTGAGCTGGGCCATGGGGGGAGAATCCGGGCGGGTTCGCACGGAAGCGGACATGACGCCATGGCGCGTTGCAAGGGGCGCGGCGGGGCGGATGCCGCCAACCGGCTTTCCACGCGATAACCGTTTCTGAGAAAGCGATTTTTTGTTGCCATCGCGTCGGAATCGGGAATGTTGTTTCCCGAAAATTTACCCTTTGGGCCTATCGCCGGCCCTATGGAATCCATGTCGATGCGCGATCGGCCAATCTCAATGCCGGGCGGACAGCTCCTTGCGGGGCAGGACGGAGCGCATCTTTCGCATGGGTTGGCGATCACCGAATGGCTGGCGGCGCTGCCTTATCCCGCAGCGGTGCTTTCCTTTGCAAACAATCATTTATCAACGGTAGTTGCCAATGCGCCGTTCCACCACCGTTTCAGGGTGAGTGGTTCAGGCGAGCCGGAAAAACCGCACGCGGCCGAATGGCGCGACCGGATCGTGCAGAGCGTCCGGTCGGGCCGTGATTCGGAAAGTTTCGAATTGCGCCGCGACGGATCGCTGGGGCCGGAATATTTCTGCTGCTCGGTCGGACGCCTGCCCAAGCGGGACGGCGAGTCCGACCTTTTCCTGTTCACGGCGCTTGATCGCACCAGCGACCGCACGATGGAGAAGAATCTCCGGCGGGAATTGCTGTCCGACGGTCTGACGGCATTGCCCAACCGGACGGGGTTCGGCGAGGAGATCGAGGACCGGTTGGCCAATACGAGCTGGCCCGACAATGCGCAGTTCGGCATCCTTGCCATCGACCTGAGCCGGTTCAGTCGGGTCAATGAGTCGCTGGGGCCAATGGCCGGCGACGAATTGCTGATCACCGTGGCCAAGCGGTTGAAGTCCAGCCTGCGGCAGGGGGATGTGCTGGCCCGCATCGGCGGCAATGACTTTGCTATTTTTGCACGCCTGAACAATGGCTTGTCGGATGCTCTTCATATTGTTCAGCGTATTCGTGATGGACTGAGCTATCCGATCAGGTTGAGCGATTTGCAGATCCGGGTCGATTGCGCGATCGGATGCGCCCTGTCGACCAGCCTGACCGAAGACCCGGAGGATGTGGTGCGCAAGGCGCAGGCCGCGGTGAAGATCGCCAAGCGCAGCGGCAAGGTGGAAATCTATCGCAACGGCGTGCTGAAAGAAGCGCAACGGCGCTTTTCCGTCGAGAGCCGGTTGCGCGACGCGCTGGCGCAGGGAGAACTGACCCTGGCATTCCAGCCGCTGATCCATCTGCAGACTGGCGAAATCACGGGCTTCGAGGCCCTGACCCGATGGCAGGATGAAGAGTTGGGCCATGTGTCGCCCGCCGAGTTCATTGCCGTGGCGGAAGAGAGTGGCCAGATCACCTCGCTGGGTCGCTGGGCTGCCTATGAGGCGGCGCAGGCGCTCAGCCGGTGGGACGCGAAATTCGGACAGTCGCTGCCCGTCGGCATCAATGTGAACCTGTCCCCTATCCAGATGGCGCGGGACGATGTCGCCTCCATGTTCGAGGAAGCGCTGCGTTATTCGGGAATTTCGGGCAATCGCCTGACCGCGGAGCTGACCGAAAGCGCGATCGTGGCGGACCCGGAAAAGGCGCGTAAGCTGCTGTTCGCGCTCAAGGACCTGCAAATGCCGATCGCCATGGACGATTTCGGCACCGGCTATTCCAACCTGGCGAGCCTGCACAGCCTGCCGATCGACATATTGAAGATCGACCGCAGTTTCGTGACCTCCATGCTGGAGGACCGGGACAAGGTGGTCATGGTCCGCACCATCCTGTCGCTGGCCGAATCGCTGGGACTGCGTGTCACGGCCGAAGGGATCGAGACGCAGCAGCTTGCCCATGCGCTGCAGAATATGGGCTGCTGGCAGGGGCAGGGATATTATTTCGCGCGGCCGATGCCGGAGAGCGACGCCTATGACTATTGGCGGGCGCGCTGGAATTTCGAAACGGTCTGATCCGCGATTTCGGCGAGGCGGGCTTCGTCGGGAAAACCCTCCGCAACCCAGATATCCTGGACCTCGGCCAGGGCTTTTGCCACATCCGGGCCGGGCTGAAGGCCGCGGGCGATGAGGGCGCCGCCGCCCAGAGGCAGGCGTGGCGGCGTCCAGTCAGCGAGTGTCTTCAGGCCGTCGAGCGGAGCCGAAGAATCGAGCAGGATGCGGTCGATCGCGCCCTCCACGCCGATCCGGAAGGCGAGGGCGCGAGGGGGCATGGGGGCCGTGGCGCCCTCCAGCGCGGTGGCCAGGCGCTTGCGGGCCTTGTTGGACAATTTGAGGCGCGCGCCCACTTGTTCGGCGGTGCGCGGATCATGGGCGAGCAGGGCGGCAAGACGGCGCAGGGCTGACGGACTGGTGCCGGAGGCGGCTTCCCGCTGCATCAGTGTGGACAGGCGGGCCAGCCCGTCCTGGTCGATCTCCGGAAGGACGGGCAGCAATATGCCGCCGTCGACCATGAGCTGGAGCGAGGCCAGCGGGGCGGGCAGGGCGAGCAGCTTGAGCAGTTCGTCCGCGATGCGTTCGCGCGACAGGGCCATCAGGCTGTTGGCGGCTTCGCGGCAGGCGGCATAAGCCTCCACATCCGGCTCGTCATGGCCGAAGCGGGCCAGGAAGCGGAAATAGCGCAGGATGCGGAGGTGATCCTCCGCGATGCGGGCGTTTGCATCGCCGATGAAGCGGACGCGATGCGCGCGCAGATCGGCGACGCCGCCAAAGAAATCGGTGATGGCGTGGGTGAGCGGGTCGGCATAGAGCGCGTTGATGGTGAAATCCCGCCGGGCGGCGTCTTCGCGCCAGTCATGGGTATAGGCGATGGTGGCGCGGCGGCCGTCCGTGCTGACGTCGCGGCGCAGGGTCGTGATCTCCACCGGCCAGCCATGGATGACGGCCGTGATCGTGCCATGGTCGATGCCGGTGGGCACGGCCTTTATTCCGGCGGCCTTGAGGCGGTCGATGACCGACTGCGGTTCCGATATGGTGGCGATGTCGAGATCGTTGACCGGCAGGCCCAGAAGGCCGTCGCGGACGGCGCCCCCGACGAAGCGGACGAGGCCCTGTTCCGCGCCAAGCGCGTCGAGCAGCGCGTCCAGGCCGGGGCGGTGGCGCCAGCCGGCGTCAGGCAGCAGGCTGGTCATGGCCTAGCCTGCGCGACAGATTGGCGAGGATGGCGGCGGTGATGCCCCAGATGCGTCGTCCTTCCCAGAATATTTCGTAATAATGCCGCTCAATGCCCTGAAACTCCATGGACTTTCTGATCCGGTTGGCGGGATTGAGGGCATAGGAGAGGGGTAGTTCGAACAGTTCCGCGACCTCGGCCTCCTGGGGGAGGAGGGGAAGGTCGGGCGGGATCACGCCCAGCACGGGGACGATGTCGAAGCCGGTGAAGGTGTGATAGCGGTCCGACGTGCCGATGATGTCGACCAGGTCGGGCAGGAGACCGATTTCCTCCTGCGCTTCCCGCAGCGCGCCCGCGATTTCGTCGGGGTCGTGGTCGTCGACCCGGCCGCCCGGAAAGGCGACTTGCCCGGCGTGCTTGCGCAGCCTGGCGGACCGCTGGGTCAGGATCAGGCCGGGTTCGGGACGGTCGGTGATCGCGACCAGCACGGCCGCAGGAGACAGCATGATGTCGCCGTCGATCCGGGGATCACGGGTGTCGGACGGCATCAGGCCGACCTCCCGCTCATGCCCCTCCTTCAGGGCGATCCGCAGCCGTTCCGCCAGCGTCATGCCGACCCGTCCAGCGCGAAGAAGGCGCCGTTGCTCCAGAGGCCGACTGGTTCGGCGCCTTCGTCCAGCGCCAGGTTCACCAGTTCATAATAGACGCTGCGGGCGACCAGCGCCTCCAGCCCGCCGCGGACGTGGAGATAGGGATGCGGTCCGTCAGGCGTTTCGCGCAGGACAAGGGCGTTGTCCGGCCCGGCGGCGACCAGATCGCCCGTGTTGAGCCGAAAGGCGAGGCTGCGTGCCCGGCCTTCGCCTTCGCTCTTGAGCTCCACGGCGAGGAAGGGGGCATCCTCCACCTCGATCGAGAGCTTTTCGACCGGCGTGACCAGGACGTAGCCGCCATCGGGTTCGCGGCGCAGGATGGTCGAGAAGAGGCGGACCATGGCTTCCCGCCCGATGGGCGAACCCTGGTGGAACCAGGTGCCGTCGCGGGCGATGCGCATGTCGCTGTCGCCGCAATGGTCCGGATTCCATTTCTCGACCGGCGGCAGGCGCTTTTCCGCCAGCAGGCGGGCGACGTCGGTCAGCGACAGGCTGGAAAGATCAGGGGGCGGCTCCATCGGCATGGGGCCGAGATAGGGGCGCTTGAAGGCGAAGGCAAAAGGGAAATTTCAGGCGCGGGCAATGGCGCGCGGACCCAGCATGCCCGTGCCCCCTATGGGCCGGCCGTCGACCGACAGCGCCAGCAGGCGGCGCGGCTCGAACGGGCCGGGGCAGTTCCAGCCGCCGGTCCCTTCCGCCGAAAAGCCCCAGAAGCGGCCATAATATTCCGGATCGCCGATCATCATCAGCGGGGCGCTGTTCTGCGCGCGGGCGGCCGCGACGACGGCGTCCATCATCGCGCGGCCGTGCCCGGTGCCCTGCACCGCCGGATCGACGGCGACCGGGCCGACCATGATGAGCGGCGTCCGGCCGCCGTCGGCATGGACGAGCGCGACGGGCCAGCTTTGCAGCGAACCGATGAGCCGGCCGTCCTCATCCCTCATGCCGAAGGAGAGTTCGGGAAGCCATGGCATGCCGTCGCGAATCATATAGGCGGTGCGCCCGTGCCGGTCAGGGCCGAAGGCCGCATCCAGCAACCGCTCAACCGCGTCATGCGACATCATCTTGAGGGGCACTATCACAGACACGTCTTGCCGATCCGTCCTCAATGGCGCATGGACGCGCCGAGAGCGGCGGGCTTTAGCGCGTGGCTGGCAAAATAAAAGTCTAAACTGGGGCCCGCCCGCGGCAGGGAGGGCCCGAATGTGGCGAGCTATGAACAGCGTATTTGACGATTTTCTGACGTTGGAGGTGAATAATCTGGACGTGGATGTCCTGACCGGCATCTATTCGGAGGAGACGCACCTGCCGCAACCGCTGCGCATATCGATCAGGGCGCGGTTGAAGATCGCGGATCATTATGATCCCGACACGCCGCTGTCGCGGTCCAAAAATTACATGGACCTGAAACATGCCGCGACCACCGCTCTGCCGGAGGGGCAGCATTTCACGCTGATCGAGGCGGTGGCCGACCATATCATCGAGACGATCTTCCTGCAGGATGACAAGGTGACCCATGTCGAGGTCAAGATCGTCAAGCTGGCCCTGAGCGAGAAGGGCGAGGAGATCGGGATCACCATGGCGCGTGGGCGCAGATAGCCTGGTCCATCGGGTTTTCCCGGCCCAGGTTTTCCTGAATCGCCGCCCTTACCCCTTGATCAGGCCGATTTCGCGCAACCGTTCCGACAGATAGTCGTGCGCGGTGATCGGCGGGTCGCGGCGGGGGTGGTCCGCATCCACGCATTGGGGCAGCGCGTCGATCAGGAAATCCGGTCGCAGGTGCAGGAAGAAGGGCATGGAATAGCGCGAATGGCCGCGCCGTTCCGGTGGCGGGTTGACGACGCGGTGGCTGGTCGAGGGGAGATGATGGTTGGTCAGCCGCTGGAGCATGTCGCCCACATTGATGACAAGGGCGCCGGGCGGCGGAACCACGGGCAGCCAGTTGCCGTCGCGATCCCTGAGCTCCAGCCCGCCTTCCTCCGCGCCCAGGAGCAGGGTGATGAGGTTGATATCCTCATGCGCGCCGGCGCGGATGCCCGGCGCTTGCGCAGAGACGGGCGGATAATGGAGCAGGCGCAGGATTGAATTGCCGTTTTCGACCGGCCTTTCAAACCACTGCTCCTCCAGCCCCAGAAACAGGGCGATGGCGGACAGCAGTTCCCCGCCGACGCGGTCGAATTCGGCATAGAGAGGCGCGAATGTCGCGTGGAATTCCGGCAGTTCGTCCGGCCAGACATTGGGCGGCATGCTTTGCGCCAGCGGATCGCCCGCGGGCAGGTCGCGTCCGACATGCCAGAATTCCTTGAGATCATTCTCGCTCGCGCCCCTGGCGATTTCCACGCCAAAGGCCGTGTAGCCGCGCTGACCCCCATTATTGGCGGCATCGTAGCGGCGCTTCACCCCCTCCGGCAGGGCGAAAAACCGGCGGACCAGTGCCCAGCCCCTGTCTATCAGCGCCTGGTCCATGCCATGATCCTTCACCATGGCGAAGCCGAAGCGCTGGAAGGAACCGCCGAAAGCCGCGGCGAAGTCGGCCTTGTCCATATTGCCCATGGACAGGACGGGCACTTGTCCGGGCACCGTTTGCGACACGTTATTCTCCGAAACTCAACTGGATAGAGCCGACGCGCCGTCCGGCGCCATGCTGGCCATGCGAGCATCCTTGATCGTCCTTGGCGGCTGATGCAAGGAGAAGCCATGAACTATTGGCTGATGAAATCGGAACCCGATGTCTTTTCCTATGACGATCTGGTCAAGAAGGGGAAGGCCGAGTGGGACGGCGTGCGCAATCATGCCGCGCAGGGCCATATGAGGGCGATGCGCAAGGGCGACCTTTCCATCTTCTACCACAGCAATATCGGGGTCGAGGCGGTCGGCATCATGGAGATCGTCGAGGAGGCGGCACCAGACAGCACGGACGAAACGGGCAAGTGGATGGCGGTGCATGTCGGGCCGAAGGAAAAGCTCGCCAAGCCGGTCACGTTGAAGACGATGAAGGCCGATCCGGCGCTGGCCAATATGGCGATGATCCGCCAGTCGCGGCTTTCCGTATCCCCGCTTACAGAGGCGGAGTTCAGGCATATCGTCGCCCTGTCAAAGAGTTGAAAGGCCAAAGGGTTGAAAGGCGATTGCGGGAAACGCAATCGTTCCGCCCTTGTTTGCGATTGTGCTCCTTTGGCGGCGCTCCATAAATCGACGTCAACAGAAAAGAATATTCCAGAGGTGTTTGATCGGCATTCACAAGGAGTTTACCCATGCGAATGCTGTCCAAGTTTGTTCTTTCCGCCCTGTTGGCCGCCGGCGCCGCCAACGCCCCGGCCCATGCCGAAGACGCTGCCAAGCAGAAGTTCACGCATGAGGGCTATACCTATGTATATGCCGTCAAGGACACCAAGACCGGCAAGGTGATTTCGGGCCGTCGTTATCCCGATGCCGTCGCCTTCAACCTTGCGGTGAAGAATGGTCGCGTGTCGGGCATGTCCGGCGGTCAGGCCGTGACGTTCAAGGTCGA
>Ga0207678_10002439_pt1 | contig 16899 bp, 16 predicted proteins | sample KBSC63metaG_FD_184319 | JGI IMG/M metagenome (GOLD analysis project Ga0207678, IMG submission 184319) | Corn rhizosphere microbial communities from Kellogg Biological Station, Michigan, USA - KBS C6-3 metaG (SPAdes) (version 2) | ecosystem: Host-associated > Plants > Roots > Rhizosphere > Soil ...
AAGGCCAAGGCGATCCGCGAGACCGCTCTCTTCTATACCCGCCAGCGCACGACCGACCTGCTGACGCAGATGGCGGTCACCGTTCAGGGCTATCTCGCGCTCGATCTCGTCAAGAAAAACAATGTCGAGCTGGTGAAGGGCGTCGACCGCGCTTCGACCACGACCGTTTCGGCCCTGCGCACTGCAGTCACGGTCGCCCAGGCGATGACCAACCAGAAGCTGGTGCTCGAGCAGATCGGCGCGCTCAACACGACAACCGCGGGAATGATCGATTCGACCGGCGAGATGCTGAAGACGCAAAGCGGCGCGATCCACGAGCAGGCGGCAAGCTCGACGATTCCGCTGGAAACGCTTCAGCGCGCCTTCCAGAATATCTACGACACCATGGACCAGATCGACCAGTTCAAGCTGCAGGCGCTCGGCAACATGAAGCAGACCGTCGACACGCTCGGCAAGGAAGTGGAGAAGTCGCGCGGCTACATCGCCCGCGCCGAAGGCGTGAACCAGGCCAAGCTCGAAGGCGGCACGTCGCCGCTGACGCCTATTGAAAGCAAATGACCGAAGTCACCGAGAAGGTTGAGCGCGCCATCGCCCGCTTCGATCGGGTGACGCAGCAGCTCGATCAGCGCCAGGGCTCGGTGCGCGACGCTGCGCGGCGCGAGCGGCAGCGCCTCAATGCGGACCTCGCCCGCCGCGTGAAGCGCGTCGGGGTCGCGATCGGCGTCATCAGCCTGGTGACGATCGCGATCGGCCTGTTCATCCCGATCGGAATGTTCGGCTTCCTCGCCGCGGTCGGCCTCGCGATCGGGGTTGCCGCGCTGCTCGCGCTCTCGCCCTCGGCCGAGCGCATCGCGGCCGCGCCCTCGACCGATCTTCCCAACGGCCCGATGGTCCAGCGCTTCGATTCTTACCTCTATCGCGCGCGCGGGGCGCTACCCGCGCCCGCGCAAGCCGAGATCGACGCGATCAGCGCGACCTTGCCCTCGCTTCGCCAGACCCTCGAGCGCGTCGATACGCTCGATCCCAACGCCCAGGACGCGCGCCGGCTGATGTCGATTCACCTGCCCGGACTGATCGACCGCTACGTGCGGGTCCCGGCCCCGTTTCGCACAGAAGAGGACGGCGAGGGCAAGACGCCCGACCAGCGTCTGGTCGAAGCGCTGGCGGCGGGCCGCTCGGCGCTCCACGACATTTCGGAGAACCTGGCGCGCGCCGACATGGCCGCGTTCGAGACGCAGGGGCGTTTCATCAAGTCGCGCTACGCCGACGACGAACCGGTCGATCCCGCGCAAACGCATTAGCCTAATTGGATTGCGCCGGGCCCTCCCGCCGCTCAATATGCCCGGCGAGACTGCCAGGAGCCGAGGGGGATGCAGCTGGCCTTGCCGGGAGGAACGCTGACGCGGCTGCGCCTGCCGCCGGTCGTGCCGCCGTTCAGCACCCTCGGTTACCGCCTGTTCTCGATCCTGTGGCTGGCCGCGTTCGCGCTCGCCCTCATCGGCCCCCTCGCCGGCTTCTGTTATCGCTACACCGCACCCGCCAATAACTCGCAGCTACTGCTCGGCAGCCGCGCCGGGTTCGCGGTGTCGCCGGCCGACGCCACGCGCGTGCGCTTCCTGGTCGGGCCGCCCGCCGCCGGCGGCATCCGCCCCGGCGATCACATCGTCGCCGTCTATGGCCTGCCGCTGCCTCCCGCGATGCCGGTCACCGAAGCCGCGCTCGCGCAGCACGCCGACGACCCCGCCTATATCGCGATGGGCAATTTGCTGTTCGGCAGCGACAGCGCCGAGGTGCCACTGACAGTTCGCGGCAGCGACGGCGCGGTCCGCGATGTCACCGTCACGACGGGCGAGCAGCACATCGATGCCGGCGCTCGCCGCCTCGGGGTCTCACCAAAGCTGCTGAGCTTCGTCGACCTGCTTCACGTCCTTTCCTACCCCTTTCTGCTGTTCGCCGCCTGGATCCTGCACCGGCGCAATTCGCGCGACGTGGTGAGCTCGGTCCTGTCGCTCGCAGTGCTGCTGACCATCGCGGCGGAGCAGCCGTCATCGATGTTCCTCGCCACGGCCGGCGTGCCGCGCGCGATGAACGTCGCCCTTTACGACCTCGGCAACGTACTGCTGCTCGCCGGCATCCTGCTGTTCCCGCACGGCTCGCTGTCCTGGCCGCGCCTCGGCCTGATCGCAGCCCTCGGCGTCCTCTTCTTCCTCCACGGCCAGCTCTACCAGGCGTATTTCGTGGGCTTCATGGTGATCGCGGTCGCCATGCTCGTGCAGTGCATGCGGCAGACGCAGTCGGACGATCTCCGGCAGCAGATCCGCTGGGCCCTGCTCGGCTTCAGCGGCTACGCGCTGCTGCGCGCGATCTCGATCGGCTGCGACCTGTTCAAATGGTCGAGCGGCACGTTCGGCCAGCAGATGCTGCTGGAAATGCTCGCCGGCGTCGCCCTCGCAATCGCCGTGCTCGTCCTCCAGTTCGGACTGCTGGTCGCGCTGCTGCGGTTCCGTCTTTACGACGCCGATGTCGTCATCAGCCGCTCGGCGAACTTCGCCCTGATCACGCTCGCGGTCGCAGCCGTTTTCGCCGCCGCTGCCGATGCGCTGAAGCAGGTCATCTACAATTACTATGGCAACACCAACAGCGAGGGTCCGGTGGTCATGGCTGCCGCGATCGCGACCGTGCTGATCAACCCGATCCAGGAGCGCATCCAGCGCTGGTCCGAGCACCGCTTCCAGCGCAACCTGGTCATGCTTCGCGACGAGCTGCCCGAGCGCGTCCGCGACATGCGCGAGACGGCTTCTCTGGACGAAATGCTCGACGAGGTGATGAGCCGCGTCGAGCAGGGCGTGCGGTCGGTCCGCAGCGCGGCGATCATTCACGGCCAGGTCGTGAAAGCCCGCGGCGTGGACCATGAGGTCGTCGAGGGTTGGCGGACGACCCGCGAAGGAAGCGATTACCGCGAAGACGCTTGCGACCCCGAGGACCGGCTGTTCCCGATCCGCATGCCGCTCATTCCCGCGGGCGGCGACGAGCAACCGATCGGGTTCATCCTCGTCGGCCCTCGCCCCGATGGGTCGATTCCCAGCCGCGACGAGCAGCGCGCGCTCGCGGACGTGTCCGAATCCATCGCGCGCGCGGTGCGCACGGTGATGAAGCGCGAGGAGCGCGAGGCCGCGGTTGCGGAGCTGATCGCAGCGAATAGCCGGCGCATCGCCGAGCTCGAAGCGAGGCTCGCGACGCCGAATTCAACCTCGCTTGATTGACCCCGTTCAAATCAAAGAATAATTTGCGCGCCACATCGACACGGGGGTGAGTCATGCGTGCCTTGGTCATAGCCGGGCTGCTGGTCAGTGCGCCGGCAGCGTCTTTCAACAGCGTTCCCGCAGCGGCGCAAAGTCCAGCACCCGCGCAGCCGCAGCAATGCGCGGACACGGCCCAGAAGAAGGCCAAGCGCTCGATGTTCGGCGGCCTGGTCAGCGGCCTCGGCGGAAGCCTGCTCGGGCGCGCGGGCGTCGCCGGCAACGTCATCTCGCTCGCCATGCCGGTCGGCTCCTACCTCACCGACGAACTGCTGAAGATGCTCGACTGCAAGGAGCAGAAGCAGGCCGCCAAGGCGACCGATGACGCGATCCGCGGCGGCGTCGGCACCGAGGTTGCCTGGACCAGCGAAAGCCGGCCCAACGTCTCCGGCAAGTCCAAGGTCACCGCCGCCGAGCAGCTCGCCGACGGCACGCAATGCATGACCGTCACCGACGTGGTGATCGTCGACGGCGAGGAGACCACGGTCCCGAAAAAGATGTGCCGCGCCAAGGGCGCCAGCGGCTACGCGCGGGTCTGACATGCTGAAGCGCACGATCGGCGCCTGCCTGCTGCTGCTCAACGTTGCGGCAACGGCGCCGGTCGATCCGGCGAACCCGAGCTGCCCGCAGCACCTCAACTGGTCGACCTATCCGCAGATGAAGTTCACGCTCGATGCGTCGAGCGGCCAGCGCATCCTCAAGGCGGAAGGGCTGATCGACGAGGACGTGCCGGCAAAACTCAAGGACGCCCTCGCCAATAACGGCCAGATCGACGAGATTTGGCTGCGTTCGCCCGGCGGCGTCGCGCGCGCCGGCAACGAAGCCGGCAAGCTCATCCGCGCGAGCGGGATTCCGACGCGCATCCCCGACGGCTGGGCGTGCTTCTCGGCCTGCAACTTCATGTTCATGGGCGGCGCGGTCCGCTTCGTCGATCCCGGCGGCTTGTTCATCGTCCACATGTTCACCCACGTTGGCGACAAGGAAGCGGTGAAATCGGAGCTCAGCAAGGGCACCGACAAGGCGATCGGACTGATCGGCGACGTCGAGCAGGATTCCGCGCTGCTGGCGAGCGAGGACAACGACTTCCTCATCCGCATGGGCGTGTCGCGCAAGCTGCTGACCGAGGTCATGTACCAGCAGAAAGCCGTCGCGAGCGGCAGTGATGACAAGTCGACTCGGCGCTGCCTGACGAGTGCCGAGGCGATCAAATACAATGTCGCGAACGCGCAATAGAGGAGACGGAACGATGCGCACGAAGCTTTGGCTTGCCTGTGCCGCGGTTGCGGCAATCTCGACGAGCGCGTCCGGCGCCGTGGTTGTCGTCCGCTCGCTCGGACCGTCGGCCAAGGCCTATCCGCCCGGCAAGACGCTCCCCGAGACGGCGAAGATCGCGCTGCAGGGCGGCGACGTCGTCACCGTCATCGGCCCGGGCAGCGCCAAGACCCTGCGCGGGCCTGGCAATTTCGACGCCAAGCAGATGTCGCTGGCCTCGGCCGCGGGGCAGCGCGGCCGATTCGGCGCGCTCCGCACCGGCGAAGTCGCGCACAGCCCCAGCATCTGGGACGTGGACGTGACGCAGAGCGGCAAGTTCTGCGTCGCCGCGCCCGCCAAGCTCCAGCTGTGGCGGCCCGACAGCGATGGCGCGGCGAAGGTCATGATCCATGCTGCCGATGGCAAATCACAGGAGCTGAGCTGGGCCGCGGGCAAGGCGTCGGCCTCATGGCCGAGCGCGCTGCCGGTCGCGACCGGCGCCGAATATCGCATCGACGGGCCGAACGAGGGCGACAACAACAGCCTCAGCTTCGTGACTGTCGCGTCCGCGCCGTCGGACCTGGTCGCGGCGGCGCAACTGCTGATCGAGAACGGCTGCCAGAACCAGCTCGACCTGCTCGTCGCCGGCGCAAGCAAAGCCGGAAACTAGCCGGCGACGCCTCCGCCTTTCAGCTCGGCGACTTGCGCGTCGCTCAATCCCAGGCTCGACAATATTTCAGACGTATGTTCGCCGAGCGCGGGCGGCGGCAGATCTGAATCCGCTCGCTCGGAGTCGAGCCGGACCGGTGAGCCGACCAGTGGCATTCCGGCAATCATGCGAACCATGCCGCGATGCTGCGCCTGCACGTCCGACAGGGCCTGGGTGATGCGGTTGATCGGCCCCGCCGGGATGCCCGCCGCCTCGAGCTGCGCGAGCCATTCGGCCGCGGGCTTCTGACGGATCGCCTCGCTTACGAGACGCACCATCTCGTCGCGGTTCGCGACGCGCGCGCCGTTGGATGCAAAGCGTTCGTCGCCGGTCCACTCGGGGTGGCCGCACATTTCGGCCAGCCGCGCGAACTGGCGATCGTTGCCGACGGCGATGATGATCGGCTGATCGGCCGCGTCGAACGGCTGGTACGGCACGATATTGGGGTGGGTGTTGCCCTGCCGCGGCGGGTCCTTGCCCGAGATGAGCGCGTTGGACGCCTGGTTGGCGAGCATCGCCAGCTGCGTGTCGAACAGCGCCATGTCGATGTGCGCGCCCTCACCCGTCTTCTCGCGCTGATAGAGCGCCGACAGGATGGCGACGCAGGTATAAAGGCCGGTGAACAGGTCGACGACCGCGACCCCGACGCGCATCGGGCCGCCGCCCGGAGCGTCATCGGGAAGTCCCGTCACGCTCATCATCCCGCCCATGCCCTGAATGATGAAATCGTAGCCGGCGCGGTCGGCGTAGGGGCCGTCCTGCCCGAACCCGGTGATCGATGCATAAACCAGGCGCGGGTTGGCGGCACGCAGCGACTTGGCGTCGAGCCCGAACTTCTCGAGCCCGCCGACCTTGAAGTTCTCGACGACGACGTCGGCCCGGCTTGCGAGCTGGCGCACCAGCGCCGCGCCCTCCGGTTGGGCAAAATCGATCGCCGCCGACTTCTTGCCCCGGTTGCAGCTGAGGAAATAGGCCGCGACGCGCTGGTCACCTTCGCCGTGCCATGGCGGCCCCCAGTGGCGCGTGTCATCGCCACTTCCCGGCCGCTCGATCTTGATCACCTCGGCGCCGAGGTCGGCCAGCAATTGCGTGCACCACGGGCCCGCCAGCACGCGGCTCAGGTCGAGAACCTTGATCCCGTCGAGGGGCTTCAATGCCGCCGCGTCCAGAACCGCCGGTCGTGGAGCACCGCGCGCGCGGCATTGTGGCCCGGCGCGCCGGTCACTCCGCCGCCCGGGTGCGCGCCCGACCCGCACAAATAGAGGCCTTTGAGCGGCATCCGGTAATCGGCGGCGCCGATCATCGGCCGCGCGCTGAACAGCTGGTCGAGCCCCATCTTGCCGTGGAAAATGTCGCCGCCGATCAGGCCGAACCGCCTCTCGAGGTCGAGCGGCGAATGGATCTGCCGCCCCAGCACGGACTTGGCGAAGCCCGGCGCGTGCGAATCGACCGTCGCGATGATCTGGTCGGCGGCCTTCTCGCGCTCGTCGTCCCAGCTGCGCCCCGGCCCGAGGTCGTAGCGGAAATGCTGGCAGAACAACGACGCGACATGCTTGCCCTTGGGCGCCAGGCTGGGGTCGAGCGTCGTCGGGATCAGCATCTCGATGATCGGCTTCTTCGCCCAGCCGTTAGTCGCGGCATCGAGCCACGCGCTGTGCATGTAGTCGAGGCTCGGCGCCATGATGATGCCCGCGGTCAGGTGATTGCCCTTCTTGGGCAGCACCGTGAACTTGGGCAGCTCCGACAGGGCCACGTTCATGCGGAAGGTCGCGCTTTCGCACTTCCAGCCGTGCATCCGGCTGGACACGTCGGCATCGACCGCGCCGCGCGGCACCAGCCGGTCGAACAAGAGCTTGGGATTGACGCCTGCCACGACATTCTTTGCACGCCACGCCTTGCCGTCCGCGACGACGCCCGCCGCGCGGCCGCCCGAGACGATCAGCTCCTCGACCGGCGAATTGAGGACGATGTCGACTCCGGTCTCGCGGCACGCGTGGGCCATCGCCTGGGTGATCGAGCCCATGCCGCCGATCGCGTGGCCCCACGCGCCGGGAACCCCTGCTGCCTCGCCGAACAAATGGTGGAGCAGGACATAGGCGGTCCCGGGTGACTGGGGCGAGGCGAAATTGCCCACGACACCGTCGAACCCGAACAACGCCTTCGCCAGCTCACCCTCGAAGTGCCGCTCGAGGATTTCCGAGGCGCTGCGCACGGCGAAATCGTGCACGATCCGCGTTTCGGCGAGTGACAAGCCCGCCATGTCCTTGCCGAGGCTGAGGATCTTGGGGAGCGCGCTGACTGTGCGCCCGACATTGGGTGGCGCCCGCAGCAGCCATTTCTTCAGCAGCGCGACTACTGTTTCGAGCTCGGCGATGTAGCGGTCGTAGGCCTCGCCATCCGCCTTCACGTGGCGCGCGATCTCCTTGCGCGTCAGGCCGCCGCGCCCCGCGAGCAGATAGTCTCCGTCGCCGGGCAGGAAATTGTCGGTCTTCCTCAGCACGACCTTCAGCCCGTGGCGCTCGAGCTGCATGTCGCGGATCACCTTCGGCTGAAGCAGGCTCACCGTGTAGCTCGCCGCCGAATTGCGGAAGCCCGGCAGGAACTCGTCGGTGACGGCGGCGCCGCCGACCGTGCCCGCAGCTTCGAGCACCGCGACCTTGAGGCCCTTCTTCGCCAGATAGTAGGCGCAGGTCAGGCCATTGTGGCCCGCGCCGATGACGATCGCGTCGTGTGTAATTGGTCCACCCCTACGTCATTGCGAGGCCGCAACGCGGCCGCGGCAATCCAGTAGCGAGTGCTGGATTGCTTCGCTACGCTGGCAATGACCTTTTATCGCCGCGGCTCGACGTCGCTGGTGTTCGCAAGGACGATAAAGGTGCCGAGCATCTCGGCGCAGGTCACCTCGCGCTCGCCGCGGATCGCGGCGACGGTCGCGCCGACGACCACCAGCGTCCGCCCGGCCTTGTGCACCTTCGCTTCCGCGCGAAGCCGGTCGCCGGCCGCGGGATTGACCAGGTTGATCTTGAACTCGACGGTCAGGACCGAGGAATCGGCGGGCATGGTCGTGTACGCCGCATAGCCCGACGCCGTGTCGGCAATCGCCGCGACGACACCGCCGTGGAAATAGCCGTTTTGCTGGGTGAGGTCCGGCCGGTAAGGCACTTCGATCACCGCCCGGCCGTCGCCCGCGGCGATTAGCTGCGCGCCGAGCAATTGCATCATGCCCTGGCGGCCGAAGCTCTCGAGGCAGCGCGGATCGACCTCTTCGCCCATGCTCACCGCATCAGCACCAGCTCTTCGGCCATGGTCGGGTGAAGCGCGATGGTCGCATCGAAGTCCGCCTTCTTGAGCCGCGCCTTCACCGCCACCGCGGCCGCCTGGAGGATCTCGGGCGCATCGGGCCCGATCATATGCAGGCCGACAATCTCGTCGGTCGTGCCGTCCACGATCAGCTTGTAGAGCGAGCGCTCGTTGCGCCCGGCGAGCACGTTCTTCATCGCCCGGAAGTCCGACGTGTAGACCTTGACCGAGCCGAGACGATTGCGCGCCTCGCCTTCGGTCAGGCCGACGCCGGCGAGCGGCGGATGACTGAACACCGCCGACGGGATGCAGCTATAGTCAACCTGCGTCGGCTTGTTTCCGAAGTAGGTGTCGGCGAACGCTTGGCCTTCCCGAATCGCGACGGGGGTCAACTGGACGCGGTCGGTCACGTCCCCGACGGCAAAGATCGAGGCGGCCGAGGTGCGATTGTCGGCATCGACCTTGATCTGCCCCTTCTCCCCCAACTCGACGCCCGCGGCCTCGAGCCCGAGATTCTCGATGTTGGGACGGCGGCCGGTTGCGAACAGCAGCTGGTCCACCTCCATGTCGTCGCAGCCGGTCATCGCCACGTGGACCTTGCCGTCCGCGCCGCGCGCGATGCGGTCGATCGTCGCATTGAAGCGGAAGTCCATGCCCTTGCGCAGCGAAATCTGGATCAGCCGGTCGACGATCTGCTGGTCATAGTGCCGAAGCATCACGTCGGTCCGGTTGACGAGCGTCACCTGCGTTCCGAACTGCTTGAAAATGCCGGCGAATTCGTTGGCGATATAGCCGCCGCCGGCGATCATGATGCGCTCTGGGAGCTGCTCGAGATGGAACACCTCGTTCGAGCTAATGGCATGCTCGATGCCGTCGATTTGCGGCATCTGCGGGCGCGCGCCGGTCGCGATCAGGATTTTTTCCGCGCTGACGTCACGCCCACCGGCCAGCTTCAGCGAGTTGGGCCCGGTGAGAACCGCCCGCTCGTGGAAAATCTCCACCTTATGGTTGGTCAGCGTCTCGGTGTACGCGCCTTCGAGACGCCCGACCTCGGCCAGCACATTGTCGCGCAAGACTGCCCAGTCGAAGCGGCACTTCGGGACATCCCAGCCGAACATCGCGGCGTCGTTAAGGTCCTCGGCGAAATGCGAGCCGTAGACGAGCAGCTTCTTTGGGACGCAGCCCCGGATCACGCAGGTCCCGCCGACCTTATGCTCCTCGGCGATTGCGACGCGCGCGCCATAGGCCGCGGCGACGCGGGCGGCGCGCACCCCGCCCGATCCGGCGCCGATCACGAACAGGTCAAAATCCGCCATCAGACCCCCGCCCGCTCGATCAGCGCGCGGGTCGAAGCATCGAGGGCGTCGATCTCTTCGCCTTCGGCAAGCTTTCGCGCGATATCCTTACCAAGCTCTACGCCAAACTGGTCGAAGGGATTCACGCCGAGCAGGACGGCGTTCGCAAACGTTCGGTGCTCATAAAATGCGATGAGCGCGCCCAGCGAGCGCGGATCGAGCCGCTCCAGCAGGATTGTTGCGCTCGGCCGGTTGCCGGCCTCGCAGCGCTGTGGGTCGTCGCTCGTGCGTCCCTGCATGAGCGCCGCGCCCTGGGCGAAGACATTGAGCAGCAGCAGGCGATGATGCTCCTGATCCTGCTCGTCATCGCCCTCGCGAACCGCGACGAATTCCACCGGCACGAGCATCGTGCCCTGGTGGAGAAGCTGAAAGACCGCGTGCTGCGCATCGGTCCCGACTCCGCCCCAGGTGACGGGCGCCGTCGCCGTTTGGACCGGTTTGCCGCCGGCGGTCACCGACTTGCCGTTCGATTCCATCTCGAGTTGCTGGAGATAGGGCACCAGCAGCCGCAGCCGCTCGTCGTAGGGAAAGACGCCGCGCGTCTGGCAGCCGAGCTGCTCGGCGTAGAGCCGATCGGCAAAGGCGGCGATGAGCGGCACGTTGGCCGCCGGTTCGGCAAAGCGGAAATGCCGGTCCATCTCTGCGGCGCCTTCGAGCAGCTCCTCGAACGCCTCCCAGCCGAGCGCGAGGGCGGCGCTCACACCAACCGCGCTCCACAGCGAATAACGCCCGCCGACGCCTTCGCCGAACGGCAGGATGCGGGTTTCATCCACGCCCGCTTCCAACGCTTTCTCCGGCGCGGCTGTGACGGCGATCACCCGCCCCTGCGGGTCTGCAATGCCAGCCGCGCGCAGCCAGTCGAGCGCCGCCTCCATGTTGGCCAGCGTCTCGAGGGTCGTGAACGTCTTGGATGCAACCACGACCAGCGTCGTCGCCGGGTCGAGGCGAGCGACCGAGGAGTCGAACGCCGTACCGTCGATGTTGGACAGGAAGCGCACCTCGAGCTTCGCCGAGCGTGGTCCGAGTGCGTCGACGAGAAGCGCCGGTCCAAGGACCGAGCCGCCGATCCCGATGTGCAGGACCCCGGTGACATCGCCGAACGCACCGGCCTCGATCGCGTCGATGAGCGCGCGCATCCGCTGCCGACGTGAGGCGGCCAGCGCGACTTCTTCCGGCGAACCGTTGCCCCGCTCGGCAACATGCGTGGCCGCCCTGCCCTCGCTCGCATTGACGATCGCGCCGGCGAACAGGGCATCGCGCGCCGCGGCGAAGCCCGCGGTTTCAGCGCGCGCCCTGAATTGTTCGAAGATCTCCTGGTCGAGATGCGTCTTGGACCAGTCGAAATAGATTCCCGCTGTCTCGAACGTCAGGCGCGACAGCCGATCGGGCTCCGCCGCGAACAGCTCGTCGAGCCGCTTGACCTCGATCGCCTGCCGCTGCGCCATCGGCGAGCCTCATAACCGGCGCGGGTGCAAATGCCACCCCGGCTTGACCTTCGCGGCCGCGGCGGAAACAAGCGGCGCCACATGCGCTGGCCATCCTTTCGCCGCGGACGTCATGACGCCGCCGAGACGCCCGACAGTCCGCCCAAGGAGGACGCGTGGAGCCTGACCCGCTTCATCCTGACGCTGGCGGTGCTCGCCTGGGCGCTGAGGAGCTTCATCATCGCCCCGTTCAGCATCCCCTCGGGATCGATGATCCCGACGCTCTATATCGGCGACTATCTGGTCGTCGCCAAATGGCCCTACGGCTATTCGCGCTACAGCTTTCCCTTCGCGTTCCCCTCGTTCAACGGGCGCGTCTTCGAGCATGCGCCGAAGCGCGGCGACGTCGTCGTGTTCCGCCATCCGAGCGAGGATGCCGACCTCATCAAGCGCGTGATCGGCGTCGCCGGCGACACCGTCGAGGTCCGCGGCGGCCGGCTGATTCTCAACGGACACGCGGTCCGTCGCGAGGAAATGCCACCCTATTCCATGCCGATCAGCGCCAACAGCCCGTGCAAGGTCGTGCCGCCGGCGACGCCGTTCGTCGCCGCGATCCGCAGTCAGCCCTACTGCTTGTACCCGTCTTATCGCGAAACGTTGCCCGGAGGCCCCAGCTACACCGTGCTCGACCAGGTCGATGGCGGGCCGGCCGACGATTTCGGACCGGTCAAGGTCCCCGCCGGCCACCTCTTCCTGATGGGCGACAATCGCGACGACAGCCTCGACAGCCGTTTCGGCGCCGCCGAAGGAGGAATTGGAATGGTGCCGATGGAGAATTTGATCGGGCGCGCCACCTTCACCTTCTGGTCGACCGACGGCAGCGCCTCCTACTGGAAGCCGTGGACCTGGTTCGCCGCGCTCCGCCCCGATCGGATCGGCAACGGCTATACCGGCGACGCCGAATGACCGCACTCGACTTCATCCGCCAGACCCTCGGTCACGAACCGAACGACATGGCGATGTTCGAGCTTGCGTTGACCCACGCAAGCGCCGGGGGCGAAAATTACGAGCGTCTCGAGTTCCTCGGCGACCGCGTGCTCGGAATGGTCATCGCTCGCTCGCTCTACGAACGTTATCCGAAGGAGCCCGAGGGCAAGCTGTCGCGCCGCTACAATGCGCTGGTCGCGCGCGAGACCTGCGCGGAGATCGGCCGCGAGCTTGGCGTTCCCACCCTCGTCCGCCTCGGCAAGCAGGCGCGCGAGGACCGTGCCGGGCAGAGCGAGAATGTCGTCGGGGACGTAGTCGAATCGCTGATCGGCGCGCTCCTGCTCGACGGCGGCCTGCGCGCCGCTCAGGGCTTCATCCTCAAGGCCTGGGGTCCCTATCTCGACGAGCAGGTGCGCGCGCCCGAGCATCCCAAGTCCACGCTCCAGGAGCTCGCCGCCGCGCGCGGGCTCAAGGCGCCGGTCTATGAGGTCGTCTCGCGGACCGGGGCGCACCACGCGCCGGTCTTCACCATTCGCGTGTCGGTCGCGAAGCTCGGCGAAGCCACCGCGGAGGGCTCGAGCAAGCAGGACGCCGAGACCGCCGCTGCGGAGGCGCTGCTCGCGCAGCTCCAATGACCAGCCGCGCGGGATTCGTGGCCGTCATTGGCGCGCCCAACGCCGGCAAGTCCACGCTGGTCAACGCGCTCGTCGGCCAGAAAGTCGCGATCGTCAGCGACAAGGCGCAGACGACGCGCGCGCGGCTGATGGGGATCGCGGTCGAGGGCGAAGCGCAAATCCTGCTGGTCGACACGCCCGGCATTTTCGAGCCGCGCCGGCGGCTCGACCGAGCGATGGTCGCGGCCGCCTGGACCGGCGCACAGGATGCCGACCTTATCCTGCTGGTGATTGATGCTTCCGAGCGCGTGAGGGATAAGGTGGTCGAGGGCCTGGAAAAGCGCGAGCGGCCGTTGTTCCTCGCGCTCAACAAGATCGATCTGGTGAAGAAACCGCAACTGCTCGCGTTGGCCGCGTCGCTCACCGAGCGCCTGAATCCGGACAAGGTCTTCATGATCAGCGCGACGCAAGGCGACGGCGTTCCCGACCTTAAGGCCGCACTCGCTGAAGCCATGCCCGAAGGCCCGTGGCTTTACCCCGAAGACGAAGTCTCCGACGCCACCGACCGGATGATCGCGGCCGAGCTGACCCGCGAGCAGATCGTCACTCAGCTTCACCAGGAGCTACCCTATGCGACGGCGGTCGAGACCGAGACGTGGGAGGACCGCCCCGACGGTGCGACCGTCATCCGCCATCAAATCCTGGTCGCGCGAGACAGCCAGAAGGCGATCGTCATCGGCAAGGGCGGATCGCGCCTGAAGCGCATCGGCCAGGCGGCGCGCGAGGCGATCATCGCCCACCTCGGCCGGCCGGTGCACCTCTACCTCCACGTCAAGGTCAACCCGAAGTGGGACGAGGACCGTTCGCTCTACCGCGAGATCGGGCTCGAATGGGCGGAGTGAGCCGCTAGCACTTCGTCCACCCAAGCCGGCACCAACTCGCTCGCGGGACCGATGCGGCTTTCATCGAAGAACAGGCTTCCCTGGCTTGGCTCTAGATTCATTTCGAGCGTCCGGGCGCCGCAATAGCGCGCGGTCTGGACGAACCCCGCCGCCGGATAGACCGCGCCGGACGTCCCGATCGAGACGAACAGGTCGCAGTCGCGGACCGCCTCCTCGATCCGGTCCATGTCGTAGGGCATCTCGCCGAACCACACGATATCCGGCCGCAGTCCGCCCGCGCTTCCGCATTCAGGGCATTCCGAGTCTTCGCTCATCGTCGCTTCCCACGGCGAACGCGCACTACATCTGAGGCACCACGCCACATTGTTGCGCCCGTGCATGTGGATCAGCCGCTTCGATCCCGCTCGCTCATGCAGATCGTCGACATTCTGCGTGACGAGCAGGAACTCGCCGGGCCATTCCGCCTCGAGCCGCGCGAGCGCGCGATGCGCCGCGTTGGGCTCGACTTCGGCGAGCTGCGCGCGGCGCGCATTATAGAATTTGTGCACCAGGACGGGATCGCGCGCGAAGGCTTCCGGCGTCGCCACATCCTCGACGCGATGACCTTCCCACAGGCCGTCCTCGCCACGGAAAGTCGCCAGACCGCTCTCCGCCGAAATGCCCGCGCCGGTCAGGATGACGATTCGGTACGGTTTCTCATCCATTTACGAACTTATCCACAGATCGCTTGCGCGACTCGCCGGTAAATGATTGTTTTGCAACTGGGGACTGGCGCCGCCGGTATTTTTGAAGGGGGTCGTTCAACTGATGAGGATCCTCCGCTCGCGCCTGCCGGAGCGGCTCGCTCATCGCATCCCCGCGCCGGTGATCGAGATCGGCGTCGGGGTGCTCGCGGCGCTGATCTTCCTCGGCATCCGGGTCGCGCTGATCCCGTTCGCCGGCGACCGCGCGCCTTATTCCTTCGTCTTCCTTGGGATCGTCCTGTCGGCGGTGATCGCCGGATGGCGCAGCGGCGCCGTCACCCTGATCGCCGGCCAGATTCTCGCCTGGACGGTCATCGCTTCGCAGCCGAGCGAGCTGGCGCTCAACGTCGACACGCGATGGGCGGGGCTGATCATCGCCACCTTCTCCCAGGCGGTCATCCTGCTCATCATCGCGTTCTACCAGCACGAAGTCGCAAGGAACGCGCTCCAGCGCGAGCAGCGCATGGAGCTGCTCGACCAGGCGCGGCGCGAAATCGACCATCGCGCCAAGAACAATTACCAGACGGTGCTCTCGCTAATCGAGCTCCAGGGCGCGCGTGCCGAGGACCCTGGAACGCGTGAAGCGCTCCGCCAGGTCGCCGATCGTATCGCGGCGATCTCGGTCGCGACCGAGCATTTGGCGATCCGCGGCGAGGACCTGTCGACGGTCAAGCTGCGCGACCATTTGTGCGGGCTGTGCGCCCAGCTCGAGCGCGGGCTCGCGCGCGGCGACGTGCGTGTCGAGTGCGATGTGTCCGACGTCGTCACCAGCGCCGATACCGCCATCCAGCTCGCCATCATCGTCAACGAGCTCGTCACGAACGCCTTGAAGCATGCGTTCAGCGACGGCCGGAAGGGTCTTGTCCGCGTCCAGTCCAAGATGATCGGCAAGGGGCTCGAGCTCGAAGTGTCGGACAACGGCTGCGGGATGAACGGCCGCTCGTCGGCCGCGGGAAGCGGCCTCGGCCGCAAGCTGGTCGACAATTTCGCGCGCCATCTCGGCGCCAAGCACGACGTTTTGTCGTCAGCCGAGGGCACCACGCACCGACTGCTGGTGCCCGCCCTCGCCTGACCCAAGCGACTGCGCTAGAGGCGCGGAATGAGCGACGGACGCGTCCGCATCGGCATCGGCGGTTGGACCTATGCGCCGTGGCGCGGCGTCTTTTATCCCGCCAAGCTGCCGCAGGCGAAAGAGCTCGAATATGCGTCGCGCGCGATGAGCGCGATCGAGATCAACGCGACCTTCTACGGCCGCCAGAAACCGAAGAGCTGGGAAGCCTGGGAGAAGGTCGCGCCCGACGGCTTCCAGTTCGCGGTCAAGGGATCGCGATACTGCGTGACGAAGTCGAAGCTCGCGGATGCCAGGGAAGGGCTCGATGGCTTCTTCGCGCAGGGCTTCGCCGCGCTCGGAGCGAAGCTCGGACCGATCCTTTGGCAATTCACGCACTATCGGCGGTTCGACCGCGACGACATCGCCGGCTTCATCGACCTGCTCCCGAACGAGGTCGAGGGAGTGAAGCTGCGGCACGCCATCGAGCCGCGGCACGAGAGTTTCAACGACGAGAAGTTCTTCGAGCTTTGCCGGGCGCGGAATATCGCAATCGTGTTCGAGGATTCCGACGATTATCCCTGCATCGAGGCGGACACCGCCGACTTCGCCTATGCGCGGCTGCAGCGCATGAACGAGGATGTCGAGACGGGCTACGGCGATCCAGCGCTCGACGGTTTTGCCGATCGCGTTCGCAAATGGCTTAAGCGCGGCGATGCTTACGTCTTCATGATCAACGGCGCGAAAGTGCGGGCGCCCGCCGCCGCGCTGGCGCTGCAGGAGCGGCTTCGCTAACCCTGCGTGATGCGCACCGCCGACCAGCCGATCCGCATCAGCCTCATCGCGCCCGACGGCCGGATGGGCAAAGCGATCGCCAAAGCAGTCGAGGACGATCCGGGCTTCGCGATCGATCAGGATCATGGCGACGTGCTGGTCGATTTTTCGGCGCCCGAGGCGCTCCAGGCGAGCCTCGACCGCGCCGTCGCAGCCAATGTTCCGATTCTCGTCGGCACAACCGGCCTGGATGATCTTGCGGGTCAGCGGATCGCCGAGGCGGCGAAGAAGGTCGCCGTGCTGCGCGCCGCCAATACCGCGCTGGGAATCACGTTGCTGGCCGAGCTGGTCGCTCGCGCGGCCGAAGTGCTCGGGCTCGAATGGGATATCGAGATCGCCGAGACGCACCATCGGATGAAGGCCGACGCGCCGTCGGGCACGGCTTTGCTGCTTGGACATGCCGCCGCGCGCGGCCGAGGCAGCGATTTCGAAG
>Ga0207678_10002440_pt1 | contig 16898 bp, 14 predicted proteins | sample KBSC63metaG_FD_184319 | JGI IMG/M metagenome (GOLD analysis project Ga0207678, IMG submission 184319) | Corn rhizosphere microbial communities from Kellogg Biological Station, Michigan, USA - KBS C6-3 metaG (SPAdes) (version 2) | ecosystem: Host-associated > Plants > Roots > Rhizosphere > Soil ...
ATCCCAGCCGCCGCCGGGCGCAGCCGGCACGAAGATCTTGAGAAGGTCGATCGCCTGCGCGCGCGCGTCGCCGATGGAGAGGAGCGCCAGCGGCAGAGCAGCAGCCGGCACGGATGCAGAAGCACGCATGAGATCACGTCGGGTCAGCATGGCATTTCCTTTCCAGCACGATATTCGATCGGCGCTTCTGCGGCGCCTTGGTTGGCTCTACTTCTGAACCGCCACGCTAGGGCAGCTCTCGCGGCGCCGGACCAGTATAGGTCCAAATGAGGTGGCGCGGGATGGGTCCTTTGCTGCGCTGGCCGGACTGCATCTCCTCGAAAGCATGCGCCAGGGCCCCGACCGAGCGCGACAGGACGAACAGTCCCCGGCAGAGCGGCGGCGGAAAGCCGAGCTCCGCGAACACGACGCCGGTGGCGCCATCGATGTTCATCGGAATGGGCCGTCCCTTCTCGGTTGCAAGCCGCGCTTCGAGCGCGCGCGCGATGGCGGCGAAACGGCCGCTCACCGCGCCGTTGCGCGCGGCGATATCGACAAGCTCGAGCAGGCGGGGCGCACGGGGATCGCGCGGGTGAAAGCGATGGCCGAAGCCGGGGATATGCGAGACGCCTTGCGCCGCCAGCGCTGTCATTTCGGCGGCAATGGCCTGCGCCATCTGCGTGTCGCTCACCGCGCCGTCGCCCAGCCGCGCCGCGATCGCATTGTAAAGCGCGACGCATTGCTCGCCGGCGCCGCCATGCACGTCACCGAGCATGTTGATGGCCGAGGCCATGGCATTGTTGATGCCGACCCCGCAGGTGATCGCCATGCGCGCGGCGGCGATCGAAGGCGCCTGCGGGCCGTGATCCACCGCCGACACCAGGGCGGCTTCGAGCAGCTTGGCGGCATCGGGATGCGGGAGCTCGCCCCGCGTCATGAGGTAGACCATGTCGGCGAAGCCGATCCGGCCGATCAGTTCCTCGATGGCGTAGCCGCGATAGCGGATCGCTCCCGGCTTCATGTCGATGATCGACGTCGACCACCAATCCTCAGGGGTCTTGGTCGCGCGGCTCGCGGACACATCGCTCATATCGCTCCTTCCCGCGCGAGCTCATCCACATCGCGCTGCGAGAACCCGAGTTCGGCCAGGAGATCTTCAGTGTCGGCGCCGAGCACCGGCGGCGGCGACGCCGGCGCCGGATCGCCGCTCGCGAGCCGGAACCCTGATCGCACGACCCGCACGGGACGGTCGACCTCCGGCACGGATTCGAATGTCTTGAGCAGTCCGCGCTCGACGATCTGCGGATGTTCGAGCACTGAGGGCACGTCGAGGACCTCGCCCGCGGGCACTCCATGCGCGTTGAGATGCGCCGACCATTCCCGCGCCGATCTCGCCGCCAGCGCCTGTTCGATCTCGGCGTTCAATTCGAAACGCCGTTGCTTGCGATCCTCGCGCCCGGCGAAACGCGGATCGGCGATCAACGCCTCGCGACCGATCAGCCGGCATAGCGTCTCGAATTGCTCCTGCTTGTTGGCCGCGATGTTCAGGAGGCCGTCGCTGGTCCGGAATGTGCCGGAAGGGCTCGCTGTCATGTTCTCGTTGCCCATGGGCTGCGGCTTCACGCCGGCGATCAGCCAGTTCGAGACCGCCCAGCCCATGGCGACCAGGGAAGCTTCCAGCATGGAGACGTCGATGAACTCGCCCTCCCCGCTTCGCTCGCGCCGAAACAGTGCCGCGGCGATGGCGAAGGCGGCGGAAATGCCGCCCATCGTGTCGGCGACCGGATACCCCACCCGGAGCGGCGCCGACTGTGCGTCCCCGGTCACGCTCATGACCCCGCACAGACCCTGAATGATCTGATCGTAGGCGGGGTTGAACTTGAGCGGTCCGTCCTGGCCGAAGCCGGAGATCGCGCAGTAGATGATGTCGTTCTTGCGCGCCTTGAGCGCGGCGTAGTCGAGCCCGAGCCGCGCCATCACGCCGGGGCGGAAATTTTCCACCACGACATCGGAGGTGGCGACCAGCCGGCCGAAGGCATCACGGCCCTTGGGCGATTTCAGGTTCAAGGTGATCGAACGTTTTCCCGCGTTCTGCGCGAGAAAGGATGCGCCCATGCCACGGCGATTGAGCTCGGGATCGGCGCCCAACTGCCGGGCCAGATCGCCGGAGCCGGGCACCTCGACCTTGATCACCTCGGCGCCCAGCAGCGCCAGCTGATAGCAGCAGAACGGGCCCGCAAGCACGTTGGTCATATCGAGGACCCGCGTACCGGCAAGAAGTCCGGCCATGCTCCGCGCTCCCATCTACGCAATATTCTACTTAGCAGAACGTAGTTCTGTATAACAGAACGTTCTGTACAGCGCAACATTGTTCTATTATTCTGGACGCCGCGTCGGCAGCCCGGAGCGGTCGCATGAGCACGGACAGGGTCGAGGCAGTGGAGCGCGCACTGGCGGTGCTCGACGCATTCCAGGCCGGCCGGACGGAGATGACGCTTGCGGAAATCGCGGCTGCAACCGGCTTCTACAAGAGCACGATCCTGCGCCTCGCCGGCTCACTGGAGCGATCGGGCTATCTCGTGCGCGCCGAGAACGGCGTCTTCCGGCTGGGACCGGCGGTGTGGCGGCTGGGCTCGATCTATCGCGCGGGGTTCGTTCTCGGCGAAGCCGTCAGGCCGCAATTGCGCCGGCTGGTGGAAGCGACGGGAGAGACCGCCTCGTTCTACGTTCGCGAAGGTGCAACGCGCGTGTGCCTGTTCCGGCAGAATTCACCGCACGCCGCGCGGCACCATCTCGACGAAGGCTCGGCGTTGCCGTTGACCGCGGGGGCCAGTGCCCACGTGCTGCTCGCCTTTTCCGACGGCAAGGGTGCGCGGACAAAGGCCGTGCGGGAGCGCGGCTATGACATCTCCCTCGGCGAACGCGACCCTCAGGTGGCCGCCGTCGCGGTTCCGGTGTTCGACCTGGCTGGAAAGTTCCGCGGCGCGCTTGCCGTTTCGGGGCTGATCGGGCGGCTCACGGAGAAGGCGCGCCGCGCCGCCGTGATGGAACTTTCCCAGGCCGCAGACCGCCTGCGGAAAATAATACCGGCCAGCGACGAATAGCCGCCGAACCGCCGCGCCTGCGACGCTGCTGTATGAAATAGAGGCACGCAGATGACGCGATTTTGATTCGCGTGCCTAAGCGACAGCCCGCGACAATGTGACAGGGCAATTTTATTGCAACGCACAAGTTCAGCCATATTTAACTCGTGCACCTATTTTAGTCCGAGGGCGATCCGTTTCCCTTCGGGGGGCGTTCTGTTGCGCGGCTGGCGCAAAAGAGAGGAACCGGATGAACATCGACGCGCGCGCAGTTTCGACTTGGGCAACTCTTGCTTCCATCATCTTCATTGTTTCCGCATGTGACGAGCCGCAAGCCGAACAGACGGCGACGCCGCCACAGGTGAGCATCGTCACGTTGCAGCCGTCGCCGCGGCCTAACATACGCGAGCTTCCCGGCCGCATCGCGCCGACCCGTGTCGCCGAGGTCCGCGCACGCGTCGCAGGAATTGTCCTGGAGCGAACGTTCCCGCAGGGGGCCGACGTCAAGGCCGGCGATGTGCTCTATCGCATCGACCCGGTGAAGTTCGAAGTCGAGCTCGCGGCCGCCGAAGCGGCGCTCGCCAAGGCGCAGGCCGTGCACGATCAGGCCGAGCAGCAGGCCAAGCGAGTCGAGAAGTTGATCTCGGGCCAGGCCGCCTCCCAGGCGCAGTATGAGATCGCGGTCGCGACGTTCCGCCAGGCGCAGGCCGATGTCGCCGCGCGCAGGGCCGACGTGGCGCGCGTGAAGCTCGATCTCGACTATACGAGCGTGCGTTCTCCCATCAACGGCCGCATCGGCCGCGCGATGGTCACGGAAGGCGCGCTGGTCGGCCAGGGCGAAGCCACGCACATGGCGACCGTGCAGCAGCTCGATCCCGTCTATGCCGACTTCACCCAATCGGCCGGCGACCTTCAACAGTTGCGCCGCGACCTCGAAAGCGGCGCGCTCGAGCAGGTCGAGCCCGACGCCGCCAAGGTCCGTCTTGTGCTCGACGACGGAACGCTCTATCCGCTGCCGGGAAAATTGCTGTTCTCCGATGCCAGCGTCGATCCCGGCACCGGCCAGGTGACGTTGCGCGGCGAGTTTCCCAACCCGAAGGGCGAGTTGCTGCCGGGCATGTATGTGCGCGTGCAGATCCAGCAGGGCACCGACGGCGATGCGCTCGCGGTTCCGCAGCAGGCGGTCCAGCGCAACGACAGCGGTGGCAGCGAGGTCTACGTCGTGCGCCCGGACAACCGCGCCGTCATCAAGCCGATGCGCGCCGGCCGCGTGGTCGACGAGCAGTGGCTGGTGCTCGACGGGCTCGACCCCGGCGATCGCGTGGTGGTCGAAGGCTTTCAGAAATTCGAACCCGGCGACATCGTGAATCCCGTTCCCTGGCAGCCGCAATCCGCCGACGGCACATCCGCTCCGGTGACCAAGGAATCGGACGCATCACACGTGCGCTCCACCAACGCTCCCTGACGGACGGTCATGGCCAGCTTCTTCATCGACCGCCCGATCTTCGCGGCGGTGATCGCGCTGTTCATCTGCCTCGGCGGACTGCTGGCCCTGCCGTTCCTCGCGATCGCTCAGTATCCGATCATCGCGCCGCCTTCGATTTCGATCAGCACCAGCTATCCCGGCGCCTCGCCGGAGAACCTCTACAACAGCGTCACGCGGCTGATCGAAGAAGAGCTCAACGGCGCCAGCGGCATTCTCAGCTTCGAATCGACCAGCGATTCACTCGGGCAGGTCGAGATCACCGCCAACTTCGTTCCCGGCACCGATTCGAGCTTGGCTTCGGTCGAGGTCCAGAACCGGATCAAGCGCGTCGAGGCGCGGCTGCCGCGCGCGGTCATCCAGCAGGGCATCCTGATCGAGGAGGCCTCGAGCGCGGTGCTGCAGATCATCACGCTGCGGTCGACCGACGGGAAGATCGACGACATCGGCCTCGGCGACTTCATGATCCGCAATGTTCTGGGCGAGATCCGGCGCATCCCGGGCGTAGGCCGCGCCACGCTGTTCTCGAGCGAGCGCTCGCTGCGGGTCTGGCTCGATGCCGACAAGCTCGTCGGCTATCAGCTCACGTCCGACGACGTGACCAAGGCGATCGAGGCGCAGAATGCGCAGGTGGCGTCTGGCAGCCTAGGAGCCGAGCCGAGCCGCAAGTCGCAGCCGGTCTCCGCGCTGGTGCTGGTCAAGGGCCAGCTTGCCACGCCTGAGGAATTCGGCGCCATCGTGCTGCGCGCCAACCCCGACGGCTCGACCGTGCGGCTGCGCGACGTCGCCCGCATCGAAGTCGGCGGCATGGGCTATCAGTTCACCACCCGGCTCAACGGCCAGCCCAGCGCCGGCCTCACGGTGCTGCTGGCGCCCACCGGCAACGCGCTCGCGACCGCGAATGCCGTTCAGGCCAAGATGGAAGAGCTGTCGAAGTTCTTCCCATCCAACATCAAGTACGAAATCCCCTACGACATCACCCCGGTGGTCGAGGCGTCGATCAAGAAGGTGATCATCACGCTGATCGAAGCCGTCATCCTGGTGTTCCTGGTGATGCTGCTGTTTCTGCAGAACATCCGCTACACCCTGATCCCGACCATCGTCGTGCCGGTCGCGCTGCTCGGCACCTGCGCCACGCTGCTGATGATGGGGCTTTCCATCAACATGCTGACGCTGTTCGCGATGGTTCTCGCCATCGGCATTCTCGTGGACGACGCGATCGTGGTCGTGGAGAACGTCGAGCGTATCATGTCGGAGGAAGGGCTGCCGCCGCGCGAGGCGACGCGCAAAGCCATGACGCAGATCACCAGCGCCATCATCGGCATCACGCTGGTGCTGGTCGCCGTGTTCATCCCGATGGCATTCTTCCCGGGCTCGGTCGGCGTGATCTACCGGCAGTTTTCCATCACCATGGTGTCGGCGATCGCGTTTTCCGCGTTCCTCGCGCTGTCGCTCACGCCGGCGCTTTGCGCGACCTTGCTCAAGCCGGTTGCCGCCGGCCACCAGCACGCGCGCAGGGGACTGTTCGGCCTGTTCAACCGGGGAATGGATAAGACCAAGGCGGGATACAGCGGAGTCGTGCGCTGGACGCTCGTGCGCACCGGTCGGCTGATGCTCGTCTACCTCGCGATCGTGATCGCGCTGGGCTGGGCCTTCATGCGGCTGCCCGCCGGCTTCCTGCCGGTCGACGACCAGGGCTTCATCACGGCCGACGTGCAGACGCCGCCCGAGGCGTCCTTCAACCGGACGCTCGACGCGGTAAAGCGCGTCGAGGAGTTTCTCGCGCAACGCAACGGCGTCGACAACGTCACCTTCCTGACCGGTTTCAGCTTTCTCGGTCAGGGTCAGAACACCGCTCAGGCCTTCGTCACGTTGAAGGATTGGTCCGAGCGCGGCCCCAACGATTCGGCCCAAGCCATCGTGGCCGACATCAACAAGAGTCTGGCGGCGAGCGTCAGCGATGCCAAGATCTCGGCATTGCAGCCGCCGCCGATCGACAATCTCGGGAATTCGAGCGGCTTCAGCTTCCGTCTGCAGGACCGGTCGCAGAAGGGATATGTCGAGCTGATGCGCGCGAAGGACCAGCTCCTGACCGCCGCGAAAAAGAGCCCGATCCTGCAAGACGTCTATGTCGAGGGACTGGCGCCGGCACCGCAGGTCGAACTGATCGTCGATCGCGAGAAGGCCGCGGCGCTCGGCGTGACCTTCCAGGACGTCAACAGCACCATTTCGACCAATCTGGGCTCGGCCTACATCAACGACTTTCCCAACCGCGGCCGCATGCAGCGCGTGATCGTGCAAGCCGATAATTCCGGCCGCATGCAGACCGACGACATCCTCACGTTCAACGTGCGCAACAGCAAAGGCAACCTGGTGCCGCTGTCGTCCTTTGCCACGATCCGCTGGATCGTCGGCCCGACGCAGATGGTGGGCTTCAACTATTATCCGGCGGTGAGAATCAGCGGCTCGGCCAAGTCGGGCTATACCAGCGGCGACGCGATCGCCGAGATGGAGCGCATTGCCGGAACGCTGCCGCGCGGGTTCGGCTACGAATGGACCGGGCAATCGGCGCAGGAGAAGCTCGCTGGCTCGCAGGCCCCGCTGCTGCTCGGGCTTTCCGCGCTGGTGGTGTTCCTGCTGCTGGCGGCCCTGTACGAGAGCTGGACGATTCCGATCTCGGTGCTGCTGGTGGTTCCGCTCGGCATGCTCGGCGCCGTCGCCGCCGTGACGCTGCGCGGCATGCCGAACGACGTCTATTTCACCATCGGGCTGGTCACCATCATCGGTCTCGCCGCCAAGGACGCGATCCTGATCATCGAATTCGCCAAGGACCTGCGCGCACAGGGAAAGACCCTGATCGAGTCCGCGGTCGAGGCCGCTCATCTTCGCTTCCGGCCGATCCTCATGACCGGCTTCGCGTTCGTGTTCGGCGTGGCGCCGATGGTGATCGCCTCGGGCGCCAGCGGCAAGAGTCAGCAGGCGCTCGGCACCGGCGTGATGGGCGGCATGATCGCCGTTGTCGTCCTGGCGCTGCTGATGGTGCCGGTGTTCTTCGTGGTGGTGCAGAAGCTGTTTACGCGACGCGGGAAGGACGACGCCGATCCGGTCGCGCCGACCATCGTGCCGGCCGAGATGGCCGACACGCACTAGTGTCCCGATTCAGAAGTTCGCATCATTATGCGGCGCGCTCACTTGCGAACTTCGGAATCGAAGGACACTAGCAAATTATTGACCTAGTGTGGCTTTGGTTCAGAAGTCCGCATTTCGGACTTGCCGCGGAAATGATGCGGACTTCTGAACCGCCACACTAGCGGCGCGCAGCTCCCCAAAGCCGATGTGGCTCCCGGCGCTCGACGGCATGCGCGCGGCCTTATAAGCTCGGCGCACACGGGAAACGCCAGCCATGCCGACACGTCGTTACGTGCTCGCCGCCGGTGCGGCGGGAATTCTCTCCGCCACGGGCATCGTCCCGCAGGCGCGGGCCCAGACCGTGAAGAAGCCGGTCCACGTGATCGTCGGCTTTCCGGCCGGCGGCGGCACCGACATCATTGCCCGCATCCTCGCCGACCGGCTGCGTGGGACCTACGCCTCGACCGTGCTGGTCGAGAACAAACCCGGCGCCGCGGCGCGGCTCTCGGTCGAATACGTGAAGAATGCGGAGCCGGACGGAAGCGTGATGCTGTTCACGCCGGACTTTCCGATCACGGTCTATCCGCACAGCTTCCGCTCGCTCAACTACGACCCGCTGCGGGATTTCACCCCGGTCGCGCCAGCGGCGAGGTCGATGCTGACCTACAATGTCGGCGCGGGCGTGCCGGAGAGCGTCAAGACGCTGGCCGAATTCGTCGCGTGGTGCAAAGCAAATCCGGCGAAGGCGTCGTACGGGACCACAGCCGCCGGCGGCACGCCCCATTTCGTCGGCGTGATGCTGGCGAACGAGGCCGGCATCCCCATGATCCCCGTACATTATCGCGGCGGCGCGCCGGCGCTGCAGGATCTGATCGGCGGCCACGTGTCGGCCAGCATCAATCCGATCAGCGAGAGCATGGCGTTCGCCAAGGCAGGGACAATCCGGATTCTCGCGGTGACCGGTTCGCGGCGTTCGTCGTTCCTGCCCGAGGTCCCGACCATGCGCGAAGCCGGCTACAACGTGGTCGTGGAATCCTGGCTCGGCGTATTCTTGCCGGCGAAGACGCCCGCGGAGATTGTAGGGGCCTTGAACGCGGCGATGGGCGAAGCGGTCAGATCCCCGCAGATGATCGACAGCCTGGCCAAGGTCGGTAACACGACGGCGTTCCAGAGCCCGCAGGACTTCGCCGCCACGGTCAAAGCCGACCTTGCGCGCTGGGCTCCCATCGTCAAGGCATCCGGTTTCATCGCCGAGGACTAAACCGGCCAGAAGCGCCAACGGCGGTCGGCGATGATCGCTTGGGCGGCGTTGTGGCCGGGAGCGCCGGTCACGCCGCCGCCGGGGTGAGCCCCTGATCCGCAGTGATAAAGCCCCTGCAGCGGCCCGCGGTAGTCGGCATAGCCCAGCGCAGGACGGGCCCAGAACAACTGGTCGAGCGACAACGCGCCGTGGAAGATGTCGCCGCCGGTGAGCCCGAACACCTGTTCCAGGTCGAAGGGACTCAAGGCCTGCCGGCCGATGACACTCGCCTTGAACCCCGGGGCATAGCGCTCGACGGTGTCCACCATCAGATCGGCCACGCGGTCACGATGGTCGTTCCACGATTTTCCGTCGGGCAGTTCCGGCGCCACGTGCTGGCAGAAGAGGCTTGCGACGTGTTTTCCCGGTGGCGCGAGCGAATCGTCCAGGGTCGACGGAATCAGCATCTCGATGATGGGCTCGCGGCTCCAGCCAAGCGTGCGCGCATCGCCGTAGGCGCGCTCCATGTAGCCAAGGCTGGGCGCAAGGATGATGCCCGCGGTGTGATGATCACCGGGTGCGTGGCCGGGCAAGGTGGTGAAGCTCGGCAGTTCCGAGAGCGCGACGTTCATGCGGAACGTGCCGGAGCCGCAGCGCCACCCGCGCATGCGGCGCAGAAAGGCCGGATCAAGCGCGCTCTCTGGAATCATTGCGGTGTAGAGGAGCTTGGGATTTACGTTGGCCGCGACCGCCGCGCCCCGCACGACCCGGCCATCCGCGAGAACCACGCCGGTCGCCCTGCCCTTCTCGATCAACACCTCTTGCACGGGTGCATCGGTCTCGATCTCGACGCCATGACCGGCCGCGGCCCGCGCCATGGCCTGTGTGATCGCGCCCATTCCTCCGACGGCATGCCCCCAGGCTCGCTTCTTTCCGTTCACCTCCCCGAACGCGTGATGCAGGAGGACATAGGCACTGCCCGGGGTATAGGGGCTGGCGTAATTCCCGACGATGGCGTCGAAGCCGAGCCAGGCCTTCAGCAGTTCCCCTTCAAACCAGCCGTCGAGATAGTCGCCGGCCGATTTCGTGAACAGGTCGAACAGCGTGCTCAGATTTTCCGTGGACAGCCGTCGAAGCCGGTTGCCGAACCGCCCGGCTTTGAGTAATTCGCCAAGGGTTCTGAGGTTGCCTCCGCCGGTCAGATTCGGCGGCGCCCGCAGGACGAGGTCGCGCAGCAGATCCGCGCTCGCATCGAGGTCCCGGTTGAAGGCACCATATCGTTGCGCATCGGCATGACTGAAGCCCGCGATACCGCGTTCGGTGCGGCCTTCGGCGGCGAGCAGATGCCGGCCGTCCAGCGTAGGAAGGAAATTCTGCGCGCGGCGCTCGACGATCCGCAGCCCATGATCGGCGAGGCGCAGATCCGCGATGATCTTGGGGTTCAGCAGGCTGACGGTGTAGGCCGCCACCGAGTTGCGAAACCCGGGATAGAACTCCTCGGTGACGGCAGCTCCCCCTACCACCGCTCGTCGTTCCACCACCTTGACTTTGAGCCCCGCCATACCGAGGTAGGCGGCGCAAGTCAGCCCATTGTGACCCGCACCAATGATGACGACGTCGTATCGCTGCATTGAGCACGCTCTCTCCGGGTGCCAACGCGCGGACCGGACCGGATCATCGTCCGCCTCGATCCATATGCGCTGGTCGCCATTCGCGGGCGATCATGGAACCCGGGCCAGGATCGTCAGTTGCATGATACGTCGCACTCGCATGGCGACATGAGCCCGGAGCGCTGCGACGCTGAATCCGCCGCCGATGGACCGCCATCGCGCATCCCCCATCCCAGCACATATTCTAACATCATGCCTGCGAGACTGTCACCGTCGCGTCATCTTCGGGTTGGTCGATCCAAGTCGGGCCTCGGCCTCTTCGCCCGCACCCCGATCAAGAAGGGCAAGTTCATTATCCGGTATCGCGGCAAGAAGATCCGCACTGAAGACACCGAAGTCATGGACACCCGGTATCTGTTCGAGATCAACAACCGCTGGACGATCGATGGCTCCACCCGGAGCAATCTGGCCCGCTATATCAATCATGCCTGCCGGCCCAACGCGGAAGTCTATTTCGTCAAGCATGTGATCAAGATCCGTGCGATCAAGAACATCAAGCCCGATGACGAGATCACCTATCACTACGGCCGCAACTACGTCGACGCTTTCATCAAGGCGGTCGGTTGCAAGTGCAAATTCTGCGCCAGGAAGCGGGCCAAGTTGCGCGCCCTCAAACGCAAGCGCAAGCGTCGGGCCAGGCGCGCGGGTTGAGAGACGGTCGAGCCCATATCCGGCAGTGATCAGGCCATCGCTGGCGCGACCCGTCATTGCCGGCGCCAATGACGATGCGTAGGCTGCGGCTCCCTCGACGGAGACGCAGCCATGGACGATGTGAACACGGTCAAGGCTCTGGAGCCCGTGCTCGATTACTCCATCCGCATCGTCGGGAGCGGAATCGAGCTCTTCGGCGTCGTCGTCATCGTGACCGGCATCGCGTGGTCCACCTATCGCCAACTGCGACAACCCATCTCCCTGCAGGATTCCAACGTTTACAAGATCCGCATCGGGCGATCGCTGTTGCTGGGCCTGGAAGTCTTTGTCGCGGCCGACATCATAAAGACGGTCGCGCATGAGCTGACTTTCCTCAGTCTGGGCCTGCTCGCTGGCCTGGTGCTGGTTCGCACGTTCCTCAGCTGGACGCTCTCGCTGGAGATCGAGGGGCGCTGGCCCTGGCAGCGCGAGCCATCCCTGGCGCGCGATCAGCGCACCGGAAGCATCGAACGGGAGTGAAAGGCGGCGTGAGCGACGGTTCGCTCTTTTCGCTCCGGTCATGTGCGCGCCATGGCATGGGCCAGATCGGCCATGTCCGCCTCCGGTTGGGTGCCGACAAAGGTGAGCACGAGCTCGCTCGTTCCGGCCTCGCGGTAGCGCCGCGCCTGGGCGAGCGCGTCTTCCGCGGTACCGGCGATCGCGAAAGCCTCGACGAAGCGCGCGTCGAGCGCATCCGCCGGCGCTTCGCCCGCGCGCAGGCGATCGACCGCGGCAGCGAAATCGGCCTCCGACAGATGCCCTGCCCGCAGCAACGCCGACTTCGCCGCCGGCACCCGTTGGCCCAGCGACCAGAATCCCGGCAGCATCTGCGCGATCGTCGCTTTGGCCAGGACGTGCGCCTGCGCCCGGTCGGGCCGCACCGCGCAGGGAACGTATTGCACGACCTCACCTGGCTCGGGCCGGTGCGCGGCGAGTGCCGACTTCCGGATCACCTCAACCGCCTGCCGCGTAAAGCCGGGCGGGCACATATTCGAGATCATCAGGCCGTCGGCGATCGCCCCGCACAACGCCAGCGCCTGCTCGCCTCTGGCTGCCATGAGCAGCGGCATATCCGGCCGCGGCGGCTGGTACTCCAGCTTCGCCCCGTGCGCGGAGAACACCTTCCCGGTGTAGGTCACCTCTTCGCCCTTGAGCATTGCGCGCACGATCGTGATCGCGTCGCGCACGGCTGCGAGCGGACGATCGGCCCTCAATCCCATGCGCTCGGTCGCCGCCGCGATGCCCGATCCGATGCCCAGCCGCGCCCGGCCCCGCGCCAGCTCGTCGAGCGCGCCGATCTCCATGGCGATCAGCGTGGGATGGCGGTTGTAGGGATTGAACACGCCGATGCCGATGCCGATCCGGCTCGTGGCCGCGGCGCAGGCCGACGCCGCCGGCAGCACGCCGCGATTGAAGGCGTTCTCGGCAAACCAGACGGAGTGAAAGCCTTGCGCCTCGGCCGTCTTTGCCAGCGTGATGCAACGGCCCGGCTCGATCCCGCCGTGCAGACGCACGCTCAGTTTTGGCAGATCGCTCACGTCGCCCTCTCGAACAAGCCGCCCGCGCGCGGACCGGCCCGGCCTATACGCCGCCGGGACGCGCGCCCGCGCTCGCCTCGGAAAAATGCGTGTGCACGACGCGCCACTCGCCGGCCTCCTTGCGGAACACCATGGTGGAGCGGGTGATGAATTCGTCGCCGCCGTAATGGATATCCTTCGGCGGCGGCTCCTTGCCGGTCCAGTTGCGCCTGGTGCGACGATGGCACCACACCACCGCCATCTCGTCGGACACGACCCCGCCGATATCAAACGGCGTCCAGTAGCTCGAGTTCACATTCCGTCCGTAGAATTCCCACAGCCGGAACCAGTTGTCTCGTCCCTTGTACGTGTGCCCGTTGAGATTGAAGAACAGCGCCTCCGGCGCCTTGCTCCAGATCGGATCGAGCATGTCCCGGTCGAAGCGGGCATTGGCGTCGATATAATCGGCATGCAGCTTGAGAATCTGCTCGCGGTCGCTCTTCGAACCGCCGACGAGATTGGATTCGGACATCGGTTTCCCCTTCAATCCATGCGCACGATCAGTCCTGCCACCAGGCACCGGTCTGCACGATCCCGCGGCACGCCAGCCGGTGCTGTCCGCGCAGGACCTCGCCCAGCGCATCGGTGAAATCGAACTGACCCTGCTCGATCGTGAACACGGTGGCGTCGCCGGTCGATCCCAGCGCCAGGGTGCCGAGATCGGGGCGGCGCAATGCGGCCGCCGGCGCGCTGGTTGCGGTCCGCACCAGGGTCGCGAGATCGAGGCCGAGACAGTAGAATTTCGACAAAGTGGCCATGAGATCGAACACGGGCCCGTCGATGTTGAGCGCGTGAACGTCGCTCGAAATGACATCAGGCACGAAGCCCTTGGCGAGCATGCCTTTCGCCACGCCAAACCCGAACGATGCGGCGCCGTGGCCGAGATCGAAGACGACGCCGCGCTCGCGGGCGAGATTGACCTCTTCCCAGACCTCGCCATCGGAACGCAGCGGCGCGTTGGGAAACGGCTTGAAGCAATGGGTCAGCACGTCGCCCGGGCGCAGGCGCGACAGCACCTCCTTGCGGGTGGGCGGCGGGTGATCGAGATGCGCCATGACCGGCAAGCCGGTTTCCTCGGCGACCTCGACCGCCATGTCGAGCGGCGCGACGCCGTTGGCGCCGCTGGCCACCCGGCCGACACGCACCTTCACGCCCACGATCAGATCGCGGTGCTCGTTGATCACACGCACGCACTCGGTCGGATCGAGCAGCCTGATATCCACGCATTCCCCCACCATGACCGGCTTGCTGAAGGCAAAGATGCCGGGGAAGGAGATGTTCAGATAGGCCAGGATGCGGACCGCGGACGGCTCGATGACGTGGCGGCGGAATCCCGGAAAGTTGCCGGGGCCGGCGCTTCCCGCATCGACCAGGGTGGTGGTGCCGCCGCGTCGCGCGACGGTGGCGGCGTCGACCCCGATCGAGGTGCCGCCCCAATAGACGTGAGTGTGGAGGTCGATCAGGCCGGGCGCGACGAACAGGCCTGACACGTCGCGGGTCTCGGCGGCGGCCTCGTCGAGGCGCTCGCCGATGGCGACGACCTTCCCGCCGGAGAAAGCGATGTCGCGGCGGGCGTCGATCCCTTGCGAGGGATCGACGAGGTGGCCGCCGCGCAGGATGAGATCAAACATGGGCCCCCGTCAGTGTCACGACACTATACGCTGAGATAGTTGCGCAGCACGAACTCGTTTCCTTCGAGCTCGCCGGAGCTGCCGGTGAAACAGATCTCGCCCTTGTTCATGACGTGGTGGCGGTCGGCGACCGCCAGTGCTGTGCGCAGGTTCTGCTCCACGAGCAGGATGGCGAGACCCTCGCGCTTGAGATTCCTGAGCACCTCGATGATGTCCTGCACGATCATCGGCGCCAGTCCCTCCGACGGTTCGTCGAGCAGAAGCAGCGATGGATTGAGCATCAGCGCGCGCGCGATCGAAAGCATCTGCTGCTCGCCGCCGGAGAGCTGGAAGCCGAGATTGCGCTCGCGCGCGCGCAGGCTCGGAAACAGCTCCAGGATGCGCTCGAGGGTCCAGCGGCCGCCGGCCCTCCCGCGCGCAAACACGGTGAGGTTCTCGCGCACGGTGAGGCTCGGGAAAATGCCGCGCTCCTGCGGCACGAAACCAAACCCGAGCCGCGCCACCGCATAGGGCGGCAGCGCCGCGATATCGCGGCCGCGGAAGAGGATGCGGCCCGGCCGCGGCTTGAGATAACCCATGATGGTGAGAATGGTCGTGGTCTTGCCGGCGCCGTTGCGGCCGAGCAGGCAGACCACCTCGCCTTCCTTCACGGCGAGTGAGACGCCGTGCAGGATGTGGCTGTCGCCGTAATAGGCGTTGACGTTCTCGAGATCGAGCATCAGTGCGCCACCCCGAGATAGACCTCGCGCACGCGCGCGTTGGCCTGGATGTCGGCCGGCGTGCCGGTGGCGAGCACCTCACCGTAATAGAGTACGGTGATGCGGTCGGCCACCGAGAACACCACTTTCATGTCGTGCTCGATCATCAGGATCGAGAACGTCCGCGGCAGGCTCGCGATCAGGTCGATCATGCGCGCGGTCTCGCCCGGCGACATGCCCGACGTCGGCTCGTCCAGCAGCAGGAGGTCGGGCTCGCCGGCAAGCGCGATCCCGATCTCGAGCTGGCGCTGCTCGCCGTAGGAGAGATTGCGGGCGAGCCGCGCGCCGTCGTCGCCGAGGTGCACGCGCTGCATCAGCTGCCCGGCGCGCGCGATCATGTCGTGGAGGCGCCCGACCGGCGTGAAGACATTGAGCGCGCCGCCGCGGCGCCCCTGCACCGCCAGCCGCAGGTTCTCGATCACGCTGAGATTCTGGAACAGGTTGTTGCGCTGGAAGGTGCGGGCAACGCCCAGGCGGCTGATGCGGCTCGGCGACCAGCCGGTGATGTCGGTATCCTTGACCAGAATCCGGCCGGAGCCGGGCTCGAGCTGGCCGCCGATCTGGTTGATCAGGCTGGTCTTGCCGGCACCGTTGGGTCCGATGATGACGTGGCGCTCGCCCGCCTCGACCGTGAGGTTGACGTCATTGGTGACGACGAGGCTTCCGAACGAGCGGCAGAGATGGTCGGTGCGCAGCACGCTCATGGCTTGCGCCTCCCCAGCCGGATTTGCCGCAACGTCCCCCAGATGCCGCCGGGGAAGAACATCACGCAGCAGATGAAGATGATGCCGATGATGGCGAGCCAGTGCTCGCTGTACGAGCTCACGACGTTCTTCATCAGGAGGAACACGCCGGCGCCGATCGCGGGCCCGATCAGCGTGCCGGCGCCGCCCAGCATGGTCATGATCAATATGTCGCCGGACGAGGTCCAGTAGATGGCGTCGGGCGAGATGAAGCTGTTGAAGATGGCATAGAGCCCGCCGGCCAGACCCGCGAACGCACCGGCGATGGTGAAGGACAGGAGCTTGTAGGCGCGCGTGGGATAGCCGATCGCCAGCATGCGCGGCTCGTTCTCGCGGATACCGACGAAGACGTGCCCGAGCGGCGCGTTGAGCAGGCGCCGCAGGCCCCAGTACGACAGCAGGAAGAAGACCAGCGCCACGAAATACATGGCGAGCGAATCCGACAGCTCGAAGCCAAACAGCGCGGGCTTCTCGGCAATGGCCATGCCGTCGCTCCCGCCGGTCACCTCGCGCCATTTCAACGCGACCGAGAACACGAGCTGGGAGAAGGCCAGCGTCAGCATGAGGAACGGAATGCCGGTCGTGCGCACGCAGAAGAAGCCGATCACCGCGGCGCCGGCCGCGGCAACGGCGACGCCGGCCGCGAGCGAGAGCCACGCGTTCACGCCGAACAGCGTCCCGAGGATCGCCACGGCGTAGGCGCCCAGCCCGAAGAAGGCGGCGTGGCCGAGCGACATCAGACCGGTGAACCCGAGCAGGAGGTCGAGGCTCATGGCGAAGATGGCGAAGATGTAAATCTCGGCAAGGAGCGCGCGCGGATAATCCGCCACCAGGAACGGGTAGACCAGCATCGCCAGGACCGCGAGCAGGCCGAACGCGCGGGTCTGCGTCGTTGCCGGCGTGCTCACGGTCGTG
>Ga0207678_10002441_pt1 | contig 16897 bp, 17 predicted proteins | sample KBSC63metaG_FD_184319 | JGI IMG/M metagenome (GOLD analysis project Ga0207678, IMG submission 184319) | Corn rhizosphere microbial communities from Kellogg Biological Station, Michigan, USA - KBS C6-3 metaG (SPAdes) (version 2) | ecosystem: Host-associated > Plants > Roots > Rhizosphere > Soil ...
GCACCTTGCCATCGACGCGGGCGCGATCGACGACCAGCGGTTCGCTCGGGGATTGTTTGCAGATGGCGCAGGCGCCGCCCTGCCTTGCCAGCAGTGCTTCGTAATCCTGCCGGGATAGCCCGTAGCAGCGGCGCATGCGCCGCCACCGCTGCGCCAGGCTTCTGCGCCGGCGGCGCTCGCCGGCGCGCCGCTCCGCGCCGATTTTCTCGCGATAGGCCCGGACGTGCGCATGCCGCGTCCGCTGCTTGTCATTACAACACATGTGCATCCCCTGCATTCGGTGGTTCGGCGCGGTGGCTCAGCCGACAGCGGTCGAGAACCGCGCGGTCACGGCTGCGCCATGTGGCTGGACGCGCAGACGAATGCGCGAACGGCCCTGCGCTTGCGCGCGCCGCAATAGCATTCCGCTCCGGACTGCTGGAACGCCAACGGCGCGTCTCCAGCATCGGAGCGGTGGTTCATTCACACTTTTGGAATGATGAATTCTTTACGAGATTCGCTGTAACAAGTCAAGCCAAATCCTGAATCGGTAGTGTTTCCGCAGCTGCACCCCCCTCCGATGCGTGAGCGCAGCAGTCGGCAGGCCGTGATCCAGCGAGCGCCCCGGCGAGCCGCGCGCCGGTCAAATCCAGCGTGACGGAATCGGACGCGCCGCTGCTCTCGGTCACGAAACCAATGATGTCGGCGGCGGCGTAGTCCGCCGCGCGTAGCGCAGCGACGCAGGGCTCCGCCTCGCCGAGCGGGACCGCCGCCAGCAGTCCGCCAGCCGTTTGCGGGTCGAACAGCAGCGGGTAGACCGGATGCATCGCGACCGTTTCGAGCTCCCTGATGGCACGGCGCAAGCGTACGTTCTGCGGCTGCAGCGACGAGAAGATGCCGAGGGCCACGGTCTCTCGGGCGCCGTCGAGCAGCGGCACGCGCTCGATCGCGACCGTCACGTCGACGTCCGAAGCGCGCACCATCTCGACCAGGTGGCCGAGAAGCCCGAACCCGGTCACGTCGGTTGCGGCATGCACGCCATGCCGGCGCAGGATATCCGCCGCCCGCCCGTTCGATTGAATCATGTGCGTGATCGCCGCCATCACCCAACGGGCCTTTGCCTTGCGGCGCATGTCGGCGGCGAGCAACGTACCTGTGCCGATCGGTTTGGTCAGTATGAGTGCGTCTCCCGGCCTGAGCCCGCCCTTACGCAGCACTGCATCTGGCGCGACGAGCCCGTTGACGGCGAAGCCAAGTGCCAACTCAGCACCCTCGCTGGTATGACCACCGACGAGCGCACATCCGGCTTCGCGCAGCACCTCGTTCGCGCCAACCATCATCGCGGACAAGTCGGCCTCGACCTTGGCTTCGAGCCCGTAGGGCACTGTTGCGATCGCCAGCGCCGTTTGCGGCTCGCCGCCCATGGCATAGACATCCCCGAGCGAATGGTTCGCCGCGATCTTGCCGAGCATGTAAGGGTCGTCGACGATGGCGCGGAAATAATCGACGGTCTGCAGCGAGAGCCGTTCGCCGCCGATATCGACGAGCGCCGCGTCATCCGGCGCGTCGAGGCCGACGACGACGTCCGCACGTGCGGCCGGCTCGATCCGGCCGAGCGCGCGCGAGAGCACGCTCGCCCCGACCTTGGCCCCGCAGCCGCCGCAGCGCATGGCGATGGCGGAAATCTCCTGCAGTGCCTGCTGATCTGCCACCGGCGAGATAGCCTCGGGCGGTTTGGCCATTTCCGGGAGCTCGTTGAACTTGCGCATGAAGCGGCGATCGATCCAGTCCTTCCAGCGCCAAACCCAGGCCCCGGCGAAGACCAGACCGTTGCGGGTGCCGACGGCGCATCGCTCGCCGGTCGATACCAGATAGAGCGCCTCGCGCTGCGGTCGAAATGGCCGCAGCGGCCGGCCGGTCAATCTCCGGCGGATGTTGTCGGCGAGCACCGGACCGGCACGGACGGCGTAGACGCCCGACTTGGGCAGGTCGCGGCCCGAGAAAGCGATGGTGTCACCGGCCGCGAAGACGTCGTCAGGCCCCACGACGCGCAACGCATCGTCGACCCTGAGAAAGCCGCGCTGGTCGAGCGGCAATCCGCACTTGGCCAGCCAACGCGCGGGCGCGGCTTGGGTGGTCCATAGAATCTCGTCGGCCTCGATCGGTGCGTGGCCATCCAGCAGCAGCCGTCCGGCCTCGACCCGCGTCACCGCCGCGCCGGTGAAGACGCCGATGCCGCGCGTGGCGAAAATGCTGTGAAAGCGCGCTTGGAACGCCGCCGGAAAGTTCGGCAGGATTTCGGGAGCACCGGATATCAGCACGAACGACAGCCCGCCGGGATCGAGCCCGGCGCGGGTGACCTCGCGCCGCAACCGGCGCTCGAGTGAGAGCAGAAGCTCGACCCCGCCGGCGCCGGCGCCAACCAGCGCCACACGCGTGCGCCCCTTGCGCGCGCGCACGCGCGCCACGAGGGCGTCGAACCGGCTGAGAAAGCCGTCGAACGGCTTGACCGGAATGGCGTGCTCGCTCGCGCCCGGCACGTCAGCGGTATTCGGCGTCGAACCGATATTGAGCGACAACAGATCGTAAGGGACCGGCGGGCGGCCGCGGCAGATCACGCGGCGGCCGGCAAGATCAAGGTCGACGACCTCGTCTTGGTAGAGACGCGCCCCGGCAAAACGGGTCAGCGGACCGGTGTCGATATGGGCTTCGTCGACACTGTAACTGCCGGCGACGAGTCCGGGCAGCATGCCGGAATAGGGTGTGTGCACCTCGCGGCTGATCAGGGTAAAGCGCACGCCCGGGACCGGCTTCATGCCGAACTTGCGCAGCACCGCAACGTGGGAGTGGCCGGCGCCGACCAGCACGACGTCCTTCAGCACGGGATGGCTCGCGCCTTGCATGTCGGCCTTTCTAGCCATGAAGGGTCAGAATGTTGGTAACGCCGGCATAGTCAATCCCGCCCTGTTTTCGATCGGGATCTCGGCGCGATCTCGCGGATGAGCTTTTTCCAGGCCGCTTTTTCACGCGCGGGTCGAAACAGGTGCGCGCGGCGGGCGACCGCACGATGCAAGCGCATCAGGAATTGCGGACTGCTCTCGATCTTTTCCAGCAACCTTGCCAAGGCCGCAGTGTCACGGACCGGAAAATAGCCGGGATAGTCGCGGCCGAGCAGGCCGACAGAGCCGTCGATGCGCGAGGCCAGCACCGGCACGCCGGCGGCGACGGCTTCGGATATGACGTTCGCCCCGCCTTCGCTCAGCGACGATAGAACCATGGCCCGCGTGCGGCCGAGCAGACGCCGGACCTCCGCGCGCGGCCGGTCGCCGCGCCAGAGGTAACGTGGATTGGCCTTCATCTCGGCCCGCGCCATCGCCGCCCACTGCGACGTCTCGGGGGCACCAAGATGCACGATGCGGATGCGCGAGGTCGCCGGCAGGCGGCGCACCGCCTTGGCCGCGCGAAACGGATCCTTCACCGCGCGCAGATGCCCGATCACCGCAACATCGAAGCGTCCTGTCGCCGGGCGATGCGCAGGATGCAGCGGCGGAGCGGACTGGTGCATGACGCGAACCTTGGGCCGAAATCTCGCCGGCACTCGCCGCCGCGCAAGCTCCTGCAGAGCGACCAGGCGGTCGGCGCACGCGAGCGAATGCAAAGTCGGCACAGGATCGCGATCGATATAGTCGTAGATGTCGGTGCCGCTCAACGCGACGATAAGCGGCCGATCCGGGTAACGCTCGCGAAAATCGCGGATGCTGTCGGCGCTGCGCCACGCGTGGAGCGCGATCATCAGATCCGCGGCCGTTCCATTGTACCGGTCGGCAACCTGAACGTCATGGCCGAGTTCGCGCAGGATCCGCGTCCATCGCAGGGTCGTGGTTCCATTCCCGGACCGTGACGACGAACGGGCCGGTGTGATAATGATGATCCGCATGAGCGTGACCCTCATAGATCGGCCGACGAGTGGGGCGACAGAGGACGAGTTGGCCACCCAGCTGCATGACGTCCGCACGCGCACCCGTCGTCTGACGGAAGATCTGTCGACCCGGCAGTTGATGGGACCGATGTTGCCGATCGTCAATCCCGTGCTTTGGGAGATCGGGCACGTCGGCTGGTTCCACGAATACTGGACGCTTCGCCACGCGCACGGCGAAGCGCCGGGTCTCGACCGCGCGGACGTGCTGTGGAATTCGAGCACGGTCGCCCACGCGACGCGATGGGATCTGAACCTGCCCGACCGCAATGGCGTGTTCGCCTATATGGCGGACGTCCTCGGACGACAGGTCGGCCGGCTGAGTGGCGGGGTCGATGCCGGCACGCGCTATTTTTATGAACTCTCGATCCGTCATGAGGACATGCATGTCGAGGCCCTGGCCTATACCCGCCAGACGCTCGGATATGCGCGGCCGGACGGTCTTGGGCATCCTGCCGATCAAAATGCCGGGCCGTGGCCGGGCGATGCCAGCGTGTCCGGCGGACGGTGGCGTCTCGGCTCGACTGGCGCCGATGGCTTCATCTTCGACAATGAGAAATGGGCCCATGAGGTCGGCATTGCGCCATTCCGCATTGCCAAGGCGCCGGTGACGAATGCCGAGTTCGCGGCTTTCGTTCGTGCCGGCGGATATCGCAACCGTCAATTCTGGAGCGCCGCCGGGTGGGCGTGGCGCGAGGGCACGGGGGCCGAACGGCCGGTCTATTGGCTTGAAACCGACGGCGGCTACGGGACTTGGCGTCGCTATCAAGAGGTTGAGCCATTGGCGCCCCATGCGCCGGTGATGTTCGTCAATTGGTATGAGGCCGAAGCTTGGTGTCGCTGGGCCAAACGCCGGCTCCCGACCGAGGCCGAATGGGAGGCCGCCGCGCTTGGCGAAGCCGCTGCAAATGGCTCCTGCCTGGCCGACAGCAAGCGCCGTTGGCCGTGGGGCGAAGCAGCACCGAGCAGCGAACACACCAATCTCGGATTCGCATTCGACGGACCGCTCGACGTCGCCGGCTGCGCTGCCGGCGACAGTGCCTTCGGATGCCGTCAGATGATCGGCAACGTGTGGGAGTGGACGGCATCGGATTTCGTGCCGCTGCCGGGATTTGCCGCCGACCCCTACGAGGATTACTCACGGCCGTGGTTCAACACGCGCAAGGTGCTGCGCGGTGGAAGCTGGGCCACCAGCGCCCGCATCGCGCGCCCGGGCTACCGGAACTTCTTCACGCCGGAGCGCAACGATGTCATCGCCGGATTTCGCACCTGCGCGCTGTGAACCTCCAGCTCCTCTGTCGTCCGCTGGGACCAAAATCGGCATCACATGATCGTAATCACGTAGCCCTCTGGTGCTCAGCCGTGACGATTCTAGATGTGCGGCCGGAAGATGAATTTGCCTTGGGCCACGTGCCAGGCGCGATCAACATTCCGCTGCGGGCTCTTGAATCGCGTCTTTCCGAACTCGACTCGGGCCTGCCCCGCGTATCGGTCTCATTTGCATCGATCCCTCTTGCCGCGAGATTCGCTCTAGCATGTCAAGCCAAACAGTGGATCGGTAGTGTCTCAGTTTGAATTCGTTCCTTGACCTGCGCTTGGCGCGCACCAAATTCGCTGGATGATACTCACGTCCACCATCACGTGCCCGGCTTGCGGGCATCAGGCCACCGAGACGATGCCCACCAACGCCTGCCAGTTCTTCTATGACTGCGCGGGGTGCGGCCGTCGCCTCAAGCCCAAAGATGGTGACTGCTGCGTGTTCTGCTCGTATGGGTCGGTGCCGTGTCCACCGATTCAGGAGAAGGGCACGGGTTGCTCCTAGCCGCATGGACCAAGCCAACCTGCGCGGACCGTGCGGCACCCGCCGCTGGGCGCTGCCCCTCGACTGCCGGTTGTTCAGAACGCCGCCTGCAAGCAAAAAAAACGTATGACGCGGTGGAACCCAACGGTCCCTGGGGGCTTTTTATTTGAAGGCCGGAAACTCCGTAGGGGCAGGAGAGAGCAGGTGATCAGCGACGTTGGGCGGGAAAGCTGGTTCGAACTGCGGCCAAAAGTCATCGTCGAGGACGACAAGCGGCGGCCAAAAGTCGTCGTTGTAGAAGACGACGTCTTGCTCCGCATGAGGGTCTCTGATGCCCTGCGTTCGGAAGGCTTTCAAGTCCTTGAGGCGGCGACTACACATTCAGCCTTTTTGCTATTCAAATCTGTTCCCGATGTCGGCGTAGTCATTTCGGACATGAGGGTGATCGGCGCGATGGAAGATGGCGCGCTCGTCGGAATGCCCGCTTCCGACTACCTTCGTCACTGCGGCTATCGAGTGCTTGAAGCAGGGAACTCAGACGAAGCCCTGCTTCTGTTGCAGAACCCCGACACCCAGGTCGATGTGGTCATGATTGACGTTGGCGGCTCGGGCGCGATGAGCGGGTACAAGCTCACACAACGGGTCCACACCTTCCTGGCCTCATGGGGACTGGGTGACTGGCTGCTCGGGATCGGGCAGGGCCTGCGGGCTGCATACAAGGCATTGGGCGTACCGGGGCCGCTACCCCCGCGTCTCGCCGCGCTCGTCAAGAACACAGCCGAAGCGAGCCAATCGGAAGCGCCACGCGCACCCTGACCCAAGAATTTCTCTCGCAGATTCTCGGCCTGCGCACCTTAAGGCGTGTCGTCACTCGACCCAATGCATCAAAAGCATCGGATATCAGCGGCTGCGAGGGCACGCACGCCGCGGCAGCCGCAAGATCCCGACGGCGAGAAGCGCCCCGCGGACGTGATCGGCAACGCCGCTGAGACACTACCGCCGGATCGCGCGATTCATAAGACGATGCAAAACAAAGGAAGGGTCGCTTTCAGTGCGTGGCGGATATCAGTGGTTCCCCCACGACCGATGACAGACTGAGGCGGCCTACTTCTTTACCTCATCGTATCCGAGAGTCTTTTCGAGACGCCTCAGTTGGGAAGCTAGAAAAAGCCAGCCTTCGGCAGCCGTGGTGAGGCGCTTGCGGTGCCGCTTGTCGCGGTCGGCCTCTGCCAGTTTCTCTTCGGCCACCGTGCGGCACTCGGCAGATGTAAGAAACATGCGCCCTCCGATCACCCTGCAAGGTGCTGTTTGTAGCCGGAGGTACGAAAGCGAGTCTGTTCAAAACAGGACAGTCAGGGCCTTAGATTCCAGGCGGCCTAACCTTCGTCGCTCGGGAACCGCACGATAAAGCGCGCGCCCTCCCACAGCTCGACGGACTTCCCGTTGGTGAGCTGGGCGGCCTTGCCGATCGCCTCCTGATCGTCAGCGCACTCGACTACGGTCGGAGGCGCGGCGACGTGACCGTCGGTCGTGGTGACGTAGATGCGATAGTGCGGCATTGGCGGTTGCTGTCGTTGCAGGAATGTAAATCGTTATCACATTCCGGAACCGCTGTCGGTCGGGTTCCCGACGCAAGACCAAATCCGGCCAGTGAAATTCTCCAATCCGGCCAACGAGGGTCTAACCGGGCCAGTACCCACTCACGCTACGATCAGCCCGTATTTGTCCATGACCGCTTTCACCTTCGCCATGTCGGGCGGCCCGCCCGCGTTCACGACAGCCGCAATGTCTTCGAAATATCGCTTCCCCGCGACCGCGGGTGTGAGCGTTACGAGCGCGCGGGCGTCGCCGGCATCAAGGTTGTCGAAGCGGTGTCCGGTGCCTCGTGGTACGAACAAGGCGTCGCCCGATTTCAATCGATGCGCCGCCCCGTCGAGCGTGACTGTCAGCATCCCGCCGAGACCATACCAAACTTCTTCGAAATCGCGACGATAAAGCGCCGCCGGTACTGTTCCGGCACAGTCATGTCGAACATCGTCAGCTTGCCGCCATTTTCAGCGTCGTCAATCAGGAATTTCAGCCGCAGCGAACCTATCCGCACTTCGTCAGACATCCGCACAACCTCCTAGCTAAAAGTTTGCAAAGGTCTGCGATGCGGACAAACCGGACATAGAACGGGGTCGTCTTCAATCTCGGTGAGTTTGCCTTGACAGCTTGCCAGAGCCGATGATTTCGCCAAGGAGGAGTCTCACGATGACCATCACGATTACCGCCTTTGAACGGTCACCCGATGGCGGCAAGGGACTGGCGCGTGATACGCGCGTTCGCTGGGCGCTGGAAGAAGTGGGCCAACCTTACGAGGTTCGTCTTGTTTCGTTCAGGGCGATGAAGGAACCCGCACATCTGGCGCTTCATCCTTTCGAGCAGATTCCGACCTACGAAGAAGGCGATCTCGGCTTGTTCGAGACGGGGGCGATCGTGTTCCATATCGCGGAGCGCCATGCGGGCCTGTTGCCAGACGATGCGAATGCCCGGGCGCGCGCGATCACATGGATGTTCGCCGCGCTCAGCACGGTGGAGCCGCCGATCCTTGAACTCGGAACCGCCAGGCTCCTTGAGGGCGACAAGTCCTGGTCCGCGCAACGCATGCCTCTCGTCGAGGATCGCGTCCGTAACCGGCTGGGCCAACTTTCCCGTCGCCTTGGCGATGCCGACTGGCTCGATGGCGCGTTCAGCGCGGGCGACCTGATGATGGTGTCGGTGCTGCTCAGGTTGAAAGCGTCGGGTGTGCTGGACGAATATCCGAATCTTTCCGCCTATGTGGCCCGCGGCGAAGCGCGGCCCGCCTACAAGCGTGCCTTCGACGCTCAATTGGCGGTCAACACCGGCAAGCCACCGGCCGGCTGATCGAGGTCCGTCCTGGGCTCCGTCATCCGAGTTTTTCGTTCAGTTTATGGGTTCCGACATTCGTAACAGCGCGTGCTGCAAAGGGATACGAACGTCGGAACCGGGACACTGGCCTCGCCGTCCGGCCATTCCGACTCTCAAAATCCGCCGTGTTCAGTTATTCCGGGACGGCACAGGCGCCGGCTTGGTCGAAAGCCGAGCGGAGTGAGACAGCGTCGCAGACTTCGCGTGCCGTACATGTTTGCTGTGCATGTGATGCCGGCCGACCCTGACCTTCTTCACCGTGTGCTTCTTGACCTTCACATGCTTGACCGGCGACTTTGCCTTGATCGTCTGGGTCGCCGGGGCAGGGCTGACCGGCGCGACGCTCTGCGCAAGGACAGGTGCGGTGAACATAGTGACTGCGATCAGCGCGGCTGCGACGTTCTTAAGCATCATAGTCTCCTGATGTAGCGCCTCGGTATCTTTGCCGCGGCGGGTGTTTCCTGGCCGGCCGTTTGGGCCGATCATGGTGGGACGTTGCACCGATAGGCCTGAACGCATGCTGAGGTGCGTTGTTAGCAAGCGTTCATCCAAGAGGCGGCGGAGCTGAACCCCGGACCGGTCTGCGTTGCGGCCTTGATCGCCGCCGGCCCCCTTCCATGACGCCGAGTTGAGGCGCTACGATGCTGCCTTCTGGGCTTGGGAGCCGTGCGTGAAGCGACGGGCATTCATCGCTTGGTCGCGGAGCAGCGGCGTGGCCCGCCGACGCTGCTCGCCAGTGTCCCGATTCCGAAGTTCGCATCATTGTGCGGCACACTCGTTTGCGAACTTCGGAATCAAAGGGACACTGACAATCTATGATTCTAGTGCGGTTTTTGGATTTGAAGTTCCTGCACAAACGCGCGGCTATAATGATAGGAACTTCAAATCCACCGCACTAGGTGAGGAAATCGGAGCAGCCATCATGATGCAGAAGGTTGGCTTTTGCCTAGCGGCGCTTTGGCTTCTGGTTTTGGCGCCTGCGTCGCCAGTGGGTGCCGAGATCGGGCCGTGTGTCTCCGACCAGGCCGGTGTCATGACCTGCGGCCAGGGACCGGGCGCAGCCCGCGTCGTCGATGGAACGACGTCGCCTTCCAAACGCCTCGCATTCGCATGGCGCGCTCCCGGCCGCTCGCCGACGGAACCGCCCGATGAAACAGGCGACAGCTGGTTTACAGTCGAGAGCTTGTTGATCCGCCTCTCCGACGGCGCCGTTCTGTCGAGCGCTAAAGGCATGTATTGGCGCACGGGTGACTCGCGGGCGAACCATATGACTGAAGAGGTGGCCTGGTCCCCGAACAGCCGCCTCGCCATCGAGGAGCAGGATTCCAAGTGGAGCACGGATATTCTTCGCCTTTACGCGATCCAGGCGGACGATAAGGTGCTCGTTCTCGACCTACAAAAGATCATTGAGCCGGCCGTCCGCAAGCGGCTCCGGCAGTTCGGCAAGAACGATGGCGACTACACGTTTTCGGTCGCAGCAGCTGACGGCGCTCTCCCCACGGTCGACGATAGCGGGCGCGTGCGGGTACCAGTCTTGATGCAAATCCCCAAGCAAGACGGCTCCCTCTACGTAGACGTCACGCTCCAAGTTTCCCGGAAGAACGGGGCGCTCTCGGCGGGCGACGTGTCGGTCCGCCGCTCTCGCACAAAGTCGTAACGGTGGAAGCAACGTCAGCTCGAATTTTACCGGCCGTCCCGTCTTCCTCTGCCTAATCGCTGCACGGTCGATCGCGTAGCCATTGGGCGCAACGTCCTCCACCTTGAGGGCCACCACATCGCAGCTGCGCACCTTGCTATCGATCGCCAAGTTAAACATGGCTAGGTCGCGGCTTCGCCTCTCGATCATTAGCCGAGTTCTAATCGCCCAGACGTGTTTCGGCCGCAGCGGAGGCCCGGATGAGCTTGCCCTTATTCCAGGATGTGCGACTTGTGGCCACCAACAGGTGCGCTTCATTGTCTGGAATGGTTGGGCTCCTTGGTTACTGAGGCCAAGGAGCTTGCGGACTCACGGAGCGTCGTCGTTGGTTAAACTATGTCGGGTTTCAGAGACTTGCGGTCATACCCTAGACACCGGTGCGGGCTGGGTTTGTCGCGAATGACCCCGGAGCGGCTGTCGACGGTCGAAACTTTTTGCGTTGCGAGATTCCTTATTCGATCACGTCATGGGCGCTCGCGCGCAACGAGAGTGGAAGGGTGTTGAGCGCATTGGCAGGACGCTGTGGCAGGGTCCAAAAATAAGTCACTCTCTCTCACCTAAACGTACCAGACAGTCCCTTCAGAAAACGTCCAGGTCGTGGGCAGCCACGACAGTGCCTTTGTACAACTGTCGAATCTCTTGAATCAGCACATCCTCAATGTCCACGATGCCCGGGCCTCCGCCGGCATTGGACCGGTGATAGATCACGAGCAGCCCGGGCTTCACAGTATTGGCAATTTCTGCCAGCTCGAATGACGAAGTGTGGGCCCGCTGGCGGTATTCCTGCCAATGCGGCGGGACCTCGCGGAAGCTCGCCATGGAGTAGGCCTCGTGAACCAGGATGTCGCAACCGTGGCTGTGGTCGATGAGCGCTTGGGTCGGAATGGTGTCACCGGAAATTACGATGGTGCGGTCCGGCGTTTCAAATCGGAAGCTGAAGGAATCGACCATGTCTTCATGCCGCGCCGGAAATGCCGTGACCGTGACGTTAGCGTCCTTGTAGACAATGCCTGGCACGATCTCGTGCGCGTTGACTTTGCAGCCGACCGAAGTTTTTCGATGAAGGCCGTTACTACGCGCGGCGATGTCGATTTGCCAGGCCTTGAGGATGTTCGCCGTCATCGCCTTGATCCCTTTCGGACCATAAACGGTGAGCGGATCGTGTCGTCCCGCAACCCAGGGGGTGAATATGAGATCGGGATAGCCGATCGTGTGGTCGGAGTGCATGTGGGTGAGAAACGCCGTCTTGATGTTCACGCCTCCGTAGCCCAAGGCCTTGACGCCGTTCTCATACGCAGCACTGGCGCGCCGGATGACGCCCGGCCCAAAGTCGATAAGATAGGGTGTATTGTTAACTACGACGACGGTCGCCGGCCCGGCACAATTTGGATCGGGACGCGGCGTTCCGGTCCCAAGCATCACCACCCGAGTTGATCCATTCGTGCGGGTTGTTTCGCGAGATTGGTGCGTTACGGACATGACAAGCCTTTGTCGGTGGATGTCGCTCGACACTCGGAGTGACACGCGCCTTTAGTCGAGGCGCATGTTGGCCGTCGCGACGACCTTTGCCCAGGCTTCCTGGTCGGCCTTGAGCCGGGCCTGAACTTCGGGACCGATCATTCCAACCGGTGTCGTGTCCATCGCGCGCAATCGCTCGATAATGTCGGGGTGCTTGAGCGCCGCCTGAACTTCGCGCTCCAAGAGTGCGGCGATCGGCTCAGGAATTCCTGCTGGCGCCAGCATCACACTATAGTTTTCGACCCTGAAGCCGGGATAGCCCGACTCGGCGATCGTCGGCACCTCCGGCGCGAGCGGCGAACGGCTGGCACGCGCTACGCTGAGGGCCTTCAGTCGACCGGCCTGCACGTGGTCCATCATGCCGGCGCTGGTGACGAACCCGATCTTGACCTGCCCGGCCACGAGATCGATGACCATAGGCGCGTTGCCGCGGTAGGGCACATGGATCGCCTCGAAGTCGGCACGAACGCGAAAATTCTCCATGACCAGATGGCCGGGTGTTCCGATGCCACCGCTGGCATAGGCGATGGGTTCCTTCCTTGCCGCTGCGGCCTTCGCGTAGGCGACAAACTCTGCCACTGAATTGATCGGCACGGACGGATGCACGACCAGCATGTTGCCGGACGTGCTGACGATCGATAGCGGCCGAAAATCCTTGTCCGGGTCGAAGGGCAGTTTCTTATAGATGCTCGGATTTACTGTCAGCGTCGTACCAAGCACCATGCCCAGCGTGTATCCGTCGGATGTTGCTCTCGCGATCGCTTCGGTTCCGATGTTGCCACCGGCACCTGGCCGATTTTCGACCACGATCGGCTGCTTGAGGCTGATCGACATCTTGTCGGCGATGGCGCGTGTGACGATGTCTGTCGGTCCGCCGGCCACTTCTGAGTAGATAACCTTGATCAGGCGGTTCGGATAAGGCTGCTGGGCGGCAGCACCGAGCGGCCCCTGGCCGTACCCCAATGCCATGCTAGCGAATAAAAGTCCCACAAAGTGTGAGGACCGTTTCGGCCTCATGTGCGCCTCCATCGCTGCGGATTTCCACGGTTGCGAAGGTGCCCGCTTTCGTCGTAGCTGAAAAGTACTATTATCCTGCATCTGGTTAGCAACCTTGCTAAGGGACAGAGCATGCGCTGGAACGATCGGATCGGGCGCCGCATCAAGCTGAGCGATCTGCACATTCTGCTTGCGGTCGCACAATTCGGGAGCATGGCAAAGGCGGCAAGTGCCATAGCGGTCTCCCACCCGGTCGTCTCGCGCTCGATCAGCGAGCTGGAGCACGCCCTCGGAGTGCGTCTCCTGGAGCGAAATCCTCACGGCGCCGAACTCACCGAATACGGGCGCGCCATACTCAGTCGCAGCCATGCTGCCTTCGATGAGTTGCGCCAAGGCGTCAAGGACATCGAGCTCCTCTCCGACCCGACCGCGGGCGAGGTGCGGATCGGGAGCACCGCCCCGCTCGGCGCGAGCTTCGTCGCGGCCATCATCGATCGCCTCTCTCGGCGTTTTCCACGCATGGTGTTTCATATCGTAAGCGAGGACGCCAATTCGCTGATACGCGATCTGGACGAGCGCAAGCTAGACCTGCTGATATTGCGAAAAATTGGTCCCTTTGCCGAAGACCGACAGAGTTTCGAAGTCCTCTACGACAACCCCTATTTTGTCGCGGCTGGCGGGAAGAACCCGTGGGTTCGACGGCGTCGCGTCGAGCTTGCCGAGCTCGTCGCTGAATTGTGGGTTTTGCCGCCACTGGGCAGTCGGCTCGGATCGCTTACCAGAGATATCTTCGACGCACAGGAACTGCCATATCCCCGCGCATCTGTCGTCGCGACTGCCCTCGAAATGACTATCAATCTGCTCAGAACGGACCGCTATCTGGCGATTCTCCCCGAGTCCATATTCACGTTCCCCGCCAAGCATCCGTTCATCAGGAAATTGGCGGTCGAATTGCCGATCGTCAGCGGGCCGATCGGGGTCCTCTCATTGAAGAACCGGGCACTTAATCCGGCGGCTCAGCTATTCATCGCCTGCGCTCGGGGCCTTGCGAAGCCGCTTGCTCATCGCAAGTAGGCCACAAGGCGCCGAGATTTATTGCATTTGTTCACGGCCGCTCCTGGCACAGCGCGTCGGTTTGTTGCGACGCACAGATTCGGTCGCCATTGAAGGCATAGCGGACATCGGCGAAGCCTTGCTGCCCGTTGGAGCGACGCGAATGACCCCATTGCGGAAGTCGAGCACTACTAGGCGAGGGCGGTAACCTGGCCGCCCTTGGCGTTGTTGATGAAGCGAGAGGCATCAGGCCGCTGCCAGCCGCTCGGCTGAGGCGGCACCTCGGCGCAGCCGCCATAAAACGAGGCCATGGAGCATCAGGGCCAGCGGAACGGCGAAGGTGGGCACCATGACCAGCGGATAGGACGCCACGAGAAGGTTCGGCGCCTCGAACGCAAGAAGATGCGCCCGTCCCGGAGAAGTCATTGCCCCCATGGTGACTGCCACGACGAGGTCGGCGATTCCGAAAAGGCACCAGGCGTATGTTGCCCTGCGAGCGCCAATTGCGTTTTGTGCCAACAGCGCAGCCACGACGACGGCAACGCTGCCCGTCGCAACGTCCCCAATCCCCGCCGGCAGGGCAAATTGCCAGGGCAGGCGTCCGTCAGCCCAAAGCACGAGAAAAATGCCGCCCGCAACGCGGTAGACCTGAGCCGCCACGAGCCAATGCAGCGGGATCGCGGAGACCAGCCTTGCGATGCTTTCCGATCGCCACAGGGCAATGGCGGCGACAGCGAGCGGGATCAGCAAACCGAACAATACCGTCGGCACCGCGGTGTCTGCGGCTGCGAAATACGTATTTGCCGCGCCGAGATACTGAGCGACAGCCACCCAGCCGATGAGCGCCGCCGATAGCACGCCCGCAGTCACGTAACGCGACTTCGCGGAGGCCGGCATGCGCGCGGCACCCAACCAGATGAGGCCCAGCGCAATGATCGTCACGAGGAGCCGGACGATCGATTCGAATGACAGGAGGTATCCAGGGATTTGGGGCGTCATGGTACGGCTCCATCGTCGTTACTACATTTTTGATAGTGACTAACAAAATACTAGTCAACCAACATGTTCCTAGTGACAGGATCACATAATAGTTACTTCGGGAATAATTGCGAATGACGCAACGGCTGAATAAAGTTCCATCATGCAGAATCAAGACACCACTGACTCCCCGGTGGCCCGCACGATTAGCGTCATCGGATCGAGTTGGACCTGCCTTATCCTGCGCGACTTTTTCCTGCACGGGCCAAGGCGCTTTCAGCAGTTGCAGGACTCGTTGAAAGGCATTGCCCCGACGACGTTATCGGAGCGTCTGCGGACGCTTGAGGAGAATGGCGTCGTCGAGCGACGCTTCTATTCGATGAGTCCCCCGCGGGCCGAGTACGTCCTCACCGCAAAAGGTCGCGACCTCGGCCCGATCGTCCGTGCCATGCGCGAGTGGGGGCGCAAGTACGCGCGTTGACTCGCCGATGAGGTGATCGAATAGCGCCCTTTCGCTGCGGTGCACTTTGTCTCTTATTGGCACATCGCGTCGGTTTGTTGCGACGCACGGATTCGGTCGCCATTGAAGGCATAGCGGACATCGGCGAAGCCTTGCTGCCCGTCGGAGCGACGCGAATGACCCCACTTCAGACATCGGCCGCGCTCACCACGGTCACAGGTTGCAAGATCGGTCCGTTGCCGCGTGAGGGTAGGCGTCTTATGTCCAATAAAAATATTTGATGCTGTGTGAAGAACTTCACATTCGCACTATCGCACCGGTCCTAGCATCCTGATCACATCGCCGTGGATGGAGGCGATCATGTTGGGAGCGGTGATTGCTTTTGGAATAGCCGTCGCTTTCATTAGCGGAATTCGCGAGGTCACTGCGGCCGAAGCAGCGGTCATCACAGCGCCGGGCACAGCTCCGGTCATTGTGCCGCAACCTCTCATCAACCGGCCCCAGCCCGTACTCTCGGAGCCGGATGCCCAGGTCAATGACCGTGAGCAGCTCAGGAGATACTTTCTTCAGGACAGCCCCGGTCGGCTGAGAAGATGAGCGCGCCACGATCCAGGCTAGCGTCGCAGTCTGCGAGTGCGACATGAGACGGCGCGATTTCATCAGTCTTCTTGGTGGCGCGGCGGTTGCGTGGCCGATCGCGGCGCGCGCGCAGCAGCGCGAGCGGATGCGGCGGATCGGCCTGCTCATCAATCTCGCGGCGGACGATCCGGAATCGCAAGCCCGCCGCGCGGCATTTCAGCAGGGGCTGCAGCAATTGGGCTGGATCGACGGCCGCAATGTGCGGATCATTGCCCGCTGGGGTGCGGGCGATGCCGACCAGATTCGTAGTTCTGCCGCGGAACTGGTCGCGACCGCGCCAGACGTCATCCTGGCCACTTCCAGCCCGGCCCTGGCGGCCTCGCAACACGCAACCCGCACCGTGCCTATCGTGTTCACATCCGTCGTCGATCCAGTCGGCGGCGGCTTCGTCGATAGTCTGACGCGGCCGGGCGGAAATACCACCGGCTTTGTGCTGTTCGAATACGGCCTGAGCGGGAAATGGCTGGAGATCCTCAAGCAGATCGCACCAGGCGTGACGCGAGCGGCCGTCCTTCGAGATGCTGCCACCACAAGGACCGCGGCCGGCCAGTCGGCTGCAATTCAGGCCGTGGCGCCTTCGCTAGGGGTGGAACTGAGCCCGGCCGTTGTGCGCGACGCGCAGGAGATCGAGCGCGCGGTCACGACATTCGCGGCCGGATCGAACGACGGCCTGGTCGTGATCGGCAGCCCACTGACGGCGATTCATCGCGACCTGATCGTCGCGCTGGCGGCCCAGCGCCGACTCCCGGCGGTCTATCCCTTTCGCTACTTCGCCACCCGCGGCGGTCTGATCTCCTACGGGCCTGATTCGATCGAGCCTTACCGGCGAGCGGCCGGCTACGTCGATCGCATCCTCAGGGGCGAGAAGCC
>Ga0207678_10002442_pt1 | contig 16892 bp, 14 predicted proteins | sample KBSC63metaG_FD_184319 | JGI IMG/M metagenome (GOLD analysis project Ga0207678, IMG submission 184319) | Corn rhizosphere microbial communities from Kellogg Biological Station, Michigan, USA - KBS C6-3 metaG (SPAdes) (version 2) | ecosystem: Host-associated > Plants > Roots > Rhizosphere > Soil ...
ACGAACCGCTTCGCCCCCGCGAAATGGTCCATGATCTTCCACACGCTCTGCGGCGGCGCGATATGGTCCTCGCGCCCGGCCTGGACATAGGCCGGGGTCATCACGCTATCGATGTCGATCGGCGTACTGGCGACCTTGATCTCGCCCTTCACCGCCAGCTTGTTCCCCTTGTAGAGGGTTTCCAGATAGTCGCGGTGCCACCCCGCGGGCAGGTTCGTCGTGTCGCTGTTCCAGTGGAGCAGGTCGAACGGCGCGGGTTCTTCGCCGAGCAGGTAATTGTTGACGACGTAGCTCCAGATGAGGTCGCGGCCGCGCAGCAAGTTGAAGGTCGCAGCCATGTAGCGGCCGTCGAGATAGCCCTTCTCCTTGGTCAGCTCGTCGAGCAGTCCCATCGTCTCCGGCCCGGTGAACAGCTTGAGATCACCCGCTTCGGAAAAATCGACCTGCGCGGTGAAAAAGGTGGCGGATTTGACCTTCTCTGCCTCGCCCTTCGCCTGAAGATAGGCGAGCGTCGCCGCCAGCGTCGTCCCCGCGACGCAATATCCGATGGCGTGCACTCCCTCGACTCCGAGCAGATCGCGCACCGCGTCGATCGCGTCGACCTGCCCCTTCAGCACATAATCGTCGAGGCCGGCGTCTGCGATGCTCTCGTCGGCCGACTTCCAGCTGACCATGAACAGGCTGATGCCGTTGTCCACGCACCATTTGACGAAGCTTTTCTCCGGCGTGAGGTCGAGGATGTAGAAGCGGTTGATCCACGGCGGGAAGACCACCACCGGCGTCCGCAACACCTCGTCGGTGGTCGGCGTGTACTGGATGAGCTGATAGAGCGGCGTCTGCCTGACCACCTTGCCAGGCGTCGTCGCCAGGTTCCGCCCGACCTCGAACGCTCCCGCCTTGGTCTGCGTAAGCTGGCCCGACGCGATGTCCTTGAGCATGTTGGCGAGGCCCTTGAGCAAATTCTCGCCGCGCGTTTCAAGAGTCTTCTTGAGCACTTGCGGATTGGTCAGCGCGAAGTTCGACGGGCTCATCGCATCGACGAAGCTGCGCGTCGCAAACCGCAGTTTCTCGCGCATGTCCGGCTCGACATTCTCGATCTCGTCGACCGTGCCGAGGAGCTGGTCCGAAACCCGCAAATAAGTCTGGCGGATGGTGTCGAAGATCGGGTTCTCGCGCCATTCGGGCGCCGCGAAGCGCCGGTCCTTGCGTTCCTTCTCGTCGGTCGCCGGCGCCGCTGTGACGCCGCCCAGCATCTTGCCCCAGGTCTCCAGCCCCTTCGCCCAGGCCTGCGCGCCAGCCGTCATCAGGGCCATCGGATCGCTCGCCGGTCCCTGCTCGCCAAAGCCAAATGCGGGCGGCGGCGAGAAGCTGGGAAACGGCTGGTCCTTCTTCAGGCTCTCGGCCCAGAACTCCATCAGCATCTGCTGCGCGCGGCCCATCACCAGCGTCCAATGCTGCCAATCCTCCAGCGTCGGCATTGCCGCGCCGGCCGTGTTCGTGTCTTCCGCCATTCCGCTTATGTAGGCGCCATGCCCATGTCGCAGCAAATTCCGCCCGTGCTCGTCATCCTCGACTATTTCGGGATCGCGGTCTTCGCGATTTCCGGCGCCCTGCTGGCGGCCGAGAAGCGACAGACGCTCGTCACTTTCTTCTTCTTCGCGGTTGCAACCGGCGTCGGCGGCGGCACCCTTCGCGATCTGCTCATCGGCGCTCCGGTGTTCTGGGTCCACGCCAATGCAACCTTGTTGATCTGCATCGTGGCCGCGCTGATCGTCTGGCTGACCAGCCGTCGGCGCTTTCTCGGGCAGGCGCTGCTGTGGTTCGACGCCGCCGGCCTTGCCGCCTATGCGACTTACGGCTCGGCCAAGGCGCTCGGCTTCGGCGTCGCGCCCGTGCCCGCCTTCGCGATGGGCGTTCTCACCGCATGCGTCGGCGGGATCATCCGCGATGTGCTTGCCGGCGAGCCGTCGATCCTCATGCGGCCGGAGCTTTACGTCACCGCGGCGGCGCTCGCGGCTGGACTGTTCGTCGGGCTCAGCCTGGCCGGAATTACGATCTGGGTCGCGGCGATCGTAGCAATTGCGGCCGGCTTCGCGCTTCGCGCCGCCGCAATCGCGCGCGGCTGGTCATTGCCCGCCTATAACGATTAAGCTGCACCTTATGCGGAGCTGGTTCATTCTTCCGGCGCTTCTGCTCGCCGCCTGCGCGACCGTTCCGCGCGAACCCCCGCCGCACACGCAAGTCGGCATCGCCTTCGACCGTAATGGAGAGATCGCAAGCTACGCCGATGGCGTCGCCGATCCGCAATCGGGCCGGCTCGTCACGATCGACGATCCCGTGCGCGTGGCTTCGATCAGCAAGCTCGTCGTGGCCATCGGCGTGATGCGCCTCGTCGAGGCCGGGAAGCTCGATCTGTCCGCCGATGTCTCGACCTGGCTCGGGTGGCCGCTCCGCAACCCGGCATTCCCCGACCGGCCAATCACGTTGACCATGCTGCTCTCGCATACCAGCTCGGTGCGCGACCACGACGACCAATATGTGATCGCGCTCGGCGACACGGTGCAGGCAATCATGGCCGACCCCCGCTCCTGGGACCTGAAGCATGGCCCCGCCGACGGATATTTCACGTACGGCAACATGAACTTCCCGATTGTGGCCTCGATTGTCGAGCGCGTCACCGGCGAACGATTCGACCAGTATATGCGCCGCAATGTGCTCGAGCCGATGAAGCTCGACGCCTGCTACAATTGGCCGACGTGTAGCGACGCGACCGTGGCTCGCGCGGTCGAGCTCGACAGTGCCGACGGCAAGCCGCTGAAGGACGACCTCCACGGCGCCCGCCCCGCCTGCCCGGTCTTGGTCAAGGACGGCGAGCCCTGCGACCTGTCCCGCTGGAAGCTCGGCGAGAACGGCGGGCTGTTCGCGCCGCAGGGTGGCCTGCGAATCTCGATGGCCGGCCTCGCCCGCGTCGGCCGGATGCTGCTGAACAACGGCACGCTCGAAGGCGTCCGCATCCTGTCGCCCCAATCGGTCGACACGATGTTCACGGAGGTCTGGCGCCTCAACGGCGCGAACGGCGACACCAAAGAGACCGACGACCCCGGCTTCTATTGTAGCTACGGGATCGCGACGCAGCAGATCCCCACCCCCGTGCCCGGCTGCGGCGACGACATGGGCACCCAGGGCACAATGCTCGTCGGCCATGCGGGCGACGCTTACGGCCTCAAGGCGGGCTTATGGCTTGACCGGGCGGGCGGCCGCGGCATCGCCTATTTCGTGACTGGCGTCCCCGAGCATGCGGCGCGCGACGACCGCAGCTCGTTCACCGCCGCCGAAGCCCGCGCCTTCCGCCGCACCTACGCCCTGCTCCAACCCTGAGGAGAGCCGCGATGAAGCTGACCTACGCGATCAAATATGTCGCGGACATGGACCGCTCGATCGCCTTCCACCGCGATGTGCTCGGCCTCGAGCTCAAGTTCCAGTCGCCGTTCTGGACCGAGTTCGCGACAGGCGAGACGTCGCTCGCGCTCCATCCGGCGATGGACGGGCATAAGCCGGGCAGCGTCCAGCTCGGCTTCGCCGCCGACAGCCTCGGCGAATTCTACGCGCGCCGCGACGAGCTCGGGCTCAGCTTCACCCAACCGCCGACCGAGATGCACGGCATGCACATCGCCCGCTTCACCGACGCCGATGGTGCGGAAACCTCCGTCAGCGGCCCGGTCTAGCCGCTCGGCCCATGAAAAACGCGGCGGAGATCGCTCTCCGCCGCGCTAGTTTCTTTGGCTGCCCTTAAGAGCCGCGTTCCGGAGTCGGCGGCGGCGGGGGCGGCGGGGGCGGCGGCGCCGGGCAGGCGTCGGTCGCCAGGATCACCGATCCGTCCGGGCAGGTCTGCGTCGCCGGAGGCGGCGGAGGCGGCGGAGGAGGAGGCGGTGGCGGGGGCGGGGGAGGCGGAGGAGCCTCGGCGGCCGCGAAGTTGTAGATCAGGCTGGCCAGCAAACTGTGCGACCGGAAGCGGCTGTTGTAATGATTGACGCCGATATCGTCCTTGATCTTGCCGCCGTCGAAATAGCGGTATTTCAGGCCGACGTCGAAATAACGGAACAGCGGGACGCGAACGCCCGCGATGCCTTGCCACGCGAGGTTGCTGTCCTCGATCTCCGAGGTTCCGGCGGGCTCGGCGAACGTCTGGCGAACCCAGGCCTCGCCAACGCCGGCTCCGACGTAGAAGTTGACCCGATCGTTATCGCCGAGGTCGACCATGGCGTTGCCCATGATCGAATAGACACGCGAATGGCCGCGCGCGTCCGCCGGGTTGGGCGGAGTCGCGAAGTCATAACTCTTGTGCTTGGCCCACTTGTGGCTGCCCTCGAGCTCGGCGCGGAATATGCCGAAGTCGTAGCCGAGGATCAGGTCGCCATCGACGCCAAGGTTGTGATTGATGTCGACGAACGACGCGCCGTTGCGGTGGACGTGCGAATCCGTCACCCACATCGGCCCGACCTCGAGCCCGAAATAGGCGCTATTGTCGCGCGCCGAAGCCGGCGCGGCGACCGCGGCCAGGGCTGCGCCGGCCAGCAGGTATCTCATCATGATTTGCCCCCAATTGTGCACACGCCTCGAACGGCGCGCATGCATTTTAACGGAGATTAAACTTCGAGTCGAGCAGTCGACACCCAAGGTGGGTTGCCGCGGCGCAATAGTTTCGCGCATGGCCCGGCGCATGGCCGAAGAATTCGACCGTATCGACGCTTGCAGCCTTACGTGTTCGCTCATGTCCATGCGAAGCGCTAAGGACTTCCAAACGCCGTTGAAATTGGGCTAGCATCGCCCCTTCGAATTGGGGGCAATGACATGGCTACAGTAGCTCAACCGCCGCTTGCGCCGGCCGCTGGCGACGAGCGCTTCTTCCTTCGCGCGGCGATCGTGATGACGGTGACGATCGTCGCCGGCTTCTCGCTTCAATATGCGATGGGGCGGTCGACCTTCGCGTCGCCGGTCCGCGTCCATCTCCACGCCTTCTTCTTCATGGGCTGGGTCGCGATCTATCTATTGCAGAACATCTTCGTCGCGACCGGTCGGATGCAGCTCCACCGCCGGCTCGGCTGGATCGCCGCCTTCTGGATCGTGCCGATGGTGGTCATGGGCACGGTGGTGACGGTCGCGATGGTGCGCCAGGGCCATGTCCCGTTCTTCTTCCGTCCGCTCCAGTTCCTGATTTTCGATCCGATGACGGTGCTCGCCTTTGCCGGGCTCACCATCGCCGCGGTCCGGCTGCGCAAGCGTACCGAGTGGCATCGGCGGCTGCACTTCTGCGGCATGTCGCTGCTTCTGGGTCCGGCGTTCGGCCGCCTCCTTCCGCTGCCGCTGCTCCAGCCCTGGGCATGGGAGGCGGCGTTCGCGGCCGGCCTGCTGTTCCCCATCGCCGGCATGATCGCCGACATCCGGCGCGGCGGCTCCGTCCACCCGGCCTGGCATTGGGGGATCGCGACGATGGTCGGCGCCTTCGTGCTGACCGAGGCGATCACCTACAGTCCCGTCGGAACCTCGATTTATCAGGCGGTCACTGCGGGTTCGCCCGGCGCCGCGAGCGCCCCCCTCGACTTCGCCCCGCCGCCGGCCGGCCCGTTGGTGACCGGGCGGACCTAGCTCAAAACCGCTTCGAGACGCCCGCGTAGAGCTCGACGTCGGGAGTATGGCGATTGAGGCCGAAATTGACCCCGCCGTCCAGCTGCACCGTGTTGCCGGCGAGATAAGCTGCGGACGCGTCCGCGCTCGCTTGCCGCGCGGTTCCCGCCGGATCCCAATCCCACTGGCTCCAGAATTCGCCCGACAGGCTTAGCCTGCCGCTCGCCTGCCATCCAAGGCTGGCGACTTGCGTCATGCCGGCATGATGGCCGTGACGATCGCCGTCGGCCAACCAGTCGACCTCGGGCGTGAGGTCGAGGCTGAACTGAGAGCGTCCGAGCGCGACACCGACCGGAAGCGCGACGCCACCTTCCCACTTGCCGTTGCCGAGGGAATGCCTTGCCGTTGGCGCCTTGATGAAGGGCAGCACCGCGACCTGCACGGCGACGTCAGCGGATGTCAGCAGCCGCTTGTAGCCAATCGTAATGTCGCCGAACCCGGACGCGCTGCCGTGCGCGACGCCCACGTGACTTGTCGCGCGCTGCCACGGAGTGACGTCGACCTCGATGTCGGACCCTTCGGTCAGTCCATATTTCAACGTGGTTTCGCCGAGGACGAGGGAGGTATCGCGTTCGTCTCCCGCCTTCTGCAGCGACCAATCGGCAAGTCCCGCTTCCAGCTGAAAATGGCCGGCGGGGACGGTGCACGGCGGAGTCGATTTGCCCGGCCGCGCGGCGCAAATCGGCGCATCGTCCGCCGCCGCCGGACTCGCCAGGCCCGACACCATCGCAATGAGCAAAACGGCCCCCCGCATTCCCGTAAACTGCGCCAGCCCCTGGCCGCCGTCGAGTGGCCGCGGAGCAGTTCACACAGTTTCTTTACGTGTCAGCGACCGCGTTCGCCCTTGGCGGGCGGAGCCGACTCGCCCCGCGCCGCCGCGCTCTTCTCGCGCACCTGGCGGAATTCGGAGCTCGCGTTCCACTGCGGCCATTCGCGGCTGTTCGCGAGCCTCGAACCGATCGCATAGAACAGCTCCGCCTCCTGCGCCGCGCCACGCAGGTCCCAGCTCGGCGCCCAGGCGTCGCACGGCTGGTGATAGCAGTTGGTGGTGAACGCATCGAGCCAGCGGTTCCCCGCCTCGCGGCCACCATCGACCATGTCGTAAGCCCCGGCCAGCGCCATATCGAGCAGCACCGGAACGCCGCGCTTGGCGAAGGAGAAATGATCGGCGCGGTAGAACAGCCCGCGCTCGGGATGGTTCTCGGGAGTGACGTAGCGCCCCTGCGCCCGCGCGGCCTCCTCGAGGTAGCGCTCCATCTCGCTCTGCCCCTTGCCGACCAGCACCGCGTCCTTGACTGGCCCGGCCCATTGCAGCGTGTCGAAGGTCAGGTTCGCCGCCATTGTCTCCATTGGGTAGAGCGGATGCTGGGCATAATATTCGCTGCCCAGCAGTCCCCGCTCTTCCCCGGTCCACGCGGTGAACAGTACCGTCCGCTGCGGCGGCTGCGGCGCCGCCTTGAAGCGGCGCGCGACCTCGATCATCGCCGCCAGGCCCAGCGCATCGTCGGCGGCACCAGGGCGGATCGTCCGCCCCTGTGCGTCCGGCGGCCCGATCCCATAGGCATCCCAGTGCCCGCCGTAGCTGACCGTCTCGCTGGGATAGGTGGAGCCAGTGATCTTGCCGATGACGTTGCGGCTGGTGAGGTGCGCAAGCTCGACGCGGGTGTCGGCCGAGAAGCTCGCGTGCAGGTCGATCGGCCGGAAGCCAGGCGTCCGCGCCTGGCGCTTCAGGGTCGCGAAATCATAGCCGGCGCGCTTCAATAGCGCTTCCGCCGCCGGAAGCTGGATCCAGCCCTGCAACAGCACGGGTTGCAGCGCCCCCGGCGACAGCACGATGTTGTAATTCTCGCCGCCCGCGCTCTTTACGACGTTCCAGCCATAGCCAGCGGCGTCCGTCTCGTGGACGATCAGCGCCGCGATCGCCCCGCGCCGCGCCGCTTCGTCAAATTTATAGACCCAGCGGCCGTAGAAGGTCATCGCCTTGCCGCCGAACTTGCCTGCTGCCGGTTCCCCTTCGGCGGCCTCGAAGTCCGGGTCGTTGACCAGGAACAGCGCGACCTTGCCCTTCAGGTCGGCGCCCTTGAAATCGTCCCAGCCCCGCTCCGGTGCGTTCACCCCATAGCCGACGAACACCAATGGCGCGTTGGCGATCCTGGCCGCCTCGGTGTCGCGGACCGTGGTCAAGTAGATGTCGTCGGGAAACGAGAGCGCGGTCGTTTGCGCGCCCTGCCGGACGGTAAAGCTCATCGGCGCCTGCAGCTTGGTGCGGATCATCGGCACCGTCTGCGTCCAGCTGCCATTCTCCCCGCCCGGCTCGAGCCCCGCCATGTGGAATTGCTCGATGAGGTAGGCGAGCGTCTTCTCCTCGCCCGGAGTGCCCATCGCCCGGCCCTGGAAATCGTCCGAAGCCAGCACGCGGCTGATTTCGCTCATGCGCGCCGGGCTGATCGCGTCCGCCGGTTCCGGGTTGGGCTGCGCGGCGAGAAGCTCGGGCGGTCCATTATGGTCCGCGGGCAGCAGCTCGACGGTCCGGTTCGGCGCTGTCGCGCACCCAGCAAGCACCAGCGCGCACAGCGCCATCCCCATCCATCCGCGCATGCTCGCTCTCCTTCCCCTGCCGTCCGACCGCGCAACGGACCGCGCCGCAATTGGATGCACCGGACATCCTTGCTCGAAATCGGCCGCGCCGCTGCTACAAGCCTTCCCGGCTAAGGGAGTGAGGCATGGAAAGCGACTCGGTACGCTCGAGTGGCGACTTTACGGTCGTCGACATGTGGGTCGAAGGAAAGCTGCGCTGCATTTCCGTATCGCGCGATGCGATCGACGCCGGGCTTCAGCTGACGCCCGAGCGCGCCGCGGCGATGACCGATGATGAGCGCCGCGACTTCGTCCGCACCAATCTGTCGCTGGTTGTCGCTGCGGCAAAGGAGCGCGTGAAGTCCGACCCGGCGGCGGACGCGGTGGTCATCGAGGGCGGCGACCTGGGCGGCGTCCGGCCCGAGCGCAGCGGCGGTGATCGTCGCCGCGGTGGCGATAGGCGCAAGGGCGATCGGCGCAAAGCCGACCAACCCGTCGCGACGGAACGGCGGACCGGCCGCGACCGCCGCAAGCGCTAGGGGCGACTCAGGTCCGCGCAGCGTCGGGAAGCGCATAGGCGATCACGTCGTCACCGGCCTTGGTGCCGAGCGTTCCATGCCCGCCCGCGACCACCACGACATATTGCCGGCCGTCGGCGCCCTGGTAGCTCATTGGCGTTGCCTGGCCGCCCGCGGGAAGGCGATCCTCCCACAGTTGCCGCCCGCTCGTCACATCGTACGCACGAACGAAGTCATCGAGCGCCGAGCTCATGAACGCGACTCCGCCGGCGGTCGTCATCGGCCCGCCGAGCGACGGTACTCCGAGCTTGAAGGGCAGCGGAATCGGGCTCTGGTCGACGATAGTGCCGTTCTTGTGTTTCCACGCGACCTTGCCGGTGGCGAGGTCCATGCCCGCGACATAGCCCCAGGGCGGAGCCTGGCATGGCAGCCCGAGCTTCGACAGGAACGGGTTCAGATAGACCGCGAATGGCGCGCCGGCATTGGGGTTGAGCCCTCGGCTGCCCGCCGCTTTTGGCCATTGCGGCTTGTTCGGCGTCAGCTTGTCGACGAACGCCATGTAGCTCGGGTTGGCGAAGGCGATGCCCCGCACCGGGTCGATTGCCATGCCGCCCCAGTCCATGACCCCGAAGTTGCCGGGATAAACCAGCGTGCCCTGCAGCGACGGCGGCGTGAACGGGCCGTCGTAGCGCATCTTCTGGAACGCGATCCGGCAAGTCAGCTGGTCGAGCATGGTCGCGCCCCACATATCGCGCTCGCGAACCCGTTCGAGCGGCATGAACGAAGCCTGTGAGAAAGGCTGCGTCGGGGATAGCCGGTCGCCGGGCGCCGGGTTGCCTGGCACGGGCCGCTCCTCGACCGGGATGACCGGCTTGCCGGTGCGCCGGTCGAGCACGAAGATATTGCCCGTCTTGGTCGATTGCACCAGCGCCGGGACCATCTGTCCGCCGATCGGCAAATCGACCAGCGCCGGCTGCGCCGGAACGTCCATGTCCCACAGATCATGGTGGACCGTCTGGAACACCCACTTGAGCTGTCCGGTGGCGCTGTCGAGCGCGACGATGCTGCTCGCGAACTTCTCCGTCGTGGGTGGCCTCGTGGCGCCATATTGGTCGACCGCGCCCATGCCGAAGGGAAGGTAGATCATCCCGAGCTTGTCGTCGGCCGCCGATGTGCTCCAGCTGTTGGGCGAGGACAGGCTGTAATGCTGACCTTGCGGGAGGGGCGCGGTGCTGTCCGGATTGCCAGGGTCGAAATTCCACACCAGCTTGCCCGTCCTCGCGTCGAACGCGCGGACCACGCCAGACGGCATCTTCACCGACATGTTGTCGAAGATGCTGCCGGCGAGCACGACGAGCCCGCGCGTGATCAGCGGCGCCGAGGTGAACTGGTACCAGCCCTCGGTATAGCCCGCATATTGCGGGGTCAGCTTGACCTCGCCGCCCGTGCCGAAGTCGGCGCACGGGCGGCCGCTCATCGCGTCGAGCGCGATCAGCCGCGCATCGTTGGTCGCGACGAAGATTCGCGTGCTGCAATCGGGAGCGCGCGGCGCCATCGGCGGCGCACCCGCCGCGGCCGCGGAATCCCAATAGGAAACGCCTCGGCAGCTCATGTGCTGGGTGCCCGTCACCCGCACGTTCGGGTCGAACCGCCAGCGCGTCTTGCCGCTGACCGGGTCGACCGCGATGACGATGTCGTGCGGCGTGCACAGGTAGAGCAGGTTGCCGACCTTGATCGGCGTCATTTCATAAGTGAACTCGCCCGGGTCGCTCGGCCGCTTGAGGTCGCCGGTGTGGATGTGCCACGCGGCCTTCAGGTCCTTGGCGTTGGCCGGCGTGATCTGCGCCAGCGGCGACCATTTCAGCCCGGCCCAAGTCCCCGCATAGGCCGGCCAGTCTCCAGGCGCGGCGGCATAATAGACGGGGGCGGTCGTGCGCGCGCCGGCCAGCTGCCCCGGCTGGTCGTGCGGGTTCTGGAGCAGCGCCGCGACCAGAGCGGCGACCGAGACTCCAAGCGCCAGCGAAAGCGCGATGCCCGCGCCGCGCACGGCACTCGTCGCCGGCGCGAGGCTGCGCGTCAGCCACGGCAGGAGCAGCACGATCCCGATCGGCACCAGCAAATTGCCGCGTGGCGAGAGCTGCCAGAAATCGAACCCGACCTCGGCGATCGCCCACACCAGGGTCCCGATGAGAACCAGCGCATAGACCGCGAGCGCCGCCGAGTTGCGGCGGTACAACAGCACCGCGGTGGCGAGCAGCCCAATCCCGGAAAGGACGTAATAAAGCGAGCCGCCGAGGGCCGCGAGATATGCCCCCAAGCCAGCCATCCAAAGTCCGAGCAACCCGACGATCACGGACATCACGAGCGGGAACAGGCGGCGATGCTTTGATGCACGGCTCTCGGGCATTTTCGGGCTCCGCTGGAATGGCTTTGGCGGGTTAACCCACCAAAGCTCGGCTTCGTTGCATCCGGCCTGCGATCGGTGTTCGACCACGCAAGCGTGTCGAAAGCGCCGCACTGCGGCTTTTTCGGCCAACTCCCGACCTAATCCGTTTTTTTACTGTCACTTAGGGCGTATAGGTCAGCGGTCGCGGACCTGCCGGTTTGCGTCACAGGGATGCCGTCATGAGTAAGAAGTTGATCCTGGTCGCAATCGTCGTTGCGGCTGGGCTGTTGTTCGCCATTGTTCCCCGAATGAGCTCCCCCGCCGACGCCGCGAGCGGCGATTGCTATTCCGGGGACAAGGGACCCGACACGCCGACCATCTGCAAATAATAGACCGGGACAAATTCCCGCACTGCGCTAAGCACTTGCGCGGGCTTGCCGTTCGCCGCACAGTTCTGCCCGCCGGGAGGGGCCGTGGCACGCATTTTCCTCAGTTACGCACGCGCCGATGTCGATTGCGCGAAGAAGCTCGCCGACCTCGTCTCGCGCGCCGGCCACGATGTCTGGTGGGATCGCGAGCTTCACGGCGGATCGCGCTTCACTGACGAGATCGACAAGGCGCTCGGCAACGCGGAAGCTGTCGTGGTTCTCTGGTCCGAATCCTCGCTGGGTTCGGCCTGGGTTCAGGACGAGGCCGCCGAAGGCCGGGATTCGAACCGGCTCGTCCCGGCGATGATCGACCCGGTTCGTCCGCCGCTCGGCTTTCGCCAATACCAGGCCATCGACCTGTCCGACCTGAGGAATGGCGATCAGCCAAAACAGCTCGAGGAGCTGCTTCGCGCGATCGTCAAGATGGGCGCTCCGAACGAGGCCAAGCCCGGCCGCGAAACCACGCCGGCGAAGGAAGAAGCGGCACCCAAGCCATCGATCTGCGTCCTTCCGTTCGCCAACATGAGCGGCGAGGCCGAGCAGGAATATTTCAGCGACGGCATTTCCGAAGACATCATCACCGATTTGTCGAAGGTCTCCGCCCTTTCCGTCGTCGCCCGCAACACCGCCTTCATGTTCAAGGGCCAGACCGTCGACGTGAAGGACGTCGCAAAATCGCTCGGCGTCAGCCACGTGCTCGAAGGCAGCGTGCGCAAGGCCGGCGACCGAGTGCGCATCACCGCCCAGCTGATCGACGGCGCCAAGGGCGATCACGTCTGGGCCGACCGCTACGACCGCGATCTGACCGATATCTTCGCCATCCAGGACGAGATTTCGAAGGCCATCGTCGATGCGCTGCGATTGAAGCTGCTGCCCAAGGAGAAGAGCGCGATCGAGCATCGCGGGACGTCCAACGTCGAGGCTTATAACCTCTACCTGATGGCGCGGCAGCAGTGGACGAGCGGAAATTTCGGGCACGTCCGCCGCGACGAGGCCATCGCTCGCCTGTGCCGCCAGGCCACGGTGCTAGACCCCAACTATGCCGATGCCTGGGCCCTGATGGGATTGGCGCAGCTTGAGCTCAGATTCTGGCACGGAAAGGACGAAGATGCGCTCGCCAGCGCCGAGCGGGCCCTCGCCGTCAATCCGAACTTGCCGGAAGCGCTATGCATCCAGGCGCGCTACCTCGAAGAGGATGGCCGGGGTGAAGACGCGCTTCGGCAAATCAGAGAAGCCCTGCAACTCAATCCCGAATCGTGGGAAGTAAACCGCGAAGCCGCCAGAATGCTGTTCCGTCACGGAAACTTCGACGAGGCAATTCCGTATTTCGAAAAGGCGGCCTCGCTGATGGAGAGCGATTGGCACAACCCGTCGATGCTCATCACTTGCTACAATTCGACGGGCGACAAGGCGGCGCTCAACAGGGCGGCGAAGACGGCACTGGAGCGGGCGGAACGGGCTATCGCTCAGGATCCCACCAACGGCCCCGCCCTGGCGGTGGGCGCGTCGGCGATTTGCATGTTCGGAGACGAAGAGCGCGCCCGCGACTGGATCGGCAGAGCTCTGTTGCTCGACCCGGATAACCTCTCGATGCGCTATAATCTCGCTTGCTCGCTGGCCAACGAGCTTGGCGATCCTGAGGGCGCCCTGGACACGCTGCGGCTGTTCTTCGAGAAAGTGAATAGCCCGATGCACATCCGCCATCTCGAGGTTGATCCGGATCTCGACGACATACGCGACGACCCGCGGTTCAAGGACATGGTTGCCGACGCCAAGGAGCGCCTCGGACTCGCCGCCTAGAGCGAACTCACCAATTGCTCATAAGCGTCGAGCACGCTCTGCGAAGCTGCGTCCCAGCTGAAGCGAGCGCTGGCTTCTCGAGCTGCTCGACCGAGCGCGCGCCGACGATCCGCGTCTCGCACAACCGCTGCTAACGCATCGAGCAACTCAGATTCGTCCCCGGCCGAATAAAGCAATCCGCTGCGCCCATCTTTGACCAGGGACCGCGCGCTGTCCGCATCCGCGCAGACCACCGCAAGGCCGGACGCCATCGCTTCAAGCACGACGTTGCCGAATGCCTCGGTCCGGCTCGGGTGAAGCAGGATGTCGGCGCTGGCGATCGCGCGGCCGAGCTCGTCGCCGTCGAGGTGGCCGGTCAGCACGGCGCCTTCCAGTCCATCGAACCTGTCTCTCGCGGGCCCCTCTCCGACGACCAGCGCGTGAACGCCAACGCCGCGCTGGCGCAATTGCTGGATGAGCGAAACGAACTCACCGACGCCTTTCTCCAGCACCAGCCGGCCAAAGAATAGCAGCACGACATCCCCGTCGGCCCAGCCCATCGCGCGCCGCCATTGCAAGTCCCGACGGGCGGGAGCGAAGCGGTCGCGGTCGACTCCGCGGCTCCACAGGCCGACCCCGTCGTCGCCGCGCAGCGCCTTGATCTCGTCGACTGTCGCGGGGGTCGGGGCCAGCACATGATCGCTTCGGCGGTAGAAACGTCGCAAGTGCGCTTCCGCCAACGGCCGCGCCCAGCCGAGGCCATAATGCTCGAAATAGGTCTCGAATCGCGTGTGGAGGCTTGCGATCAGCGGCACGCCCATCCGCTTCGCCAAGGTCTGCGCTCGTGTTCCGAGAATGTCGGGGGTGGAGACGTGAATGACATCGGGCGCGAACCGACGGACGTCGCGGCGGATGGCTTCGGGAAGTCCGAGCGCCAGGCGGAACTCGCCGCGCACGGGCAGCTGGATCGATGGCACAGGCACGAGTTCGCCTTGGGGCTCGAACGCGGGCGTATCCGTGACCGGAGAATAGGCTCGCACCTCGTGTCCGTTATCCTCGGCATAAGCCGCCATCCGGTTCAGCGCCTGGTTCGCCCCCTCCCGGACGTAATTGTAATTGCCGGAGAACAGCGCAACGCGCACCGTTAGAGCCGCCGGAAGTTGAGGGTCGCGTTGAGCAGGAATACGACCAGGCCGGCGACCACCGAAACCAGCGTCCGTCCGATCAGGTAATTGATTGACGTCCAGCGGACCACGGCTGCGAACAGGCCGATGGTAATGCCAAGGCCAATGCCCGCATTGATCAGGAAATAGACGTAGCCGGTCGCTGCATGCCGGTCGGTGCCGCGAAAGATCCAGATCCGGCCGAACACATAATGGACGGAGTTGGCGGCGACGAAGGCAAGGGCGGCCGCTGCGACCTTGTCCCATGACAACCATTCGACCAGCGCCCACAATAATGCGAGGTCGAAAGCGAACACGGCGCAGCTGACGATCGTATTGCGCGCCAGCAGGTTGGCGGCGTGGCGCGAAAACAGGCGGCGCAGCAGGCCTGCCTCGCCCGCTCCTTCGCTTGCGACTGCGTTCGTCAGCTGGCGCGCGCCAGGGCTGGCGCCGGTGGAAAATCCTTCTCGCCCTCGTCGGCGAATTTCGACCGTCGCTTGAGGTTCGGGTGCAGGAACAGGAATGGCAGCTTCACGAACAGCAATTCGGAATGGACAAAGCTGTCCACCGCCCGTTCCCACCATTTCGCATTGCGGATGCCGTTGGCCGTCAGCCAGTCGTCGTACGGCTCCCAGTGGCTGGGCTCGTCCTGTTCGATGACTCCGAAAATCTTGGTCAGCGTCTTGTCGCTGAGCACGTGGGAGTTGAGCAGAAGAATTTCGACCTGGCGATAGCCCCGCTTCTCGGTCAGCGAGATCACCCGGCACAAGCGGCCGAACTGGCGATCGTCCTCCACCACCCGGCGCTTGTCGAGATCGTCGATCTTCGTCCCGAACATGATTTCGACGAAGCGGTCGATATGGCCGAAGGCGCTATCGACCGCCAGGGGCATCGTGCCGCGCCGCTCGAACCAGCGGCGGAACATCAGGTAATGCTTGCGCTCGTCGGTCCGGTGCTTTTCGATCCGGTCGATGAGGACCGTGTCGTCGGGCCAGCGCGATTGGACCGCCGTCAGCAGATCGTCGATGGCGGTGTAACCGCGATGCTCGTTGTAGATGTAGATGGACCCGAGCACGTCCAGATAGCGATCCCGGAACCAGTTACGCATGTGTCGGGGCTAGATCGCCGCCGCACCGCGCGCAACCCCGACGGCTCCTGTCGGCGGCGGACACTGTGGCAATCGTGTCCATCCACAGGAAAAATCGCGTTAACCGTGAATTACCCGCTTGCGTCTGATTTCAGTTAAGGCACAATAGGTAGTAGCGCGAGAGGGGGAACTCTCAATTACTGGTATTTCGCGCCGGAATCCCTATATTCCGGCGACGGGCCAACTCGTCCCCGGTTTCCACAGGGGGCAGGCGTGTAATCGCCCCTTCGAGCGCCGAAAACGACTATGGTTGCCGCCATGGCTCCGAGTCGAACGTTTGAAGAACAAACGGTTCTGGACAGGGCCGTGCAAGGACGGGGAAGCGCGATGGATTTTTCGACCGGCTCAGAAGTACCGAGCGACGATGGCTCGACCAGCGTTTCCAGCAGCAAGCGGGTCGACGCGCCGCAGTTCGAGGTCGCGACCGACTCGACCCGCGACGAATTGCTGACCGAGTTCGGCAAGGACACGCTGCGCGACCGCTATTTGCTCCCGGGCGAAAGCTACCAGGACCTCTTCGCGCGCGTGGCCGCGGCTTACTCGGACGACGCCGATCACGCGCAGCGCGTCTATGATTACATTTCGAAGCTGTGGTTCATGCCCGCGACCCCGGTCCTGTCGAACGGCGGCACCGGCCGCGGGCTTCCGATCAGCTGCTATCTCAATAGCGTCTCCGACAGCCTTGAAGGCATTGTCGGCACGTGGAACGAGAATGTCTGGCTGGCGTCCAAGGGCGGCGGCATCGGCACCTATTGGGGCAGCGTGCGCGGCATCGGCGAGCCGGTCGGCCTCAACGGCAAGACCAGCGGCATCATCCCGTTCGTGCGCGTCATGGATAGCCTGACTTTGGCGATCAGCCAGGGCTCGCTGCGCCGCGGGTCGGCCGCCTGCTACCTCGACATCAACCATCCCGAGATCGAGGAATTCCTCGAGATCCGCAAACCGTCGGGCGACTTCAACCGCAAGGCGCTGAATCTCCACCACGGCGTGCTCGTCACTGACGAGTTCATGGAGGCCGTTCGCGAAGGCGCCGAGTTCGAGCTCAAGTCGCCCAAGGACCAGAGCGTGCGGAGCACCGTCGACGCGCGCAGCCTGTTCCAGAAGCTGGTTGAGACCCGCCTCGCGACGGGCGAGCCGTACATCATCTTCATCGACCAGGTGAACCGGTCGATGCCCAAGCATCACCGCGATCTCGGGCTCAAGGTCACC